>Ga0268277_1002273_pt1 | contig 11410 bp, 5 predicted proteins | sample saktaG_5_FD_190132 | JGI IMG/M metagenome (GOLD analysis project Ga0268277, IMG submission 190132) | Saline water microbial communities from Sakinaw Lake, British Columbia, Canada - sak_2010_1_5_50m | ecosystem: Environmental > Aquatic > Non-marine Saline and Alkaline > Saline ...
GATTTTCCAGGGTGATGAGTACTGGGACAGCGGTGATGAGCCTCATTGGTACGATTATTACAGCAATACCTGGTCGTTGGATTTTGATGTCAGTTATATGCCATCTTCCAAACATTCCTACAAAGCCGGATTTGAGGGAAAGTATACTAAAATGCAGGTCATTGATATATATCAACCCTGGATCGGAACAAGTGGCCTGGGCGAGAGTTGGGACATGTACAAAGTGTTTCCCAATAATGGCGCAGTCTTTATCCAGGACAGGATAGTGTTTGAAGGAATGATTGCCAACATCGGACTTCGTTATGATTACTGGTTTCCGGGAAAATATATTGAAGATGCCATCGATAATGAAGATTTGTTTACCATTACAGATGCAGGACGTGATCTGTTTATGAAAGAAACCTTTGGTTTATTCGGCCATCGGGCAAAAGGGCACTTTTCACCGCGCCTTGGAATATCACACCCGGTCACTGATAATGATGTTCTCTATTTTAACTACGGACATTTTTCTCAGTTACCGACTTACAAATATGTCTATGCGAAATTAAACAGTAATGCAGAAGCGACCTATAATCTGATCGGAAACCCGAATCTGAACCCGAAAACTACTGTTTCTTACGAACTGGGCATTAAACATAAATTTAACGAGAACAGCGCTGTTGAATTTAAAGCCTACTACAAAGACATGTTTAACTACGAAACATCCCAGAGCATCACAACCTATAATCCGAAACTCGGGCGATACAGCTTGATCATGTATGTTAATATGGACTATGCGCGCTCACGGGGACTGGAACTGATTTTCCGACAGCGTTACGGCCGCTATTTTACCGGTGATCTGAACGCTTCCTATTCAATTGTGACTGGAAAGAGTTCCACGCCAAACGACAATCTGCTGGTTGAAGCGGGCCAGTTAGACGCGAAACCAATTGGTGAAAATTATTTGCGTTGGGACCAGCCGCTGAGTATCAGTGGAAATTTTAAAGTAAAAGTGTATGAAAAGAGCTCGCCCAGATTACTGGGATTTCGAATGCCCAATAACTGGGGTGCTACACTGCATTTTGAATTTGAATCGGGACGGCGATATACAGCCAGTACCATACTTGATTCGGTATATTCTGAAGGTCAACTATACCTGATCGGTGTTTCCGAGAGCGATAAGCCGTATTCTGAAATCGCCGGTTATATCAGTCAAATTGATCTTAAAATCCATAAGCAAATATTTCAAAAAGAGCGGCATTATCTGGATGCATTTTTTGAAATCAGGAATATATTCGACACCAAAGTTCCCGCCTATGTGAACCCTTTTACCGGTGAAGCCTATGATCCTGGTCAACCGGTCAGTTACGGATACATTAATCGGCCAAGCCCGAATGATGATCCCAGCCGTTATAAAAAACCACGAACGATTATTTTTGGATTCTCTTACGGTTTCTAATGAATAAAAAGTATACCATATTAATCGCGTTAATCATGCTGACCACGGCCACAATGGCGGATATCACCCTGTTCAATGTACTTGGAGGACAGAGGGTAGGTACATCTTCATTTACGTTTCTTAAAATCGGCGTCGGCGCCCGGGCACTGGCAATGGGAAATGCCGGAGTATCGCTGTCACAGGACGCTACTTCACTCTACTGGAATCCTGCCGCCGCGGCACAGGTTGGCTGTTGCGATCTTACCGTCAGTCATACAAACTGGTTCGCAGGGATCGATTATAGTTATGCGGGGTACATTCAACGAGTATCTGATAATATTTACCTGGGATTAAGTGCCGGCGCGTTGTATACAGACGCAATGGAAGTTACAACGGAGTATCAACCCTACGGTTCAGGTGAATATTTTAATTACGGAGATCTGTTTATCGGAATGACTTTGTCCCATAAAATGACTGATCGCTTTTCCTATGGAATTACCATAAAATATGTTCAGGAAAACCTGGCTGATTTGGTCATGAAAAATGCTCTGATGGATATTGGCACATTCTACTGGACCGGATTCAAATCTCTGCGGTTTTGCGTATCTCTGGTCAATTTTGGAGCACAATCCAGACCAGAGGGTACTTTTACAGAACCACTGAAGGAAGGCGGCGAAAAAGAATCTCAATACACACTTTTTTCGCCCCCGACAGAATTCCGAATTGGTTCTGCGATCGATCTTTTTGAAACATCCTGGCGGAAGACATTGTTGTCCATTCAGTTAAACCACCCGGTAGACAACGCGGAAAATCTCGTGGTTGGAGTTGAACAAAGTTTCTTTAATATATTGGCGTTACGGGCAGGCATTATAACAAACCAATCTGAACGTTCTTTCTCTGTTGGCAGCGGAGTAAATTTCCAGGTTGCCACATGGGACTTGTCCGCTGATTATGCCTGGTCGGATTTCGGCATCCTTGGAAATATTCATAACTTTCAAATATCATTCAGATTCAACAATGCGAAATAGACTATTTATATCCATTATATTGACGATTATTTTAATCACTAGCTGTAGTTTTGAACCGATAAGTATGCCTGAAGATGATAATTCCGATATCATTTTTAATTTTGGCGGAGAAAAGTACATACCGGTGAATCCGGAATGGAGCGGTGCAGCCTGGAATTTTAGCAATCCAACGGATATTTTTATTTCCCTTGATGATTATATTTATGTCGCGGACAGCGGAAATGCACGAGTCGTTGTCATGGCGAAAAATGGGATTGTTGTTCAAAATGACGATTTTGGTAACGATTTTTCTGACTTAACACATATAACAAAAGTAGATAGTCCTGAAGTTTCAATTAATCCGGTGGGAATTTGTGTCGATTCAAAATTAAATGTGTTCATCGTCGATAACTCGAAAAATATCTACGTCTGGAACCAGTATATCAACAACATCAGAAATTCCTATCCCGAGGGTAAGGACTCAATTGCAACGGAAATCACCTACATAAATTATAATACCGGTGAAGAAATCGTACTTTTGCCTCATCAATTTTACACGTCGGTAACTTTAGAATCTAACAGCTTTACAATCAAAGATGTTACGTTCATATCCGACCCTGTAAAGTTGGACAGTATCTATAAACCCCATGTTTTTTATACTGAGTTTGAAGAGGAAGGTGCCCAATTCGTCAGTGTCGTCGCCGCACCTTTTGGAGATAATCAAGTTTATGCCTGTGACCGGCTTCAGCAGCGGGTTGCGTCCATATATACCGGCCGATCCAGTTATCTGAAATTACGTAATGGGAATACTCTCTGGCAACATCAGGGATTCTATTATTACAATGTCGCTACGGCGGGTACCGGGGCAGGAACGGTCAACGATCCGAAAGGAATTACTGTTGACGAAAGCGGGAATATTTATTATACCCAGCTGGGTGAAAATTTCAGTTTTCATAAAATGTCCTATATTTCGTCCATTACCGGATGGGCCTCCGCTTTTGCATTGGACAAAAATGAAATAATGGACCTTTACCGGTTTGACGCACTATATGATGTAGCGACAAGTGAAGAGGGAAATATTCTGGTTGTGGACCGGGGAGCAAATGAGGTCCAGGTCTATGCCAATGACGGTGAATTTATCCGGAAAGCCGGAACACGTTTCGCCCAGACTGATACTACACTCGTCGATTCTGTTTTGATTGACGGAATTTTAACGGCTGTCGAAAAAGACACAATCATCACTATCGAATACAGTGATGTCCTGAATTCACCCCGGAGTGTGGCTGTGGAAGAGGGGATGGTCTATATCGTTGATTCCGGTAACAACCGTATCCTGCGCTATCAGCTGTCAACCGGAATAGATATTGACATTGATCAGGAACTCGGTCAATAGCTCCTGCTTACTCTGAAAAATCACCTAAAACAGACTTTTCATAACAAATTTAGATATAATGATAAAAATATGTATCGTAATCGGTTCTGCTTTATCAAAGTATAACAGGACTTTATTTATTTGGTTGGTATTTAAATGTGAAAAGTCTAATTTTCTATGCTAATTGACTAAAGGAAAGGATAACCAATGAAACGATTTTTAACAATATTTGTAAGCTTCTTGATTGCCGGGCAATTTCTCTTTGCTGCCGATCTGTTCTTTAGCGAATATATTGAGGGATCAAGTAACAATAAAGCGCTTGAAATATATAATCCAACTGATCAAACAATAAGTTTATCAAACTACATTCTCTTTGGAAACGCTAATGAGGCCACGGGCTGGGAATATAATTACCCATTTCCCGATGGTGCGACTATTGCCTCTGGTGATGTTTATGTAGTTGTCGACGATGCTGCTTCTACTGAATTACTGACTGTTGCAGATTGGGTAGATATTGGATATACGCTTGGTTTTAATGGGAATGACGGTCGCGGTTTGATGAAAATCAATGGTTCAGATACTACACTGATTGATATCATTGGTTTTATCAGCAATCCGAGCGGAGATTTTCCAACAGTGGCAGGAATTGCTAATGCACTTTTAGACCATACACTTATTCGTAAATCAACTGTGACAACAGGTAATATTGACTGGGAATCTTCATCTGGAACAAATTCTACGGACTCGGAATGGTTAGTGATGAATATAGATGATTTTAGTAATCTGGGATTTCACCTGTCTGGCTCAGGAACCAACATTCATCCAAATGCCGATGCAGGTTCTGATCAGATTGTTGTTTTTGGAGCTTCTGTTACACTCGATGGATCTGCCAGCTCTGATCCTGATGGATCTATAACCGCGTATCACTGGAATCAAGTGACTGGTTCTACTGTAATTTTGACAAATCAAGATCAAATGACAGCGATGTTTACTGCACCATCCACTGAATCTATTTTAGAATTTGAATTAACTATCACCGACGACAGTAGTGCCGTTTCTAAAGATACTGTATCGATTTCTATTGTGGATAATGCCCCTGCCGCTATTATAATTAGTGAATATGTGGAAGGCTCATCTTACAATAAATATATTGAATTATATAATGCCTCTGATATTGCGGTTGATCTAATTTCAGAAGGGTATGAAATTAGAAAGGCTGCTAATGGTAGTGGAAGTTTTACTGACAATTTTAGTGATTGGGGTAGTAAAGCAGTACTTCAGCCAGGGGCTGTTATTGTATTATCCGATATGCAAGCAACAATTTATGCTTCTACGGATATCGTAATGTCCACTCAATTTTCCGTTATGAGTTTTAATGGCAATGATGCGTTTGGACTCTTCCGTAATGGACTTCTTGTTGATGTAGTCGGCGAGCCTAGTAACAGCACCGATATAATCAAGGATATGACTCTACGTCGCAAGAACACTGTCCTCTACGGCAATACTACCTATACTGTAGATGAATGGGAAGAATTTGCACAGGATAATATCGATAATCTTGGAACCCATTCCACAAATCCAAATGCACCCGCGATTTCCAACGTGATCTTGGCCCAGGACTTCATCACCAGCGCCATGGAGATCGAACTGTCTGCCGAAATCGTGCCTGCCGAGGGTAAAGAGATTTCAGTGGCATTGATCAAGTACGGCACGGGTGGTTCGTTCCCCAACCAAGCCGAAATGTGGCTGGATAACGGCAATACCTGGATGGGCGTCATCCCGGCCCAGGCTGCCTATACGGAATTGGACTATAAAATCGTCGCAACTGATAATGAAAGCAACAGCGGGGAATCGACAGCCGCTTCGGTTCTGATTGCTGATGCTACTACGACGAATATCGCTGTTATCCGGGCGGATAAAGATAATTATATTGGTAATATGGTCACAGTACAGGGAATTGTCACTATTGGAACTAATGTCATCGACAGCCGGATGACGAAAGCCTATCTGCAGGATGCCTCAGGAAAAGGAATTAACTTGTTTGATTACAATCTGATTTCCGGCCTTGTCCGCGGTGATGAACTGCATATGGTGGGCACAGTTGCCGAGTACAACTCTGTTCTTGAATTGACCGATTTCAATTTTGAGAAAGTTTCCACCGGGAATGATCTGCCGGAAGTTCAGACCATCAGCATTGCCGATGCCAACAGCCTGGAATACGAAGGCACACTGGTCAAATTCAACGGTATTATCTCCGATACATCGGTTGCCGGTGGTGGCGTCAGTGTGTATGTCAAGCAGGGTGATGATTCAACAACTGTCCGCATCTGGGAATCCACAGGCATCGACTTTGCATCCATCAATATCGGTTCATCCTACTGGTTCCAGGGTGTAGTGAATCCCTATTACAGTGATTTTCAACTGTTGGTCGCTTACCAGGCTGATATCTGGGCAGCAACCGCCATTGATGAACATATCGCTGTAGCCGTCAAATTCGATCTGCATCCGGCGTACCCGAATCCTTTTAATCCTACAACCACTATTTCGTGGAACCTGGACCATGCCGGTGAATATGAATTGGCAGCTTATAACATGGTTGGCCAAAAGGTGGACGTCATCAGTAAGAGTTTCGGACCGGCTGGCGCGTATACCGTCAACTGGAATGCCGGATCATTACCTTCGGGCGTTTATTTTATCCAGTTGGATGCACAAAACAGACATTTGACCCAAAAAGTATTATTAATAAAGTAAGTTATGAAAAAAACACATTTAGCAATTACCTGGCTGATAATGATGAGCGCTGTATTCGGCAGTGAGGACCATTTGCTGATTTCGGAAATCGTCCTGCAACCTAGCACCAGCGAGTATTTTATCATCTATAACCCAACCGATAATGCCATTGATTTGACGGATTATTACATCACCGATGCCACTGATCCTACTAATCATCTGTATTATTACAATCTTCCCACGGCTGCAAATTATCGGAGCACATCCTCAACTGATTTTACTGCACGGTTTCCCGTCAGTAGTAGCGTTGCGGCCAATTCATCACTGGTGGTCTGCATTCCTGCAAAAACCAGTTTCACAGGCACTCATGTCGTGACACCTGATTTGTCCATTAAGGAAGATTTTCTGCCTGCAATCAGTGGACAAAGCACCATCGGTACTGCACCCTATTACCTGGATAACACCGCAGAAACATTGATTCTTTTCAAGTGGGATGGTTCAGCGACCACAGTACAGGACGTGGATTACATACTTTGGGGCAGCAATGCTTACGGCATCGATAAATCCGGAGTTTCCGGCTATCAAAATGAGACTGCAATCGCGGATCAGAAATTTACACCTGTTCACGTTGATGGCCAAAAATTGAAGCGGGTTGCCGAAGAGGGCAGTGAGACTCAATCCGGTGGTAATGGTATCACCGGTCATAACGAGACCAGTGAAAATCTTGACGAAACCTGGGCGGTTGTTTCCATTTCCAATACAAAACCGAAAATCTCAGGTTTAGCAATCAGCCCGTCATCACCTGTCATTGGCAATTCAATCACTGTTTCAGCAACTGTGACCGATGACAGCCTGCTGGCCGCCGTAAACCTGGTGACTATTTTTCAAAGCACACGGACTACAACGGCAATGACGGAAGGTGTCACCGATAAATATTCGGCTACCGTCGGTCCGTTTAATGCCGTGGCAACTCTTGACTATTACGTTGTCGCTAAAGATGCCAGCGGACTGAAGGATTCCACGCTGATTAATTCGGTTACGATTCAGGAACCACCCGAAGTGCTGACGGTTCGGACAATCCGGGAAAATTGGGCGGACTGGAACGGGGAGACCGTGACACTGAATGGTGTAATGTCTATCGGCGCTAATGTTCTACGGACCGATCGGACTTCGGCCTATATGCAGGATATTTCAGGTTCGGGATTGAATTTATTTGACTATAATATTACCGATCTGGCGCAAGGCGATTCCATTGAAGTAACTGGAATGCTGGAAGAATATCTTGGCACCATTGAATTAACCGGCTGGGGAACAAATTACACTTTGATCGCAAATTCCAAACCAATTCCGTCTGTTCAGGAGATTCCGATTTCCGTACTGAATGATGCACCATCTTACTGGGAAGGCAGCTATTTTCAGATTAACGGAATCGTTGCTGAAAGGGCGGATAATGTCGGTGGCGGTTCGAATATTATTATCGAAGATGTGACCGGTAGAACGACAGTGCGACTCTGGAATTCAACAAATGTGCTCTATAATTCTCTTGGGAATTTGGTAAATGATGAACTCGATTCTCTGATACAAGTTGGAACTATGATTTTTGTTAGAGGTGTAGGAAGTCTGTACAACTCCAGTCCGCAAGTTTTGCTGGGCTATGCCGCCGACATCGGATCCTATACACCCGGCGAACCCGGTGATGAAAAGACAATAATTTCCACTGCGCCTTACCCGTTTGTTCCACAACTCGGTGAGGTTATTAAATATACCTATGAATATCCGTCTAATTGCCGGGCAATTGTGCGGGTTTATGATATGTCAGGACGTTTCATTACAACTCTTGATGATAATTATTATGCGCTTTCCTGGTCTCAGGAAAATACCTGGGACGGCCGGAATGAACTGAACCAGTTAGTCCCACCGGGAACATATTTATTACATCTGGAGACGACGAACCGGAATACCGGAAAAACAAAGGTTGATATCGCGCCGGTAGTGATAGGAGTAAAGTTCTGATGAATAAGAAACAATTATTTATTTTATCACTATTGGTTTTAGTCATGACGCTTTCCGGATTTGGCCAGGTTTTCACTAATATCAATGACCTTGCCGCACCCCTCAGCGGGACTGGATCGTCCAATATGGCGACTGTCAGCAGTGCGCTGGCGGCATTTGTGAATCCAGCCGGACTGTCTCGCCTGACAACATTGGAACTGATCACCGGTTTCCATAAACCTTATGGAGTTGGATATTTCAACAGTCAGATTGGCGTTGCTGCGATGCCAGTTGGCAAATTTGGCACCGTTGCACTGGGATATCAGGGTAGTTCGACACAATATTCCGGGAATACGCTTGCCTCGGAATCAGCTTTTAGCATTTCCCATGCTTTTTACCTGCAAAAGGATATCATCTCGACATTATCCATTGGTTATACCGTAAATCTCTATCAATTGGATTATGGACAGTCCGCCGGAACTTCCGGAGACGGCAGCGATGGGATGGATTTAGGAAGCGGATTTGGTTTTGGCCTCGATTTGGGAATCCTGGGAAGTTTGCATGAACGCAGTTGGGTTGGACTATTTGCGAAAAACATCAACAGCCCGGAAATGGGTGGTGCTATATCCAGTTCAAGATTGCCGCGCAGTCTGGCAATTGGTTTTGGTTACGAACCTTATTATGGTTTGACGACAAATTTTATGATCTTTCAGGCAATTGGAACTCAAAAGACCCAGTACCGGGCCGGATTGGAATACCGGGTGCTTGACTGGATGGTTTTGAGAACCGGCGTCAATACCGATCCCAATCGAATCGGTCTGGGCTTCGGAATCGAGAAATGGGGCGTTCTGATGGATTATGCGTTTATCAGTCATCCGGTATTGCCGGAAACTCACCAGTTCAGTATTGGTTATTCATTAAAAAAACATGATTAATTCTATGATAAAAATAAAAATCCTGGTTTTTACGGTTCTGACGCTTCTGGTTACAACATTAACGGCGCAGACTGAAAAAATCGATTTGAATACGGCGCCGGAATCCGAAATCGCCATTCTGCCGATCACTGAACAGCAACTTCGTGATATTATCGAATGGCGTGAATATATCGGACTCTTTAACAGTATTTTTGAACTCCGCAAGATCGACAGCATTGATTACGAGACATTTCTGATATTAAAAGAAATGACGATGCTGTCGCCGGTTTTCCTGGCCCAGTCACAGCAGCGTGTCGAGGACAATTACTATAAAGTCGAACAGTGGATATCCGACGATGGCGCCAGTGAGAATTTTGTGAACAACTGGATTGATATGTTGTCCAATCCGGTGAATGTCAATGACATTGGCTATTTTGAAATGCTAAATCTCGCCGGATTATCACCGATTGACGCAGTGGCGGTTGTTAAACGCCAGCAGCAGGGAGAGATTAAAAACCGTACGGATTTGCGCAGTACCGAGGATTTATCCTATTATGGGTTTTCGAATCTCGAAGATTTTATTCAGTATTCTGATGATGAAGTTACACATTCCTTTGGCGGGAGTTTTTCCACGGTGATAAAAAATATCACGCTCAGCCAAACGCCCAGCGATGATGCCAATTCATATTCCGATTTTATCCGGCTGGATCATCCACTGGATGTTTATTACAAGATGCGTCTGCACTGGGGCACAAAGTACCGGTTTGAGACATCCTATCTGCGGAATATGGGCGAACCGACGATTTATTATGGCGATTCGAAAATACCGCAATTCAAGGCATTTTTCGAAGCCAATCAGTTCGGTAATGGCTATGTCAAACTGAACAAAGTTATTATTGGCGATTATATTGCCTCCTTCGGGCAAGGTGTTACGTTTGAAGCCACCGATTTTTTCATGCCCCGTAAGACGGGCTACGCCTGGCGTAAACGACTGAACGGTATCAGTGGCAATGCTTCCCGTACGACTCAGTATAGTCTGCGCGGTGTTGCCGCTGAAGTACAAGCCGGTAATCTGATCGGAACCGGTTTTATTTCTTACAATTCACGGGACGCAATCGTCAATAGCGACAGTTCTTTTTCGAATTTCATAACGATGTATCCGCGCCTGGATCACGGCCTGTACGACAGCATTTCCATGTCCATTACCAACTCCGTGAAAGAATTGCTGCTGGGCGGAAATGTCAAATATTCTTTTCTGCCGGGTACTTATGTCGGTTTCACAATGTACCAGAGCCTGTATGACCGACCATTGGATCTGCAAGTGAAAGAAACATTGCTTGATCCTACTGGCGTCAGCAAATATCTCACCCAGATAGGTAACTCTGCCGATTCTGAAATTGCGTCGAGTTTTGAATCCGACGAAACTTCAAATCTCTGGTCCAAAGCAAGAGCGGAACGAACCGTCGCTGGTCTTGAGTTTATGACGGTGATTAAGAACATGACGCTCCAGGGAGAGTATTCTACCCTAGTAAAAGATTCCGATTTATTGAATATCTCTTCAAATCCGTCGGCTCTGGTACTATCAGGATTCATGCAGTTCGACAATCTGAATTTTCTGGTAGTCTACCGGGATTACGATCTGAATTTTGATAATCCTTATCAGCGTTCCTTCAGCAATTATCAACGATTTAAAGGGACTATTTACGAGGATGTGTTTTACCTGAAAGACCCGGTGCTTGGTTATCTTTATTCCGCTACTGCGCAACCACAGGCGGAACGGGGATTATACTACTCAACACGATACCAGATACATCGTAGTTTGGTTGTGACCGCTGAGCATGATATCTGGAGGCGGGTTGCCGATAATGCTCAGTATAACCGTCTGGTGCTGAACCTGGAATACCGCCCGGTTTTCAAATACCGTTTCCGTATCCGTCAGAAATGGCAGCATCGGGAAAAAACGAATGTACTTTCGCCA
>Ga0268277_1002275_pt1 | contig 11406 bp, 13 predicted proteins | sample saktaG_5_FD_190132 | JGI IMG/M metagenome (GOLD analysis project Ga0268277, IMG submission 190132) | Saline water microbial communities from Sakinaw Lake, British Columbia, Canada - sak_2010_1_5_50m | ecosystem: Environmental > Aquatic > Non-marine Saline and Alkaline > Saline ...
TCCTGCTGAAAAAGAAGCAGGTGAGACTATATTAAATAAACGCTTTAAAAGATTACTATTTAGTGCTGCTGCATTGGTTGCATTTAGGGGAACCCAAAAATTAGCTGAATCATTGAAACTAATAAAACCTCAGGATCCTCAATTGTTTTTTGCTAATGCTGTTAACAAACAAACATTTGACATTCTTAGTCAAAAAGCAAAGGCTTATGGACTAGATAAACATTTAGAATCTTGGGCCACTGCTACAAATAATGCAAGTTATGTTTATAATATTGGCTTTGGAAAACAACCAATTGCATCTGTTATTTATCCAAAAGGTGCTTCACCTGATAAGTGGACAATTCAATTATCAACTAAAGTAATTTCTCCTAAGTTGACTGGGGAGGCTCTCAAAGGTGCTGTTCCTATGGAAACCAATCTATTAAAGGTTGATAATCTATTGCCCAATATAAACCCAGCATTACCTAATGATGTTATCACTAGGGCCATTGTTGCTAAGTCATTAGTGCAGAGTTTACAAAATATACCAGAAGAAAGTAGAACTTTGGCTAGTGGGATAGAACAAGTTTCTGATGCTGTAATTAATGAGGCTGTTAAAACTGATAAAGTATTAGATGTATTAAAGGCTGAGTATTTTACGACATCACAAGGAGATATTGACCTTGGATTAAAACCATCATTATTCTATGATGATGTATTTAAAGATTATGTTTCAAAGAAGTATCCTACAAAGTTTGATAATATGGCCATGGTTGATAATTCCAGTGATCTTAATCTACAGGGAATATATTTTACAACTGAATTAGGTAGTCAATATGAGACAGTGGATGTAAGACAATTGATATTAAAACATTTTGGCCGCATTGATTTAACTAAAATACCAAAGAATGAAATATATAAATATAGTAAGAAAGCTGTTAGAGCAATACATAGCTTAATTCAAAATTATACAATAGATGGAAAGAAATTTGATACAGAACATCAATTAGTAAATTATCTTACCTATACTTCTGATGTACTTCCTAAGTTTGAATATCATCCAATCGCAGAAGTAACTACTTCTTTATCTGTATATGAAGAGAAATTCAATCAAGCTGCTCAGGCACAAGGATATAAAAATGCTCCTGACATGATTGTTAAGTGGGAGGATGAGTTTACTAGGGCAGCACAAAAGGATCCATCATTAGCTATTGAAAGATCAATTTCTTCTAGTGAGGGTAATCCTACTAGCAGTGATTTAATATATCTTAAACAGCATGAAGAAAATGCTATTGAAATAGCGCAGATAGTTAATGAACAATTGGCACAGTTATCAAGAGAGGTGGCACATCCATTAGATCCTGCACTATATACTACAGGTGAAACAGCAAATATTATTACTTCACTCCAAACAGTTGAAGCTGGAAAGAGGATAAAGCTTGGGGAACTTGGAGCAAGTGAGGGAGAGTGGACTGGTTATGATTCTAGTTTTCCTAGATGGATAACTCCTGAGTTAAGAACTAAAGAACTTATTGATAAAGTATTAGTATATTTTGAAAAGGGGGTTGTTCCTCCTGCTAAAAACATTAGGGAGATTAGACTCTACAATGAAATTAAAGCTCAAATAGAACAAGCAAATGGGGTAGAGATATCACAGCCTTTAGGTAATAGCGAGTTGCCTATTCTTCAAGGAGAAGCAATGCTTTCTGATATTCAACTAGAAGCCAAAGCAGTAGGAGAACCTGTCAAGGAGATAGAAATATCTAAAGGTGAAGGGCCTCTTATTCCTCCTGACTATACGGGACAGATTTATGATAAAGACTTTGGTTGGATAGATAAGTTTAGAGCAGGTCTTTCAAAAACCTACAATAATGTTAATAATATCTATGACCATTTAACAGCAAATCCATCTACTATTATAAGTAATGTAAGCTTAAGACACTATATAGAGAATAACTTTGGTAAGGTTATTCCAGATTTATATAAGATTAATAATCTTCCACGCAATGCCATTGCTAGTGGATCTCAAAAGTATTTAGATATTTTAGGAGCAATTACTAAAACAGAAAAAGATACTTTCTTAAAGATAGTAAGTAATCTAGATCTATATCATTTGAAGTTATCTGGTAAAACAGTTGCTGGTAATTTATCTGTAGAACAGATTAGGGCAAACCTCAAGGATAATTTTAATAAAATGACTGTACCTGTACAATCTGCGCTAGGTAGATATTACGAACAGATACGCGCTACTCGTCAGGATTTAGAGGGACTTGGTATACAAACATCAAACTGGGATTTAGAAATGCCTATTGATCAATCACAACAATTAATTCTTGATATAGAGAAATGGACAGGATTAGAAAACTTTGATTTAAGAGATTTATATTTTCCACATAGCGTAGCCAAGTATAACGAACATAGTGGCTATCCTGGTATCCCAAAGAAACTACAGAAACCATTTAATCAACATCTTTTAAGGAGATTACCAGAGGGAACCCTTGAAACTATTTTAGTAACTGAAAAAGGATTAATAAATTACTTTGCTGGTATGGATTTATTCCAAACATATCACAAGGAGATAGATAAACTTTCACAGAAATATGACATCTTATCACAGATAAATAAGGATGATAATCCTGATGTATGGGAATCTGTTAAGGACTATCAGAAGAGTGGTCGTATTATAGATCTATCATCTATTGATATTCCTGCTAAAGTTAGGGATGTTATCAAATCCTTAAATCCAAAGTATGATAAATTAGTATTCTTTCCATTGCAGAACTTTCCTCGTTTGTATCAGACAGAAACATTAGATGAAAAGAGTTTGACTAATATTTTGAAAGAGATAATTCCTGATATAAGTGAAAACATAGATATGGAATTAAGTGCAGAAGCAATAGAAGCATTGTATGGGAAATATGCCAAGACTATTTTAGCTGTAGGTAGAAAGCCAATGATATTGGTTCCCCTTGAAATTGGACAGGTCTTTAAAGATTTGAAACCAACTGTATCATCTTTTGATAAAAGCTTAGCAAAATTGTCTTCAGAGTTCTTTACTAAATATTGGAAACCAGCAGTTACTATTTATGGTGGTGGAACAAATTTCCAGCTAAGAAATGGCATGGGAGATTTTAGTCAACAAATATATTCAGACCCAAGGTCTGCTTTATATTCTGGACAAGCAATCAAATTACTTCCTGATATTTTAAATCCAGAGAGTATAGAAAAGTATAGTAAGGAGATGCAACATATTTATGAAATTTTATTAGAATCAGGTATCAGGGAATCATCTTTTATATCTTCACTAGATGTCTTTGGTACTCGTAGGTATGCAGTAAATCCTGTTAAATGGTATGGAGATACAGTTGCTGCCCTTAGCACTAGAAGAGAATTGATACCTAAACTATCTAGCTTTTTGGCAAATGTAGAACGTGTTAAGAATGGTAAATTACCTGTGCTAAAAGGAGCATTACCATTTATAAAGAGCATGGTAGAGGAAGGCCTAACCACTGGAGACGTTGATTTAGTGACAGCAGGTATTGCAAGATATGGAAACGATGTCAGCGTAGATTATTCTCTTATTCCTCCATTCTATCGTGAAAGATTTTCACAGGCATGGGCACCTTTTGGATATTGGTATGGCAGAACACTTGATAAAACAATGAGATTATTAAAGGATGGATCTAAACCATTATTAGCAATGATGGCAACATATGTAGCCTTCCAAATCTATAACTATACTGGTGATAGAGAAGAAATAGAAAGAGGTCTACCACCGTGGACACAGGATAAATATCATCTTATTCTTGGAGTAGATGAAAATGGCAAAAGACTTGTAGTTCAATTTCCAAATCCGATAACAGATGTATTCTATAGATTATTTAATGTTCCTGCTGTTGTTAATGGAACTTTAGATATGTATAAAGACGTGAATAGGGCTAAATCCGATGCTGAAAAAGAACAAATAATCAAGGATGGAGTGGTCACTATTGCAAAAGATTTTGGATTAAGTCCAATCAAGATGGTCTCTTCTTTATTAAATCCTTTGGTTAAAATTCCAATTGGTATTTTAACTAATAGAGATCCTTATACCGGATATTCTATTGTTCCAGATAAATACAAAGATGATCCAGTGGAAACATTGGCTGCTTGGGGCAAATATACATTAGTAAGTTTAATGAGTTATATTCAATATGGAGAGGATGCGCTTAAGGAATATGATCCAGAGGCAGATTTTGGTTTGTTTATGGCCAAGATATTAAAGAATGCTTTTAATCCTAGTAAGGTGTTTACTTATAAAGAATATGATAATAAATTAATTCAGAATTTTATTGATAAAGGAAATTCAGCAAAGGAAGCCAGATGGCAAGTAATTGCTGATAATTATGTTGAGGCAGTAGCAAAGGGAGATAATGTAAAGAAGGAACAGATAATAGATTCTTTTGTTACTTCAGTAGATGCTTATGCTATTCTTGCTAAAGTACAATCTAAAATAAGTTCTCGATCAGGTCAAATAGATTTTCAGATTGCTATCTTACAAAGTGAAATTCCAAAAGTTCATACTGAAAAAGAAAAAGATAAAATTAGAGAACAGATTAATAATCTCAATATTGTTAAGAGATTAATAAATACTTCAAAGATAGAAAATATATCTACAATGGAGAGAGGAATTAATCCATATAAATCATTCCAATCTGGTTGGGATTAATTAAGTAAGGTCGAACAATTAATTTAAATTAAATCATGCCTACATTTAGAAGAAGATATGCTCTTCTAAAAATAAAAGAAGGGATTAAAAAAGTTAAGGAAAACATAGTTAATAAAATCTCTAAGAAAAATAAAAAAAATAACAAATGACAAACACACAAAAATTATTAGAAACATATTTAGATTGTCTTGATCTGACATATACACTAAAAGTTTCTCAAGAAGGGAGTAGTTTAATTTTTACAATCATTGTTCCTAAAATAAACAATGAAAAGATTGGTATTCTTAAAGGTAGAATGGGACAAAATATTCTTAACCTTAAAAGAATTTTAAAAATAGTGGCCAGTTTAGAAAATTATGTTCCACTAGTAATTATTGTGTTAGGAGATTAATTAATTTTGTTATTTGCTTTTTTCGTAAAAGTGTGTATACTATAACTAACATATTATTAGTTTTTCAACATGGTCAAAATCACAAGTATATTAAATTCAATAAGTTCGATGGTTAAAAGCCCATTATTATTTCGCAGGTTCCTTGTGAACCTCGACCAAATAGTAATGGGCTTTTAGCTTAAATAAATAAAATCATTAACTAAATAATCATGAATGAAAGTAGGGCTAAAAAATTAAGACAATTCTTTCGTAGGGAAATGAGTCTTATAAGACCAAAGCCAAAATGGATTCCTGGATTCATTTGGAGATTACTCTGTAGTATAGTATTTAAATATAAATAATAAAAATAATAATAAATAAAAATATGGAAGAAGATAAAAAGATAAAAGTAAAAGATCAATGGGCCGAGAAGTATGTCAAAGATAATATTTGGTTTCCCTTTGGTACCATTGTAAATGGTTGGGTTACTCTTAAAAAAGATGATCCAAAATATACATTAGAACAGTACAAGAAAGATATTAAAGAATTATATAAGATAGCTTCAGCTGCTACCATTACTACCTATAAGATTTATGATAAATTAGAGTTAGATACCAATGTAGCAAAGAAATATTCTTCTCGCGAAATTCCATTAAAAGAATAACTTTATGCAAACCGACGAATTAATATTAAAGTATCTTAATAGGGGAGAACATAAACGTGAACTCGGTCGCTATTGGGCAACTGACATTTATAAGATACGAAAGAAGCAACTTACTCCTGAGAATTTCTTTGAACCACATTTGATTGATGATGTAGAAATCGCTGGAAGAATGCTTGATGGTATGGCTAACGAAATGTTGTTAAAGGATATCTATGACTTCTGTAATGTTTCCTACAAGCACGGAGAGGAAACAAAGAGAGAGATGAAGATAGATGATGAGATTACTTTAGTAGTTAAACCTGACTTTGAGTTTAAAGATTGGATTGATGAACTTAAGAATCCTATCAGAGAGAGAGATGAAATCCCTCCTTGGTATATCTATCAACTAGAATGCGAGTACAGGGCTTGTGGTAAGCCTGTGAGGATGGGAGTGTTCGTTCATCCATTCAATGTACACTATACAGAGTTTGTACCAAGTGATATAAGATGGAAGAATATCATTAAGACATTAAAGGATTTCCATGCTGCTCTTAAAAAATTAAACAAATAATCTGAAGGACTCCTGGAGATATACGAGGGTTTCACATCCGCTCTGCTTTGTAACAGAACATATTGTCTAGCAATAGATGGTATAACGATGTGAAATATCGGCTGCGGTATCCCGGAAGTCCCGTAAGGGATCTAAAATATATATAACTAATTATGAAAACACAAGAGAAAATAAATAGAATAATGGCTTATGCCTTATTAGACCCAAGACAAGAACATATAGATTGGTTTGATGATACTGGTAGAATAATGGTTTTTATTAATAGATTAGATGCCGAAAAGCAACAAGAGAAAAGAAAAGATAGAAGAATAGTTGAGGTTGTGATTACTCAAACAAACCCTAAACAAACCCTAACCAAATAAAAATATGAATATAAATAAATTTAAAGAGGGAGATGTTATTACAAGAACTGAACCTATCTCTGGTAATGGTGATAGAAGTTACATAGGTGATAAGTTAGTATTTATTGGAGCAGATAAAGGAGTTATTTGTCTAATAGGTATTGATATTATGGATAAATTTAGGGCTATGAAACTTGAGACAGATTGGTGGTCAGATGGGTGGGATTTCTTTCCATCGGCTTTGTGGGAGAAAACAATTAAGAAGACTGAAGAGATGATTAAGGCATCAGAAAAATTAAAGGTCGTAAAATAAATAAACTAAATCTATGGAAAATTCAGAAAACTTAATTAAGAAAGCCAACATTACTCCTGTGTTACATCTTGCGCAGAAGAAAGAGGGAGGGGGTACAGAGGGTACTGGGCGTCATGTAGTTAAATTGTTAAAGGATGAAATGGATACAAGGACTAACTTTGCAACTGGAAAGGAAGAACAAATAGTATGGTTTTATGTAGAAGAGGATGGAATAGAAAAGAAATATGCTGTTCCTGTTAAAGATAGTAATGGAGATCTTCATTATCTTGTGCAAAGATTAGGCCTCTTAAAACCTGATACTGAAGTAGCGTTAGAATACAAAAGAAAAGGAATGAAAGGATATATCTCTGTTGAAATATTAACAGAAGATAGTGAAGAAAATGTTGTGATAGATGAAATAAATGATGAGAAACCAAAAATAGTAACAGCTAATTCAAAAGAAAATAATGAAGATCTCGATCCATTTGATGAATAAATATGGTAAACTGCCAATTCATAAGTGGTCAGTACCAAGTAAATCTTATCCTGAACTTAGTTATAAGGTAAGTCAGTTTAAGGATGGTAGATTTGAATGTGATTGTATGTTCTTTCTTACAAAGAGAGTTGATTGTAGACATATAGGATTAATTAAAGCATCTTTAAATCATGATCAACTCTCTCTTATCGATTAGATCGTGTTTGTAGGCACTGGGATACACCTAGGAATCGTTTAAACCTAATAGTAATATATTATGTCAAAGGAGATAAAAATACTCTTAAGAAACCAAGATTGGTACATTGCTCTTTGTGATGAACTTGGTTCTACTATAGTTGAAACTATCACTACGGCAAGAGAAGCAGTCTTGGAAGGTAAATGGTTGGTTGGAGAGAGCATAGAAAAGGAAGTTAAGAATTTTGAAAGAGAAAATATTTATGGCTCAAAGATTAATTCTACCTTATCAAAGGATCTTAATTGGTCTGATAGAGAAATAGGAAGATGTAGACAGTTTTATAATAAGTTTCCTGAAAGTAATTGGGATAAGGCCCTAATGAAACTACCTGGAGGTAAGGAGTTATCTTGGCATAAGATGGTAGTTCAATATCTACCCGAGAAGTCTTCATTGGGTAGTGATGATAAGCGTTATATCTCTGTATTAGTTAATGAGGCAGAGAAAACTATCTATCTTAAGGAGAAGTACAAGGTATATAAGATTAAATATCTCAAAGTAAGTTAGAGACACTGTGTCTTAATCTTTTAAAAATAAATATATGGTAAATTTCTTACAAGAAAATCTGAGTAGTATATTATGTCTTGGAATATTTGTGATAGGAATTGTATTTTGTTATAATGAATATATAAGTAATAAATAGTAGAAATGAAGAATAGTTTATATATTCCACAATATGCGTTCGAGGCGTTCTGCCCAAAGATTACTTGGAGAGCGTGTATTGTATTAAACTATCTATCTGGGTGGCAACTATTCAGTAAAGCTAAGAGCAAGAAGCTTATATTTGAAAATGAAGAGTACCTTTGGATTAATTATAGAGCCCTAATGGAGGATTTACCTATGCTTAGAACAAAGAATAAGGTATTAATAGGTAAGATAATTGAGGAATTAGTCAAGTATAAACTGCTAAAAAAGAAGAAAGTAGAGGATAATACAGTATATGTTAGATTAACTGACTTAGCAGTATCCCTATATAACTTACCTATACAGGCTATAGAGGCTACCTATACAGGGCTATATAGGCAACCTATACAGCACAATACTATTACTAATAATACTATCACTACTAATATTGTTGGAAAGGAATCCAACGATAAGGATATAGAAGAACCATTTAATACAGAGACCTATATAAAGGAGTTAAAGCAGAGTAAACAACGTCATATCCAGGTAATTGGTCTGTACTGGGAGTATAAACACTATAACTTTGAGAACTATGGGCAGTGTGAGAAGGCCTTAAAGAGAGAATTAAAACCTGCCACTGACCTTGCGCCTTTCTCAGACGATAAAATCCACGATGTAATGGATTGGATTGAGCTAAATGAAAGCTTTAAATGGACCCTTGAAAGTGTATTCAAATATATTAATGAGGACTTAGATGAGTTAGCAGATAAGTACAAGTTCTCTAAAAATAAAAGATATAATAATTAATATGTTAAAAAGAATAACCGTTCTGTCTAATAAAAAACTAAGCCCTGAAGAGGTAATTGCAGTGGAGAAATATAAAAGGCGTAATAGTGGGGCTCATCCTAAGGCTATATTTGTTAAGAAGACTATTACAAAGGCTGCATGGGATAGAAATTATTGTTATAATCCTAGGTTTTGTAATCTTTCTAGTGGTGCTATTGGAAAGATTACGGTTGGATTTATGGCAGTAAACGAAATACCACCAGATTGTGAGGAAATGGATAGTAATGACCTAAGGGTATTTGATGGTCATTGTGAAAGAAATAATATAAGGCCAAGTCCATTTAGTTTAAAAAAACATTCAGATGATATTATTAAGAGAAAAGAGATAGAAATTAAGCAGTTGTTCTAGTAAGTTTGTACCTTGAAAAATATAATGGTTCGTTGATGGACATAGGTTGATTGATGATGTATAATGAATCTATGAGAACTTATAAAGATAAAAATTTGTGGAAAGAGAATATCAGTAAAGCAAAGAAAGGTAAAATTCCTTATATAGCTAGTGAGCAGACAAAGGAATTATTTAAACTATCCAAAATGGGTAGTAAGAATCCAAATTGGAGAGGTGGAATAACAGCCGAATATAAAAGGATTAGAGAGTCTGCTAAATATAGAAATTGGAGGAAACAAGTTTTTGAAAGGGACAGTTATACTTGTCAAGAATGTGGTGATAGAACTGGTCATAATTTAGAAGTTCATCATATAAAGTCAAGAAAAGAATATCCTGATTTAGTATTTGACTTAGATAATGGAATAACTCTTTGTAAAAAATGTCATAAAATGACATCAACTTGGGGTAATAAAAAGGTTTCCCCACCAGCGAATCATTAAAAAAAGAAAGGAGATGAAATGAAATGGATTTAGAAAAGATGAAACTAAACGAATTATTAGAAGAAGTTACAAAGCGTGGGTTTATAACAACTCGCAAAGAATTACTGGTAGATAGAACATATAAATTTTCAAGGAGATTTAAACCATTTAAGATTGGAATAGTCAGTGATACTCACATTGGAAGCACTTGCCAACAGATTACACTTTTGCACGAAGCATATAAAATAATGAAGAATGAAGGAGTAAAACAAGTATTTCACGCAGGAGATATGATAGAAGGCAATGGGAAGTTGTTTAGAGGACAGGTATATGAGATGTTTCTTCACGGAGCTGATACTATGGTAGATTATACCATCAAAAATTACCCAAAGGTTAAAGGTATAACTACTTATATTATTGGTGGTAGCCACGATTATTCTTTTTATCGTGATGATGGCACAGATGTTCTTAAAGCAATTGCAGAGAGAAGAGAAGATATAAGATATTTAGGAATGTTTGGTGCTTTTATCAACTTTGGTAAAATATCAGCATATCTAATGCACGGTAGTGGAGGAGTCGCTTACGCAAGAAGCTATAAAATGCAAAAGATAATTGAGCAGATTCCACCTGAGAAGAAACCTCATATTCTTTTTTTAGGACATTATCACGTTGAATGCCATTTACCAACTTATCGTAATGTAGCAGGATTCCAATTACCTTGTTTTCAAACTCAAACGAATTACTTAATGGCTAAAGGATTATTTCCTGAGATCGGATTCCTGATTCTTGAAATAACTCCATGTGTAAAAGGTATATTCAAATACCGGACAGAATGGTATAGCTTCTATGTTCCTATCAAACGAGATTACTAATCCTCCACAAACGAGGGGTGCCTAAATAAAATAGGCACTCCTCAACAAATTTAGAAAAGGGGGCATTTGAGATGAAACACAAGATTAAGGGAAAAGTATTAAAAAAGATTAAACGAGAGAAAGCTGAACATTTTTGCTATTTCTGCGGAACGAATAAAAGGATTACAAGACATCACATTGTATTTAGGATATTCTTAAATGGTGAAACATTAGAGAATAATAAAGAATATCTTTGCGGTAAGTGTCATAAAAAGTTCCATAAGTTAGCAGAACCAGTTATCAATGTTTTAGTAGCCATAATCGAGAAACTTCAACCAGAAGAGATGAATAAGATAGGGTTTATTAGAACAAATGGAAAGAAAAAAGGGAAAAAGGGTTCACGCAAGACCTGAAAATTCACAGGTATTAAACCTGAGTATTGTTTCTTAGAGAAATAGCAGGTTCTTGCGGAACAAAGCCAAGGCGGAAGGGGCTTTTAAAATAAATCTTTCCGTACCAAATAGCAGGGGGGAGGTAGGGTATCTCGGATGTTTCATAAGCATCATTAAGCAGGTTCGATTCCTGCCTTTGCAACTAAATAATAATAAATAAAAAAATGAAAATAAAAGACGTATCAATTCCAATA
>Ga0268277_1002277_pt1 | contig 11400 bp, 8 predicted proteins | sample saktaG_5_FD_190132 | JGI IMG/M metagenome (GOLD analysis project Ga0268277, IMG submission 190132) | Saline water microbial communities from Sakinaw Lake, British Columbia, Canada - sak_2010_1_5_50m | ecosystem: Environmental > Aquatic > Non-marine Saline and Alkaline > Saline ...
TTCAAGTGACGCATCATGTAAAACGGACTAAAAAGAAACGTGAATATATATCGCAGAAAGCCCGCGACATATCGCCCTCGGGCATCAGGAAGTATTTCGACCTGCTGTCCTCCATAGACGGCGCTATTTCGCTGGGCGTGGGCGAACCCGATTTCGTAACGCCCTGGCCCATGCGCGAGGCCGGCATCATGGCCATAGAGAAAGGCTTCACCATGTACACCTCCAACCGCGGGATACCCGAATTAAGGGAGGCAGTTGCGAAATACCACAAGAAATTTTATAAACTCAACTACGATCCTAAATCGGAGATCCTGATAACGACAGGCAGCAGCGAGGCGCTCGACCTGGCCTTCAGGGCCACCATCGACCCGGGGGATGAGGTCATCATGCCTGATCCACATTATGTAGCCTACCCGGTTTGCGTATCACTGGCAGGGGGCGTCCCGGTACCCGTGCCGACCTATGAGAAGAACAACTTCGAGCTGATGCCTGCGGATATCAGGAAAAAGCTGACGCCCAGGACCAAGGCCATACTGCTGAGCTTCCCCTCCAACCCGACCGGGGCTGTGATGCCCAGGAAGCTGCTGCTGGAGATCGCTGAAATAGCCGTTGAACATGACCTGCTGGTGGTTTCGGACGAGATATACGCCCGCCTGACCTACGACACCGAGCACACCTGCATGGCCGGCCTGCCGGGCATGAAGGACAGGACCATATTGATAGGCGGGTTCTCCAAGTCCTTCGCCATGACCGGATGGCGCGTCGGGTTCTCGCTGGCCAACGCTGAGATTACAGAGGCCATGCTCAAGGTGCACCAGTACACCATGATGTGCGCTCCCATCATGGGCCAACTGGCCGCCGTGGAGGCGCTCAAAGACAGCAACAACCAGGAGGTCGAGGACATGCTGGCCGAGTATGACAGGCGCCGGCGCGTGATCGTCAAGGGATTCAGGGACCTCGGCCTGTCCTGCTTCGAGCCCAAAGGCGCCTTCTACGCATTCCCCAGCGTCAAGTCCACCGGCATGACTTCCGAGGAGTTTGCAGAGGGGCTGCTGACGGAGCAGAAGGTGGCCGTGGTGCCCGGCTCGGTATTCGGGAAATGCGGGCAGGGCTACGTACGCTGCTGCTACGCCACGTCCATGCCCGAGATCGAGGAAACCCTCAAAAGGATCAAGAAGTTCCTGGCGCGGCACCGCAGGAAGTAGCTACTTCTGCTCAAGCCATCCGCGGAAGGCGCGCCCGATACGTGGATTGGCGGCGATGATCTCCCTGTCGTCAATACCGGCCCGGCGGCCTGAAAAATCCGTCACTTCGCCGCCTGCTTCCCTTACCAGGAGCAGCCCGCTGGCAGAATCCCACGGGTAAAGGCTTTTGTGGAAGTAAAGGCCCAACCTCCCACAGGCAACGTAGGCCATGCCCAGGCTGGAGGAGCCGATCAGCCTCATGCAGTGGATCTTCGGCCATAGTCTTATCGCAATATCCAATAGATCACTACTTCTCCCGGCGTCATAGCCCAGGTCCACGCCGACCGCGGCGCCATCCAGGTCCGCAATATCCACAACCCTGCCCCTCCTGTTGTTCAGGTAAGCGCCTTTGCCTTTGACAGCCCTGAATACCTCGTTGCGCATGGGGTCGAAGGTAACGCCCAGCAATACCTCACCATGCCGGGCAAGTGCGATATTTACACAAAATAAAGGTATGCCGAAATGAAAATTGTTGGTGCCGTCCAGGGGATCGATTATCCAGGTATATTCGCTGTCCTCCCGCCTGGTCCCCGCCTCCTCCGACATTAACCCGTGTCCCGGGAACGCGGCAGTGATTGTCTTAAGTATGGCTTTTTCGGACAGCAAGTCAGCCTCGGTGACCAGGTCGCGCCTGCCCTTGACCCTTGCCGCATTATGACGGCCGAAGCGCTGACGTAATATCTTCCCCGCCTCAGCGGCAGCCAGCCTGGCAACCATGTAAGCAGATTGACCCTGTACGGACACCGGCAGTGAAGCGGCCGGCTTATCAGGCATTCCTTTTAAGGCCCATCTTGAGCTTTACTTCGCCGATGGTCTGGCTGGCTATGGCCTGTGCTCTCTGTGCCCCGTCGGCCAGTATATCGTAAATATGCCCGGGGTCCTTCTCGAACGCCAACCTCCGCTCACGGAAATCCTTGAGGCTGCTGTTGATGCCGGCAGCCAGCAGCTTTTTGCAGTCCACGCAGCCTATCTCAGCCACCCTGCACTGCGCCTCGATCTCCTGGACACGCGACTCGTTGAAAAATTTTTGCAGGCTGAACACGTTGCAGACCTCGGGGTGGCCCGGGTCGTTGCGGCGCTGCCTGGCAGGGTCGGTCACGGCTGTCTTTACCCGCTCCAGCGTCTCCTCCGGGGTGGCGGCCAGCTCGATGTGGTTATTGTAGGACTTGCCCATCTTCTGCCCGCCGTCAAGGCCGCGCACCATGGGAAAATTGGTCAGCTTTGCCTGCGGCTCGGGGAACGTTTCGCCAAAGATGAAGTTGAAGCGCCGCACTAACTCCCGCGTCATCTCTAAGTGAGGCAACTGGTCCTCGCCAACCGGGACGGCGTCAGATTTATAAAGCATAATGTCGGCGGCCATCAGCACGGGGTAGCCGACCAGTCCGTAGTTTACGTTCTGCGGCTGCATCCTGGCCTTCTCCTTGAATGTCGGGACGCGCAGCAGCCAGCCCAGCGGGGTGAGCATGCCCAGCAAGGTGAACAGCTCGGTCACCTCGGGAACGTGCGACTGTACGAAGACGATGGACCTTTTGGGATCGATACCGGCGGCCAGCCAGTCGAGCGTCATCTCGAAGATGTTCTGCTGGAGCTCGGACGTGCTCTCAAGGGTGGTAAGCGCGTGCAGGTCAACTATGCAGTAGACGCAATCGTACTCTTCCTGCAGCCTGACATAGTTCTGGATGGCGCCGATGTAATTGCCTATGTGCTGCCTGCCGGTGGGGCGCGCGCCGGAGAATACCCGCTTTCTCATAACAGGGGGAAAGTGTATCACAAATGTGTTTACAGCTACAAATTTGCCACCGCCGCCGCGAAAGCAACGACGGCCGGGTCCTTGCCGCTATCATCCAGTTGCATGAGGAGGGCGTTGTGTTAACCGGTTCCGCTGTCTCCCAGCGTGTTAAGGAGCTGGACGATGATGCTGAAATGACCGCTATAAAAGCCGGCCTGATCGCCAAACGCCTCGGTTTCATTAAAAGCCGCATACCAAAAGACGGTCGTCATATCGTTGTGTGGGATGAGGAGCTTGCGATCCGTTTAGCTTTGCAGTACGGCATCCCTTTATTCTCTTCCATATCGCCGGGTAACTTGTCACACTCGTCACCCTTGTCACCTGTAGCTTCATAAATGGGGTGACAAGTTGCTCCCGCTTCTTAACCTGTCACCCGACTCGTCACCCCTTATTTCGTATCTGGGGGTGACGGGTGTGACAAGTGTGACGACTTTTGTATGGATATTAAATGGATAGTTAGCCTGTATAACCATATATCTGAATTAGTCTGCTGTGCTCTCCATGTTTTAATCGGATTTATATCGATAGTCCGATTTATATTTTTTGATCAAATTGACTATAGACGCCAGTGCGCCAATAGTAATCCCTAGGAAAAGCAGGCCTTTTATAATACTATCAGTCTCACACTTATTAACTACTGAATTTGATTTAGTATCCTGGATACTTAATTGTGACTGTCTGGCAATCGTATCTTTTTTATCTCGTGTTCGTCTTTGGATAGCTAAAACTGTTGAATAGAATAAAAGCATACCCACCACTGTAAAAAAAATGGCAACAGCTAGTCTTGGGAACTCCATAATCAGTAATTGTGCTATCTTTCCGGTTGGGTCAATGCACATGAAAACACCGGCAAAAATAAAAATGATTGACGATAAGCAAGAGACCACTTCTATACCACCGCTAAATGACTTGCCAATGTTGTTAATAAATCGCTTTTTAGCAATATAGCTGGGTTCTGAATAACTTATCTTTTCGCTCATTGGTACCCTGTCGACTTTACTATTTATGACGAAGTCCTGGCGTCATAAAATCTAGCTTCCATCCTCCGTTTTCTTGCACAAGTGGGATATCAATTATAGAGGCTGTTGTCCCCCAGGCATCTTCTTTTTCAAACGACTCATATACACTGGCATTTGCAGTCCTATTATTTATTGATATTGTTCTAATTTTAATATCTATTTGCCCTGTTCGTGTTCTTCGGCTTGAAGTGTAAAATATAATCCGTCCTTCACCATCGGCTGAAATCTGATAGCTAGATAGATAATTCAAACATTCATCAAAACTCTTTGAATTGTATGCAGAGTAGTACTTGTTTATGACATCTTTTATTTTGTCCTCTTCGGTAATTGACGTAATTGACTTTTTAGGAACTTCAGGTACTTTGGTCTCATTATTCGATACGGTTGGTGCTTCCATCCACGATATTACTAGCCTTATTGACTTGGTAGGATTCACATCATATGAATAGCTACGACGGTCAATGTTTTCACCAGTTGTATCACTTCTGCCTTCAAAATCTTCCCAAAATATGACCATGGCATTGCCGCTAATCCAATTTGGATTACTTATAATTTCCTGTATAACACTTTTTATATTTGGCGACTTATATTCAGTATCAATATTCCAAGTTTCTATATTGTCCCAGTTAGCTGTTGTCTTGGTTCTGTTTCCATACCGTGTTTCAAAATCGTATAAATCCTTAAAAGCCGCAGCATTATTATTGGTCTCACCGGAGATCCTTGAGCGTACAATATTGTTGCTGCTGTTGGCTCGGCTAATAACTACGATATAAGCTTCAGTTATTGCAGCAATTTTTGAAATAGGTATATTGGTAAATCTTAAACCAATTCCATGCTTAGTGGCGGTTGCTGTCTGATGACCTACGGTATGGTAAGTCGAATATGGTTGCCATACCCAGCTTGAGCCGTTCCAATACCGTATACTGTCATCAATATTAGCATCAATCTGCCTGGTTATGGTTTGAGGAAGAAGCGCTGCTGTATTATTAGATATATTATTGCTATCAGAATTCACTTGTTGGATTTCAGTACATGCAGGGATGCTGAATGAAATTAAAGCAATTATAAGAATTAATCCTATCCGCATGAACAACCTCCTACGCCTGCTTATCAATGATGTATTTAGTCTAATTATACCTTCAATTTAAACAGAATAGAATCGGGTTCCCATAAGTACAGAATTCCTTAAACACCCTGACAAAACCCCCTTTTTTAATGCGTACAAATGTACTATTATGGTAGTTAACGGCCATGTCTTTACTCGAAAAAGCACTCAGGGAAGGTAACTACGAGCTGGCGACTCTGACCATCGTCTACGGCATGCTCAGAGTTATTCATGATAGAAAAGAAGCAAAGAGGGGCACCCAGGGGCAACCAGAACGCCCGGAAACACGGGTTCTACAGCCGGGTCCTCCATGAAGTATGCGAAATTGAGCGCTTAGATGAGGAGCGTGGCGACGCGGCAATCTGCTGTTGACGTCACTCCGGACACAAGATTGCTTCGCTTCACTCGCAATGACGGGGGGAAAAAAGGGCTCGCAGTGACGATCACGAAAATGTCATTGCCGGGGCGAGGGAGGGCTGGCGTCGACCTACATGCTGTCGGGCGAGGTCATGCCCATCAGGTGTAGCGTCCTGGCCAGGACTATTCTGGCGGCCAGTACGAGCTTCAGCCTGGCAGCCGTCAGGTCCGCGTCTTCCGTGATGACGCGGCATTGCTTATAGAAGGAATGAAAGACGGTGGCCAGGTCCTGGGCATAGAATGGCAGGTGGTGCGGCTGGTGCGACAGTGCAACGGTCTCGATTATCTCCGGCATCCTCGCCATGCTGCGTATCAGTGTCAACTCCGGCTCCGCTATCAGCAGGCCTGTATCGCCGTTGGCGAAGTCGATCCCTTTATCCGCTGCGTTACGCAGGATGCTGCTGATGCGCGCGTGCGCGTACTGTACGTAATAGACCGGGTTGTCTGCAGATTGCCTGATGGCCAGCTCCAGGTCAAAGTCCATCTGGCTGTCGGCCGAGCGCGACAGGAAGACGAAGCGGCAGGCATCGGGGCCGACCTCCTCCAGCAGCTCACGCAGCGTGATGATATCGCCGCTCCTCTTGGAAATTTTTACCGCTTCTTTACCGCGCCGCAGGGTGACAAGCTGGCAGATGATGATCTCGAGCCTTTCCGGATCGATCCCCAGCGCTCCCAGCACTACCTTCATGCGCTGGACATGGCCCTGGTGATCAGCCCCCCAGATGTCAATGACATTGTCGAACTTCCTTACGGCGAACTTGTCGTAGTGATACGCAATATCGGAGGCAAAATAGGTGGGCGTCCCGTCTGAGCGCACCAGGACATTATCCTTGTCCTCTCCCAGTGTGGAAGAGGTGAACCAGGTGGCATTTTCCCTTTCTGCTATATAGCCGCCGTCCCTCAGCATGCGCATCGTGTCGTCATACCGGCCGCTCTTGAACAGGCTTTGTTCGCTGAACCACTCATCGAAGGTTACTCCCAGCGTTTCAAGGTCCTGCCTGATCTGCTGCATCTCCCTCTCTATTCCGATCTGCCCGATCTCCGCCATGGCGCGCTCCTCCGGCAAACCGGCGTATTTGTCCCCGTATTGCTTGACCAGTTCCCTGGCCAGGGCCACAACATAGTTGCCGTGGTATCCGCCGGCCGGAACCTCGGCTTCCTTGCCCAGGGCCTCCAGGTAGCGGGCATACAATGACCGGTGAAACGCCTCCAGCTGGCTGCCGGCATCATTTATGTAATATTCCGTGGAAACCCTGTAGCCGGCCGCTTTGAGGACGTTGGCCAGCGTGCTGCCCAGCACCGCCCCCCTCCCATGTCCTACGTGCAGGGGACCGGTGGGATTTCCGCTGACGAACTCAATCTGGACGCTTTTGTCCTCGATCTGTATATTGCCGTAAGCCTCGCCTGCACGGCAGATGGCGTCCACCTGGCGGTTCAGCCATTTTTTACTCAGCGTAAAGTTGATAAATCCCGGCGGCACCGCTGCAACCTTCTCTAAATCGCTGTCCGGCGGCAGTTCCTTGATTATGGCTGCGGCCACGTCCATGGGCTTCATACCGGTCAGCCGCGCCAGTTTAAGCGGCAGGCTGCTGGCATAGTCCCCGTGTTCCGGCCTGGCAGGCCTCTCGATTGTTATCTCCGGCAGGCTGGAGTTGCCCACCAGGCCTTTTTCGCCGGCCCTGGCAAAGGCCTGCTCCAGCATTTCAGCCAGCCGCTTTTTAAAAATCATGTTTTCCCCCGAAATATCAGCAAAATTCGCCTGAAAACTACGGGCTTCTCACCCGGAAGGTACTATTTTAGTTGTTTTCTATGCTTTTATGCCAGATTCTATAGTATTCCAGGCGCAAAAGCTCGTTTTCAACGTCTGTTAAACCTGGGTCCTTTTCAAACAGTAACCCGGCTTCCCTGCGGGCCATCTCCAGCAGGCGAACATCGGACAACCTGGCCATCTTCAAGTCGGGCAGGCCGCTCTGGCGCGTTCCGAAAAACTCGCCAGGGCCCCGCAGTTCAAGGTCCTTCTCGGCGAGCGCGAAACCGTCGGTCAGCTCCTCTATGGCCTTCAGTCTCTCCTGACCGTATTCCGAGGGGTTCTCCGACAGCAGTATACAATAACTCTGGTTCTCACCCCGGCCGACTCTTCCACGGAACTGGTGCAACTGGGAAAGGCCAAACCGGTCAGCCGCCTCTACCAGCATCACAGTTGCGTTGGGCACGTCTATGCCGACCTCCACCACCGAAGTGGAGACCAGTACATCCAGCGCACCGTCCTTGAAATCGTGCATTACGGCTTCCTTCTCGGCGTTTTTCATCCTGCCATGCAGCAGTCCCAGCCTTAAATCGGGAAAAATCTCGCACGACAGGCGCTTATGTTCAGCCACGGCGGCCTTTGCATCCAGGCTCTCTGACTCTTCGATCAAAGGACAGATAATAAAGGACTGTCGACCCTCGCGAGCCTGCTTCCTGATAAAATTGTATGCGCGCCGGCGGTCCTGCGGCTTGAGCCAGCGTGTTTTGATCACCTGCCGGCCCGCCGGCATCTCGTCTATGGTCGATATATCCAGGTCGCCGAAAAGGGTCAGCGCCAGTGTCCTGGGTATGGGTGTGGCCGTCATGACCAGCAGGTGAGGGTTATACCCTTTCTGTTTTAAAGCTGAGCGCTGCAGCACGCCGAAGCGGTGCTGCTCATCTATCACCGCCAGCCCCAGGGCGGCAAACTTAACCCCCTTCTGCACCAGCGCATGTGTCCCAACAACTATATCCACCTCTCCCCGTCTCAGCAATTCGTGTATCCTGGATTTGTCCCCGGCGGCAAGGCTGCCCGTGAGCAGGGCAACGCTTACATCGCGCTGCATGATGCCCTTAAATGTGATGATATTCGTTTCCCTGCTGCTGCCGGTTGATACGGCCGACAGCAGACTGTAAAGAGTTGTGAAATGCTGCTCGGCAAGTATCTCGGTCGGCGCCATAAGGGCAGACTGGCATCCATTGGCTGCCGCCTCCAGCAGCGCCACGGTGGCAACGACTGTCTTGCCGCTGCCCACGTCGCCCTCCAGCAAACGCGACATGGGCACGTCGCGGCCCAGGTCCCGGCATATCTCATCAATGACCCTGATCTGCGCAGACGTCAGCTTGAAGGGCAATGCCTCGATAAATCCACTAATATCGTTTGGTTCGATGTGCAACCGCCGTCCCGGCTGTTCCTCCTGCCAGTTACGCTTCTTGCTGAGCACACCGAGCTGCAACAGGAAAAGCTCATCGAAAGCCAGCCTCCGGCGGGCTTTATTCTGTGATGCGTAATCGATGGGATAGTGCGCCTGCATAACCGCATCCTGCAATTCCATCAGCCCGCAGCGCTGCCTGACCGGGGTCGGGAGGAATTCGGGAAGGCTCCCCAGGTACACATCCAGTGCACTTCTAACCATGGTCCTGACCTGCCTGGGGTAGAGGCCGCCGGTCAAAGGGTAAACGGGAACCATTCGTCCCGTATGAAGCAGCTCCCTGTCATCCACCACCTCCCACTCGGGATTTTCGAATACCTTGATATAGTTGAACTCGCCGACCCTGCCGCTGAGAGCAACTTTTGCATTGACTTTGAGCTGCTTTACCACCCACGGCTGGTTAAACCATACGGCACGCACGGTGCCGGTCTCGTCTCCCAGGACGGCCTCGGTGCTTTTCATGCGGCCTAGCATAACCTGGCGGGCTTCCCACACATTGACGAATATGGTCTGCTCTTTGCCGGTTTCCAGTGTGGACACGGTGCGGCGCTGGCTGAAATCCATGAACCGCCGCGGGAAAAAATAGAGAAGGTCCCTTATGCACTCAACCCCCAACCTGGCTAAACGACCAGCAATAGTCTGCCCCACCCCTTTTACCCCGGCCACCGGACTATCCAATGATGCAACCGCCACTGCGCCGGGTTGGGGCTTCTTCGGTGCTTTCACTTCCTGCGCAGGAATCCCGCGGCCTTTCTCCACCCGGTCCAGTCCCTGCAACACCGATTCCACCCATATGCGACGCGCATCGATGCTCCTTTCAGCATAGGCGGGCGGGCTGAGCAGCAATGTTTTTAATTGCCTGTGTAAGAGGGAAAAATCATGGCCGGACAGGAATTGTGAAACCCACCTGGCCACGTACATGTCGAGGCCGCCTATGACAGCGCGGTTGGCATAACCGCTTTTGGCTTCCAGATTTAATACAGTCCTGAAAGTAGCGGCACTGTCAACAAAAGGCTGTGTCATGGACGCCGCTTTCACATACTGTATTCACCGGCGCTATTTGCCCTCGATGAAACTCACTAAAAGCACGTGGGGGCCGACGTGGGCGCCGATGACTGAATTAACCGTGCCGAAAATTGTCTTTTCCCTGGGATAGAACTCTGCCACCCTCCCGGCCAGTATCTCCAGCTCGTCCGGCGTCGTAGCGTGCTCGAGCATAAGAGCTTCGATTTTGTTGGCGCCCTTCACCAGGTTGACCAGCGCATCAATGGCCTGCGTCCTGCTCCTGGTGCGCTGTACCGGCGTGACCACGCCATCACGTAGAGTAAGGATAGGAGTAATTTTGAGCAATCCTCCCAGCAGGGCCTGTGCGCGCCCGATCCTGCCGCCCTTGCGCAGGTACTCCAGCGTATCGAAGACCATGTAGGAGTGAGACCGGGAGCACATGTCCTGTACGGATGCAATGATGTCCGCCAGCTTGGCCCCACCCTGTACCATCTCGGCCGCCTTGATGACGGGCAGGCCCAATCCGCCGCAGGTCTGCAGCGAATCCACGATCTCGATTTTGCAGATATCGCCCACAAGTGCCTTGGCCTGTACAGCGCTCTCGTAGGTGGCACTGATCTTGCTGGAAAAGAGTATCAGGAGAATCTCGTCCGTTTCCTTGGATAACCTGGTGAATATCTCGGAAAAATATCCCGGCGATTGTGCGGACGTGGTGGGGTGCACTTTGGATTCCACCAGCTTCTTATAAAACTGTTCGGCGTTGATGTCTATGCCGTCCCGGTAAGTCTCGTTGCCGAAGAGAACATTGATGGGGACGATGGTGATGCCGTATTTTTTAATGATATCTGCCGGGATATCACAGGTGCTGTCGGTAACAAGTTTAATCATGCCTTAACCCTCCCATAGCTTATTCCAGAGATACAACGTAAAAGTAGTGGGGTTGGCCTCCGCTGACCAACTCGATCTGTTTACCCGGATACTTCTCCTTCAATCCTTTGACCACCTCCTCAGCCTGCTCAGCCTTCAAATCAGCGCCGTAATAGAGGGTTACCATCTCGACCGCCCCAATCCCGCCTATATCAAGGCTCTGCAAAAGCACATCTTTTACGTCGTCGCCGGCCGCCACCAGCTCCGTATCATCGATAATGCCGATGACCTGGCCCTGCTTTATCTTCAAACCATGTATCTGTGTAGACCTGGCTGCCGTGGTGATCTCGACAGTCTTGACCGATTTGATCGCCCCGCTCATCGACTGTATATTCTCTTCCAGCGTGCTCTCGTAATTAAAGATCATGAGAGCGGTAATTCCCTGGGGCATTGTCCTGCTCGGGATTACCTCGACCGACTTCCTGGTCAGCTCCTTGATCTGCGAGGCCGTCAGTATGATGTTTTTGTTATTGGGCAGCAGTATGACCTTATCGGGCTCGACAGCATCCACGGCGGCCAGTATCTCCTTGACGCTGGGGTTCATGGTTTGCCCACCTTTAACCACCACGGCGCCCAGGCTCTCATATAATTTGATCATACCGGCGCCGAAAGCAACGGCCACCACCGCTATGTCCGTCGGCAACGCCTTCTGTCTCTGCATCTCCTTGAAACCGAC
>Ga0268277_1002289_pt1 | contig 11320 bp, 13 predicted proteins | sample saktaG_5_FD_190132 | JGI IMG/M metagenome (GOLD analysis project Ga0268277, IMG submission 190132) | Saline water microbial communities from Sakinaw Lake, British Columbia, Canada - sak_2010_1_5_50m | ecosystem: Environmental > Aquatic > Non-marine Saline and Alkaline > Saline ...
TGAAGGAGCTGATAGTGAGTGTCGTTGGCGGCATCGTGGTGGCTCTGCTAGGGTGCTGGGAGGTCACTCGCCGCGACGTGCTGTAGGTAGCGTCTGCCGATACCCTTGCCAGAATCTGACACATGCAAAGAGGCCACCGCTCGTTGATGAGGGTGGCCTCTTAGCTTGGATATTGGGTATTGGCTATTCTTTTTCGTCTTCCTCGACAACGCGATAGAGAGCGTCAATGTACCCGGAAAGCGGTGGCTCCTGAGATGGCTCTTCATCATCCACCTCCCGATAGGACCCGGACACAGAGCTCATCTCCCGCAGGTGGCGGCGCACAATCTCCTGGGGACAGAGCTCGATGAAGAGCTTCACCCCCAGCAAGATGACGGCGATGTCATCTAACTGGCCCAGGCCCAGGGCAAGGTCGGGTAGGAAGTCAAATGGAAATAGGAGATAGAGCAACGTGGCAGGCGGGATGGTCTTCAGCGAAGCCGGGACGGCCGGGTCCCGGAGCAAGCGCCACACCAGCCTGGCGTTCTTGATGATCGAAGCCAAAACGCCGGCTGTCTCGCCGACATTGGTAGGTTTCCCTTGCCTGGCCATAACTCCCCCTTTCACAGCACCCCAGGATATTATAGTCCCTATCTCCCTTTTTCGCAACTCTCCGCTGTCGCCTGCAAGAGCTTGACTGGCACAGATGGACGAAAGGTAGTATAATTACCCCCGGAGGAAAACTAATGAGACATTCTAGAGGCAAAGGACAGAAGATCTTCTTCTGGGTACTGAGTTCACTGATGGTCTTAAGCATGGCCTTGAGTCTGATAGTGAGGCCCCAATCAAGGCAACCCACGCCCACACCCACGCCGCTTCCGAGGATAACGCCGATAGTGTGGCCTACTTCCACACCTACCCCGCCCCTCACAGCGACGCCTACCAGCCCATAGCCGTCTGGTGGTCATCAAATCATTTCACGTTGCCGCAGCGACAGCGACCACAGCTTGAATGATCTGCGACTCTCTCACTTGACGAAGAACCAAAAGCCAAGCGCTCCAAGAGCTAGAAGTGCCAGCATCATCAACGCTACTACCAGTAGGCCGATCCGAGTGGATGAGATACCGTATTGTGTGCGGTAGGGATCAACACCAGGCGGTAGCAGAACGTCCCTGGCCCGAGCACCGTGTGGACGCTTGAAACGTATCCTGCTATCATCGAACTTCTCCAGCATTACCCAACCGGTTCGGGCTTCCTCTTCAAGCAGCGTCTTTAGAACCTCCGGCTTGCGAAAGGCAGCACTGTCTGATCGGACGATCTTGAACTCCCAGTCATTGCTCAAGTCATCCTGCGTGTATCTGGCCATGTCTTCCTCCTCCTCAGCAAACATCATCTGCCGACGTTTTGCAGCGGCGGCAGCAGCCGCGCCGCCAATATAAGCCATCTCAATACCTCCCACCTTCGAAGTTGGGCGAAGGTCTCTGACCGAGCCCCTTTGTTGGGCGACGGTCTCCCGACCGAGCCCTTTTCGCCTCGGTCAGAGACCTCAGCGAACGAAGCCTCAACATCTCCCTCTCGCAAGCGTAGACCGCCCAGCGAACAGAGGGCCTACCTCAATCTCAGCTTGACGACCAACAAGATCCCAAGCAATATGACTGTAACAGGTATCACCGCCACAACAGTCCAGGCGATTGGCGCACGGATGCCATCTGGCCGCAAGAAGCCGAACACTCCAAGACCTAAGGCCAGTAACCCCATCGCCATGGTGACTAGCACTGCGTATTGGGCAGAGGGGGCGCCGTATCGTGTGCGGTAGGGATCAACACCAGGCGGCAGGAGGGTGTCTCTGGTACGGGCGCTACGCGACCGCTTGAAACGTATCCTTCTATCATCGAACTTCTCTAACATAACCCAACCGGCTCGGGCTTCTTCTTCGATCAGTTTTCGCAGAACCTCCGGTTTGCGAAAAGCACCGGACTCAGATCTGACGATCTTGAACTCCCAGCCGTTGCCCAGGTCATCCTGCGTGTATCCGGCCATGTCTTCCTCCTCCTCAGCGATCATCATTCTCCGACGTTTTGCGGCAGCCGCCGCTGCAGCACCACCAAAAGCCATCTCGACACCTCCTATTATTTCAGGCTCTTTGGGATTTCGCGTGGTCAGGGTGTCGGACTCCCTAACTTGTTGGGGGTGACACGCGAAAAACCCGAACAAGTTCGGGACTCCACTACGCCACCCCCGCAAACTCCCAGAGACCCTTATTTCATCAACCCCTCGCGCCAGGCATAGACAGCCGCCTGGGTGCGGTCAGAGAGGTGCAGCTTCCCCAGCAGGTTGCTGACGTGGGCCTTCACCGTCCGCTCGGTGATGACCAGCTCAGCGGCGATCTCGGCGTTGGTGCGGCCCTGGGCGATGAGCCGGAGCACCTCCATCTCGCGCACCGTCAGACCGGCGGCCGGGTCGCGGCCCCGCGCGGGCGCTGTGACCTCGTCCATCAGCCGCTGGGCGATGCGGGGGTGCAAGCTGGCCTCACCCCGACTGGCAGCGTGAATGGCGTCCAGCACCGTCTCCCCATCGGCGTCCTTGAGCAGGTACGAGAGCGCGCCAGCCTTAATGGCCGAGAAGATCAGCTCATCCTGGGCAAAGCTGGTCAGCACCACCACCTGGCTGTGAGGGCTGACCTGGCGAATGAGACGGGTGGCCTGCACGCCCCCTTGATCCACGGGCTCCGTCCCTGGCCGCAAGGGCAGCACCAGGTCCATCAACACCACGTCGGGCACGTGCTCGGCCACGCCCTGCACCGCGCTCTGGGCGTCACCGGCCTCGCCCACGATGGCGATTTCCGGGTGCGTGCTCAGGAAGTAGCGTAGCCCCTTGCGCACCACGTCGTGGTCATCCACCACGAAGACGGTGATACGTTCAATGTTGGAGTCAGTCTGTGACATCGGCCTGCCTCTGTGCGTATTGCGTAAAACGTAAAACGTGAGAACAGTTCCATTACGTTTTACGCTTCACGTTTTACGCTCACTTCTCAGACTGACTGACCGACACCGGCAAGCTGCCCAGCAAGAGGGTCGGGCTGATGCCTTTCTCGGTGATGACGATCTTGGCGTTGTCGCGCAGGGCGGTCTCGGTCATCTCCATCTGCTTCAACACCTGGGCGTTGCCCCGGAAGTACTGCTGGGCGGCCTCGTTGACTAACTTGATCGCCTGTGCCTTACCCTCGGCCACTTTGATCGCCGCCTCCCGCTCGCCCTCGGCGCGCTGGATGATGGCCAGCTTTTGCTGCTCGGCGGCCTCGAACTCGCCGGTGGCCAGCAGACGCATGGATCGCCGCTCTTGCTCGGCCGTCTTCTGCTTGTGCATGGCCCGCTTGATGTCATCGGGCGGGTCGATGAGCATGATCTCGACCTTGCTCACCTTCAGGCCCCATTCCTCGGCGAAGGCGTTGAGAACGGCCTCCAGGTTGTGGGCGATCCGTTCGCGCGCCACCAGGCTCTCATCCAGGGTCAGGTCGCCGAACTCCTGTCGCAGGTTGGTCATCGCCAATTGGACCACGGCTCGGTTCCAGTTGTCAATGTTGTAGAAGGTCCTTTTGATAGACTCCTCGTCGGAAGCAGGGCGCACCCACATGACGCCATCTACCATGATCTCGACGTTGTCTTTGGTAATGACCGCCTGGGGGGGGATGTCCATGGTGTGCTCGCGGATATCACGCACGCGGATGACGTGGACGATGGGGACCTGAAACCCCAATCCGGGCTGAACAAACCTGGTATACTTGCCCAGGGTTTCCTGGATACCCCGTTCATGAGGCTTCAGTGTGTAAAGTGGACGTCTAATGATTCTCATGGCTCTCTCCTTTCTGATTATGAACTATCTCTTTCTATACCAAACAGTGACTGAGGAAACGTACTCGTCCCCTGACTCGGCAATGCTAATGACGTCTTCCTCGTTGATCCTGCCGTTGGCGATGAACTCCTCGGCTTGTTGTCTGAGTTTCTCCCGCTTGTCCAACGCTGTTCGTCCGGCAAAGTTCCAAAGATGGGCATCGGAAAAGGTCTTACGAACGATCATCTTCTCCCTCCTGTTTTTCAACTGCTTTCGCTGGGGCCATCGTCGAGGACACCTCGTCCACGATGCGCATGGTCACCATCACCAACAGGGGCAGCGGCAGCGGGCGGTGCAATTCAATTTGGGGCGAATCGCCAATTACAGCCGCGAGTAGTTCATCACCGACTTCGTCCACGAGAACGCAGCGGCCCGGGTGGCCTTTGACGTAGGACAGACGATAGCCCCGCCCGTCGTAGACGATTTCGCTCCAGGTATTCAACAGCCGGCCCTGGTACTGCATCGCTGCCAGGGGCTGCCCGTTGCGCGTCAGCACCATCCTGCCGCTCAGGCCACCGATGCGGCGTAGCGCCCACGATGCGCCTTCAGACTCCCATTCGTATCCCGACCTGCTCTGGTTCACCCGGACCAACGGCGTGCGGCGTTGACTCCACTGCAAGACACAGCTTCTCCTGAGACCCAGAAAGCCAGTGTCTTTCCTGACCATCAGCAGTTCCTCGCTGGGATCCACCAACGGCCGGCGCAGGCGCACCTGGTCCGCAGGGAGCCAGGGCCAAATTTGTCCCACCGGGATGACCAACCTCTGCCCTAGCCAGGCCCAGTTCTCAATCGTTGGACTGGGGCGATCCCTATCCAGGCCGGCGATTTCCCTGAGCTCCATCGTACCCAGAGGATGGGGCAACCCAACCTCGGCCAGCACTGTGGTACCGATGCCGATCTGGCTAACGACACTCAACGCCCCGCCGACGGTCATCATGCGCTCCTCCATGTTCGCCAGTCCCAGCCCCCGGCGGGGCTGGCTGGTGTCGAACCCGATGCCGTTGTCACGGATGGTCAGCGCCACGTGTTCAGGAATGCAGCGCAAGCGCACATCCACCCGGGTCGCGCGGGCGTGTCGGGCCACATTGTGCAGGGCCTCCTGAGTCACACGGTAGAGCGCCTCGGAGGCGGACGGAGGCAAGAGCGCGTCGTTGCCCTGCACCTCCAGGTAGATCAGGAGGTGCTCCCGCGCGCCGAACAGCAGAGTGTAATCGTTGAGCGCCATCGCCAGCCCCTGCTCCTGGAGTGAGCCAGGGCGCAAGTCCTTGATCAGGCGGGTCATCTCACGCTGGGCGGCCTGGGCCGTCGTCTCGACCTCGCGTACCATCTCGTCCAGTTCGTCCGGCGCGTTCTGCAGCGCGTCAAAGCGGGCGCGGATGGCGCTGGCTGTCATCGCCAGGCTGAAGAGGTGCTGCTTGACACTGTCGTGCAGCTCGCGGGCCAGGCGATTTCGCTCTTCGACCACCGCCAGGGCGCGCACTTGATCGGTGAGGCGCGCGTTGCGTTCCCGCAGTTCGTCCAGGTCTTGCTCGTCTTTTTCCAGATGCTCGGCCAGGAGGTCGAGCTGGCTGGCCAGCACCCCCAGGTCATCGCTGACCGGGTCCGCGATGCGCAGCGAGAGATTGCCGCGCAGCCAGGCCTGGCTGACTTCGAGGGCTCGACCCGCGCGGCGGACGACGGGGCGGCTGGCCCACGCGCCCAGCAGCAGCCCCGCCAGTGCGGCAGCGATGATCACCAGCGCGAAGTGAAGTCTCCCGATGGGCCGGGCTGCGATCAAAATCAGGGCCACACCTTCAGCGATGAGAATCGCTCCCAGAGTCACCACCACGTGGGCGAGGGTTAGCTTGTGTTGCAAGCTCATTCTTGGGGTCTGCATTTGGGGGCTCCTGGGATGTTAATCCTTCTCCAGCGATTGCCGAATGGCCCGCACTTCAGCCAGAATCGCGCTCAAGGCCCTGGCTGCAGACGGTGCGCCCTCCACCTCGGCCGCGGTCGGGGCCATACCCCCCCGGAAACGCCGCAGTTCCGTGACCACCATTTCGTAGACCTCTTGAACATTGGGCAGGCCCACCAGGCTCTCTTCAGCGCCGGTCTGACCGCTCATGCCGGCTGTCTGGATGTTCAGCGTGCCCAGGCCAAAGAGCCAGCGGTCCAGGATGTCCCGCTTGACCGTCAGGTTGGTCACCGTGCGATAAGGCACGTGCTTCACCGATTTGGTCCAGATACCCACCCGCACGATCACCTCGTCGTCCTGGATCTCGTAGCTCAGGCTGCGATAGTAGGGGCCGGTCAGCAACATCGCCGGCACCCACCAGATGGCGTCGGCAACGGCGGTGACGATGACGACGATCCTGAAACCACTCGTGCCGATGGATTTATCGAAGCTCATGAGCCAGCCCAGCAGAACGCTGCCAGCCAGGATCAGCAAGGCCACGATGGTAATATTCAGGCGCAACTTGCTCAGGTATTTGGAACTGGGTTTGAAGGTTTTGGTCTGCATTTCTTACACCCTCCTCTCTCGCCTACATTATACCATAGTTGGCCCCACTTGTCATCGGGCCTGCGACCGAAATTTGTCTCGTACCTGGGTACAGTGCTGAGGTTGTCACTGCGAGACACGGTTTTTGTGCCGAAGCAATCCCCTACTTGCGCATTGGAGATTGCTTCGCTACGCTCGCAATGACACTCTACTCAACCAGTCCCAAACGGCGTGCGGCGGCCACCAGGCCGAAAGCGCCAGTCATCATCATGTCGCCGTGGGGCGCGGCCATGTAGTAACCCAGGCCGGCGGCCATCCCTCGGTTAGGCCCTGTTACGGCCACGAAGCGGAAGCTCCCATCACCAGGGTAATCGGGATGGACGTAGGCCCCATGACCGTTGTCGCCATAGACCTCGTCGTTGGTCAGCGTCCCTTCCCGCAAAGAATCAACGTAAGCAGCCAACTTGTCGGGGCTCATGAGCACGGTGTGATGCTCAAACAGCCCCCACACCCGTTCCCCTCTGAGCAAAAAAGCTATCGTGTGCTGGTTGCCTACGTTGACGACGATGAGTCCCTCTTCCTGATGGGCGGCCACGTTCTCATCGCAAAGCGCGCCCCAGATCGCCGCGGAGCCGGTATCCATCAGCATGGCACCGGGCACGTCGGTCTGAACGGCCTTCATCCTGGTGAGATGAGGGGGCACCTCCAGGTAGGCCAGCTCAACGATGCGGCCGCCCTGCTCCACAAAGCGCTGCCATTGCTGGAAGCGAAAGCGGCGCTGGCTCCCTTCCAGGGTCTCGCCGTGATCTTGCACCGCGATGGCGTAGCGCTGAGGCAACTCTACATCGAAGAGCGCCAGGGCCCGGCCCAGGGCAGCGAGATCAATGTCGCCCGTGCGAATGGTCAAGGCCTCGGACGGCGCCTCCTCCACAATCCGAACGCCAAGGGCTTCTACCTCACGCGGATCGTCGCGAATGGTCTTGGCGGCCAGGGGCGTGGCGTAAACCGCCAGCCCCGCCCTCAGGTGCTTCTTGAGAGCGCTGACACAAGGGCCGCCTCCCATCAGGTTGCCAGCTAAGAAAACGGCCTCTCCCCGGGCAGTAGCCTGCCGAACCCTGCCCGCCACGATAGTCGTCTGGGAAGGGAGGACCATCTTGACGCAGTTTTCCACCGTCTTGCCGCTCTCGTACAACAGAATGTCCTGGGTTCCGGCCCCGGCATCAATAGCCAGGATCCGCTTCGAATCAGACATAGACTATCCCTCCAGACCCCTGGGGTTTTCCAATTGAGAAAACCCCAGGGTCTCAGTAAGTACTGATACTACCACAGTTTTCGCCCTCTGTCAAAGGGACATTTGCCAAAATCCCTATCTGGGATTACAATTGGGGTGGTGGGTCGATAAGTTGACGAGAAACGAGCCAACGAGGAACAAGTGGAGGTGACCATGATAAACGTGACGTGCTTCAAGTGTGGTTGGAAGTTCACCATTGATGAGGAAGCCATCGCCGAGAGCCTCGCGGAGGCCGGAACCCCTCCTCCCCGTCATTACGTGGTGGAATGTCCCCGCTGTCGTCAGGCCAACAAAGTGTCGCTCAAGAGAGGGGGGAGGAGAAGAAAAACGGCCAATAAATAGAAGAACCACCCGACCAATTTGACAACCCCGGCCTTTTGTTGTATAATGACCGCCAGTCAGTAAATGACCGCAGGTTTGCAACAGGAAGGCCACGGGATGACCACAGCGCAGCGACGCGCCCGCGAGAAGGCGAGAAGGCAACAGGAAATCTTAGAAGCCGCCAGGGAGGTCTTCTTTGAGAAGGGCATCCATCAGGCAACGGTGGATGATGTGGCCGCTCAGGCCGAAGTTAGCAAGGGAACAGTGTATCTTTACTTTCAGAGCAAGGAGTCTATCCTTGCTCATTTGCTTTTAGAGGGCCTGTCCACCCTGCTGTCGCAATTGGAAGCCGCCTACGCCCCCCAAGAACCGCTGTCCGCCGAGAAACACCTCCGCCAATTAGTGGAAGCGTATTGGCAATTCTCTCAGACTTGTCCCGACTATTTTCGCCTGCTGCTGGCCCTGGACCGGGGGCGCTTCCGGGAAAGGGTGTCGGCCGAGATGTATCAGCGGATCCTGACGGAGAGTACAAGAGGATTGAAGCTGGTGGCAAGGGCTATCCGGCAAGGGATGGAGAAAGACGTATTCACCACTGATGACCCTTTGCTGGCCGCTGGCGTGCTCTGGGGGGCTCTCAACGGAGCCCTCACCCTGATGGCCAACCCGGTCCGGCAGGAGATGATACCCGTAGGGCCTAAAGAGGTGTACGACGCAACCTTCGAGCTTTTCCTGCGCGGCCTACAAACTAACAATCGTTAAGCTGGTAATCGAGGAGGAAAAAATGAAAGAAGTGGTAATCGTCGAGGGAGTGCGTACCCCCATCGGCAGCCACGGTGGGGCCTTCAGAGACCTGCCCGCCCAAGACCTGGCCGCCATCGCCATGCGAGAGGTGATCAAACGCACAGAGCTCGACCCCAATCTCATTGACGACGTCATCCTCGGCTGCATCGGCCAGTACTCCGACGCGCCGAACATCGGCCGCGTGGCAGCGCTGATAGCCGGTATCCCCACTCACGTGCCCGGCTACACCGTGCAGCGCAACTGCGTGGCCAGCATGCAGGCCATCTCCTGCGCTTACCAGGCCGTCCAGGCCGGCGACGGGGAGATCTTCCTGGTGGGCGGTACAGAGAGCATGAGCACGGCTCCCTACCTGGTACGCGGGGCGCGGTGGGGGCTGAAGCTGCGCCACACCGGGTTCACCGACTCCCTGTGGGAAGGTCTGACCGATCCGGTCTGCGACGTGATCATGGGCTACACAGCGGAGAACCTGGCCATGATGTACGGCATCAGCCAGGAGGAACAGGACAAGTTCGCCGTGCAAAGCCACAAGAAAGCCTTTCGCGCCACCAGGATGGGCAAGTTCGACGACGAGATAGTGCCAGTGCGTGTCTCCAAGAAGGTGGCTGGCCAGGAGGTAGCCTACGAGAACATCGTCCACGACGAGTGCATCAACCCAGGCCTGTCGGTGCAGAAGGCCGGCCTATACCCCACCGTGTTCAAGCGAGGTGGAACCGTCACTCCCGCCAACGCCTGCCCCATCTCAGATGGCGCGGCGGCGGCGCTGGTGATGACCGAGGAGAGGGCCAAAACGTTGGGCTACGAACCCCTATGCTACATCCGCGGCTATGCCTACGCCGCAGTGCCGCCGGAGATCATGGGCATCGGCCCTACCAAGGCCGTCCCCAAAGCGCTGAAGAAAGCGGGTCTGAAGCTGACCGACATTGACCTCATCGAGCTCAACGAGGCCTTCGCCGCCCAATCCATCGCTGTGGGCATGGAGCTGGAGAAGGACGGCTGGGACTGGGACAGGGTCAACGTCAACGGCGGGGCCATCGCCCTGGGCCACCCGGTGGGCTGCACCGGCACGCGCATCGTGGTCACTTTGCTCCACGAGATGATCAAGCGCGATGTACCACTGGGCCTGGCCACTGCTTGCGTGGGCGGCGGGATGGGCGGCGCGATGATCATTGAGAGGAGGTAACATGGCTGATACGACGTTGTACAAGGACAAAAAAGCTCGTCAGGCGTTCATCGCCAGGAGCAAAGAGATTTTCGAGGGGATCAAGGGCGAGCTGGAAGGCCAGGAAGGGGTAGTGGCCATCGAGCCTGAGAGCGGGGACTACTTCGTGGGCCAAACGCTGGGAGCGGCCAACGATGCCGCCTTCGCCAGGCATCCAGACGGCTGGGTGTATTTCGTGCGCCCCGACGACCCGGAGGCGGCGATAATGCTGGTGACGTGGTAGTGAGGCAACGAGGAACGAGGCAACGAGGAACGAGGCAACGAGGAACGAGGCAACGTCGTGCACTCGCATAGCTGCTAACTCATTGCCTCATTGCCTCGTTACCTCATTCACGATAAACCAAAGGAGGTTGAAAGATGTATATTTTTAAGGCCGGAGTAGTGGGCGCGGGATTCATGGGCGCGGAGATCGCACAGGTCATCACCTACGCGGGCCTGCCGGTGGTGATGAAGGACATTGACCAGGAAATGCTGGACAAGGGGATGGCTACCATCCGACGCATCTACCAGCGGCGGGTGGACAAGGGTAAAATGTCCCCTACCACTATGCAAGAGAAGATGGACCTGGTCATCCCCACCCTGGACTACGCCGAGTTCGCCGACGTGGACATCGTCATTGAGGCCGTGCCAGAGGTCATGAAGATTAAACAGCAAGTCTTCGCCGAATTGGATGAGGTCTGCCCGCCGGAGACCATCTTCGCCTCCAACACCTCCGCGCTGTCCATCAAGGAGATGGGCTCGGCCACCAGGCGCGCCCCCAAGGTGATCGGGATGCACTTCTTCAGCCCAGCCCACATCATGAAGCTGGTGGAGGTCATCCCCAGCCCGGAGACGGATCAGGAAACCGTGGACGACGTGGTAGGCTTCACTGAAGAACTGCGCAAGATCCCCGTGGTGGTCAAAGAGTGCCCTGGCTTCCTGGTCAACCGTTTGCTGATGCCCTATCTAAACGAAGCGGTGCTGTGCCTGGAGGAAGGGGCGGCCACTTCAGCCGAAATGGACGAGGCCATGACGGGCTTCGGCTGGCCCATGGGGCCTTTCACCCTGATGGACATGATCGGCATTGACGTCTGCGCCGACGTAGGCGAGTACCTCCACTCCCAATACGGCGATCGCGTCGCTCCCGCCCCCTTGTGGGAGAAGCTGGTCGAAGCAAGACGCTTTGGCGAGAAGGCAGGCGCCGGTTTCTACGGCTACGGAGAGGAGACCGACGAGCCGGTCAAGCGGATGATCAGGGAGCTACAAGAGTCGGGCCAGGTGCCCACCGGCACCGAGTTCAGCGTGGACCGGCTGATGATGCCCATGATCAACGAGGCCGCCATGTGCGTGGAGGAGGACA
>Ga0268277_1002292_pt1 | contig 11303 bp, 4 predicted proteins | sample saktaG_5_FD_190132 | JGI IMG/M metagenome (GOLD analysis project Ga0268277, IMG submission 190132) | Saline water microbial communities from Sakinaw Lake, British Columbia, Canada - sak_2010_1_5_50m | ecosystem: Environmental > Aquatic > Non-marine Saline and Alkaline > Saline ...
TGTTAATTATGCCGGAACTAGGACTTATTATAATAATTATACTATTAATGCTTCTAATAGTAGTTATATTACTGGTAGTGTTATTTATAATGTAAGTGATGAATTGAATAAGCTGGATAATGGGTTTGAGTTGAGTGATGGAAGTAATGTTACAACTTGTAAGGTTTTGAATCAGGCTAATACTGTTTATGTTTTACAGGAAAATATAACTTCTTATGGAAGTGGTTGTTTTAATATAACTGCAAATAATGTTACTTTGGATTTTAATGGGAACTGGGTTTTAGGTGATTCTTATACTCCTGATGATGAAGCAGGAGTTTATATTAAATATTATAATAATACTAAAATTTTGAATGGAAATATTAGCAATTTTACTTATGGTGTTTATGCTGAATATACAAATGGTTTGAATGTTAGTGGTGGGAATTATGATGATAATGGTAATAGGGGATATCCTGGAGGAGATATGGGAGATTGCCCACCAGGTTGGGGAAATTGTTTTAATTTTAATGGAGGTGCAGGAATTTATTTAAATTATTCAAATGATTATTTTGTTAAGGATGTTAATGTAAAATACACTGATTTTATTTACAGTCAGGATTGTTTTAATTCGGTTTATGCAAGGTATTCTGAAAATGGGGTTTTAGATAATATACATTCTTTTTCAAATGGTTGGGGAGATGGATTAAGTTTTACTAGTTCAAATAACACTCTTGTTAATAATGTTAATATTACTGATTTTGAAATAGGTATAAGGGTTGATGGGGGTAATTATATGAACATTACTAATAGTTTTACTAACTTAAATGGTATTTATTCAGCTTATTTTTCTGCTATTAATTATTCTATAATTAAGAACTTAACTTCTAATTTTAATGAAAGAGGTTTTTATTTATTATCAAGTTATTATAATAATTTAACAGATATAGTTGTTTTAAATAATAGTTATTATGGGGTTTATTTATCTTCAAGTAGTTTTAATAACCTTACAAATATTGTTGCAAATTTTACAGGTCCTACAGGGGGTTCTTCAACAACAGGGGTTTATTTATCTTCAAGTAGTTTTAATAATCTTACAAATATAAATGCTCATGATAGTTATGCTGAAGGGGTTTGGATTTCAGGAAGTGATAATAATACTTTAAAAAATGTTTGGATTAGTTCAAATTTAGATTCAGGAATTCAAATTGCAAGTAGTTCTCAAGGCAATAAAATTATTAATGTTAGTTCTGATTCTGATTATTATGGGTTTAAAATGAGTTCTCCTTTAAATAGTTTTTATAATTCTTCTATAAATAATTCGGTTAATAATGCAATTTATTTTGAAACTACTGGCGCATTAAATAATAATTTAACAAACGTTAGTATTGTTAATACTAATGTTAGTTTTAATGATGTTTCTTTTGGTCAGGCAGGAATTAATAATACTTATTTTATTGATATGCCTTTGATTGGAAATTATAGTTTTGTAGGGGCAGGAGGTATTGTAAATGTTAAAAACTCTGATTATGGTGAGATTGTTTATTTAGAGATTGTTAATGGAAGTGGAACTAATTTTACTGAGGATATTAAGATTGGAAATAATTCAGTTGTTGTTGAAAGTGGAAGTAATAATGGGTTGAATAAAAGTGCAAATATTACCTTGTATGGAATTGGAAATCGTGGTTATGCTCTTCCAACAATATTTAGAAATGGTGATGAAGTTTGTAATTCAACTAGTGAGCCTAGTTGTTTTAATTTTACTGCGCTTGATGCAGAGGTTGTTTTGTTTAATGTTTCAAGTTGGAGTAATTATAGTATTGGAGAATTGAATTCTACCTTGGAAGTCGTTAACACTGTTACTATAAATGAGTCTGATGCAATTGCTGGTGATGTTTTTAGAGGAGATAATGTGACAATTAATGCGACTATTGTTAATGCTACGATTGTTGATAGGGTTTGGGTTACAATTTGGGAAGGTGTTGCTGGAATTAGTAGTGTGCTTTGGCAAGGATTTTTGTCGTTGGTTAGTGGAAATTTGTGGAGTGTTGTTGTTGAGACTAATTGGACTTTTCCTCTTGGTGAAGTTAATTATACAATTTTTGTTAATGATACTTTAGGGCAGGAAAGTAATTTAAGTGGGAATTTTACAATGGTTGAACAGTTTGAGATTAGTGAGTGTGGAGATTTAGTTCAGGAGAATGGGGTTTATGTTTTGCAAGAAAATATAACTTCTTATGGAAGTGGTTGTTTTAATATAACTGCAAATAATATTACTTTGGATTTTAATGGTAATTGGATTTTGGGTGATTCTTATTATCCTGATAATGAAGCAGGGGTTTATATTAAATATTATAATGATACAAAAGTTTTGAATGCAAATATTAGCAACTTTACTTATGGTGTTTATGCAGAGCATACTTATGGTTTGAATGTTAGTGGTGGAAATTATAATGATAATTGTGGAGAAAAACTTTGTGATCCTTCTGATTGTAATGGGTTAATGGATCCGAATTGTTGTGAATGGGAGTTTTTGGGTTCTGGAATTTATTTAGTAGAAACAAGAGATTTTAATATTGAAGGAATTTCCTTAGATTATAGAAATTATAAGGAACTTTATCCAAGTTTTGATGGTATTTATTTAAATAATTCTTTTAATGGTTCTGTTTTAAATGTCTTTGGATTTTCTATAAATAATGGTACAGGATTAGTTGTTCAAAATTCTTCAAATAATAGTTTTATTGGAATTAATATGACTAATTGGTTAAGAGGGGTTGTTTTTTATGATATTGCAAAAAATAATTTTGTTCAGGATGGTTTTTTTGAAGGTTCTAGTTCTGATGTTTTTTTAGCAGGAAGTTTAAGCGGGCCTTCTTGTATAAATAATACTTTTGTTAATTGTTCATATGATGATTCTAGAGAAAATGTGGGTACTAATTCTGAATTAATTAGAAAATATTATTATCAAGCTTATGTTAATGATACTGCAGGAGCTGTTGTTTCAGGAGCAAATGTTAGTGCTTATAATTCTTCAGGTATGATTGAGTTTAGTTATTTAAGTAATTCTTCAGGTTGGATTGATAAGGCAGTTATTACGGATTATGTTAATTTAGTAGGAACTAGAAATTATTATTCTAATTATACTATTAATGCTTCTAATAGCAGTTATGTTACTGGAGCAGTTATTTATAATGTGAGTGATGAATTGAATAAAATGGATAATGTTTTTGAGTTGGATGAAAATGATTTGATTGCTCCTGATATTAATATTACTTATCCTTTGAATCAGAGTTATGGAGTTAATATTAGTAGATTGAATTATACTTCAAGTGAGGGAGGGTTTTGTTGGTGGTCGAATGATAGTGGAGTTTGGAATTCAAGTGTTGTTGCAGTTGGTGTGAATTTTACAGATATAGAAAGTGTTGAAGGAACAAATAATTGGACTGTTTGGTGTAATGATTCGAGTGGCAATGAGAATTCGAGTAGTGTTGTGTTTTTTAAAGAGACTGGTTTTAATGTTACAATTTGTAGGGATTTGAATGTTGCAAATAGTGAATATGTTCAAACTTCTGATATTTATCCAGATGTTTCAACTAATCTTTGTATTTTTATTAATGCAGAGAATATAACTTATAATGGAAATAATAAATGGATGAATGGAACTATTGTCAGGGGTATTTTTTCTAATAAAACTAATACAACTATAAAGAATTGTAATATAGATGTTAATAGTGCAGGTTCTGCAGTTAAGTTAGATAAGTCAAATTTTTCTAGTGTTGTTAATTGTAGTTTTTATAATCAAGGAGATGGAGTTTGGGCAGTTAATTCAAGTTATTTAAATATAGATAATATTACTTCAATTTATAATTCATATGCTATTTATGCTGAAACAGTTAAACATAGTATTTTTAATAAAATTGATTCTTATGATGATACTTATGGTATGTATTTTAGATATTATTCTGAAAATAATACTATTTCTAATAATCATATAAATTATACAACAATGGATGGAATTCACTTTTTATTTGCTGATAATAGTTTGATTGAAAATAATTATTTTGAAAATACAGGACAATATGGTATTTTTATTTCTAGTAGTGATAATATGATTTTAAGAAATAATACTATTAATTCTTCATGGATTGAAGCAGTTAGATTAAGTGGATGTTCTAATAATACTATTAATGATACTTTTTCATATGATAGTGAGGATGGATTACATATTAGTTCTTCTAGTAATAACACTATTTCAAATTTTAATTCTGTTAATAATTATGATTATGGAATACGTATAAGAACTAATTCTAAGAATAATGTATTTAAGGATTCTAATTTTTCTTTAAATTCAGATTATGATGTTTATTTGTATACAAATGCAACTAATAATACTTTTATTAATTGTTCATATAATAATTCTAAGGAAGTTGTAAAATTAAATTCAAGTTTAATTAGAAAATGGTATTATCAAACTTATGTTAATGATAGTTTAGGTAATTTAATTAGTAGTGCAAATGTTAGTGCTTATAATTCTTCAGGGATTTTGGAGTTTAGTTATTTAACTAATTCATCTGGTTGGATTGATAGACAGGAGATTACTGATTATGTTAATTCAAGTGGTGATGTTAGTTATTATTCTAATTATATTATTAATGCTTCTAAGTTAGGTTATGGATTAGATGAGGAGGAGTTTAATGTTTCTATTGAGTTGAATAAGTTTGATGATGTTTTGACTTTGAATAGAACTTTAGAAGTTGGTACTGTTGTTGTGATTAATGAGTCTGATGAAATTGCTGGTGATATTTTTAGAGGAGATAATGTGACAATTAATGCGACTATTGTTAATGCTACGATTGTTGATAAGGTTTGGGTTACAATTTGGGAAGGTGTTGCTGGAATTAGTAGTGTGCTTTGGCAAGGGTTTTTGTCGTTGGTTAGTGGAAATTTGTGGAGTGTTGTTGTTGAGACTAATTGGACTTTTCCTCTTGGTGAAGTTAATTATACAATTTTTGTAAATGATACTTTGGGACAGGAAAGTAATTTGAGTGGGAATTTTACAATGGTTGAAAGTTATAATTTGACTGGTTGTGGGGAGTTGGGTGTTGCGAATGGAGTTTATAGTTTGGGTGCAAATATAACTTCTTATGGAAGTGGTTGTTTTAATATAACTGCAAATAATGTTACTTTGGATTTTAATGGTAATTGGATTTTGGGTGATTCTTATTATCCTGATAATGAAGCAGGGGTTTATATTAAATATTATAATAATACAAAAGTTTTGAATGCAAATATTAGTAATTTTACTTATGGTGTTTATGCAGAATATACAAATGGTTTGAATGTTAGTGGTGGAAATTATAATGATAATGGTGATAGGGGATGGGGAATAGATGCAAGTGAATGCCCTCCGAGTATTCCTTGCGATACAATATCTCAAACAGCAAGTATACAAATAAATGTTTCTTCTAATTTTTATATAAATGACATATTTTTTAATTATCAGGATTATGAAGATCTTTCTCAGTTTAATCCTTTTGGTGGTATTTATTTATTAAATTCTTCAAATGGTGTTATAAAAAATATTACTTCTATTTCAAATGGGGGAAAAGGAATAATTTTTGATTCTTCATTTAATAACAAAATATTATTAACTAATTTAACTGAATGGAGTTATGGATTAATATTCTTTTCTGATTCTGATAATAATACTTTAAAAGATTTAATTATTACAAATAGTTCTAATAATCCTGATGATTTAGGAACTGCAAAAGATATTTATTTATATTCACAGGGATTCTACGCTCTTAATAACAGTTGTATTAATTGTTCTTATAATATTTCTAAAGAATATTTTAAAACAGGAGGTTTTGGGTTTTCGGATTATTCAGAATTAATTAGAAAATATTATTATCAAGCTTATGTTAATGATACAAATGGTAATGATGTTTCAGGAGCAAATGTTAGTGCATTTAATTCAAGTGGTGAGATGGAGTTTAGTTATTTGAGTAATAGTAGTGGTTGGATTGATAAGGCTGAAATTACAGAGTATGTTAATTATGCCGGAACTAGGACTTATTATAATAATTATACTATTAATGCTTCTAATAGTAGTTATATTACTGGTAGTGCGGTTTATAATGTGAGTGATGTTTTGAATAAGCTGGATAATATTTTTGAGTTGGATGGAATTCCTACTGAAGTTGTGATTATTAGTCCTTTGAATACAAGTTATGCAAGTGATGTTGTTAATATTAATTATGTTGCAACTGATGAAACTGGTTTGAATTATTGTTGGTATTCAAATGATAGTGGAGGGACAAACAGTTCTGTTCAAGTTTGCTCGACAAATTGGACTGTAACTTTTGGACAAGGAGGAAATAATGTTATTGTTTATGCAAATGATACCTTGGGTTATGAAAATAGTTCTAATGTAAGTTTTTTTATTGATAGTATTATTCCTTTGATTAATGTTGAAAATCCTTTGAATTTATCAAGTACTATTAATACTGGTAAGGAAATTAATTATACTTTTAGTGATACTAATGTTGATACTTGTTGGTGGAGTAATGGACTAACTAATACTATGTTGGCTTCATGCGGAACAAATATTACTGGGCAAACTTGGGTAGAAGGTTTGAATAACATAACTGTTTATATTAATGATAGTTTGAATAATATTAATTCTTCATTTGTTCAGTTTAGGTTAGATACAACTGCACCTGTTTTTAATAATCTGAGAAATTTTAGTCAAGTTGTAAATGTTAGTTTTAATAAAAGTTTAAGTGCAAGAGATATTGGTGTTGGTGTTGATAATTATTGGTTAAATGATACTAGTATTTTTAATATTAGTCAGCAGGGTGTGTTTATGAATATTACAAATTTGTCTACTGTTGGAGATTTGTATTGGTGGAATATTAGTGTTAATGATAGTTTAGGAAATACAAATGAGAAAACTATTTTTGTTAATATAACTTATCAACCTTTAACTATTAATGTCACTTCTCCTAGAGGTTCTTATTCAAATATGTTAATTGTGTTTAATATAACTATTCCTAATACAGGAAGTTGTAATTATTCTATAAATAATGGAGTTACAAACAGGACAATGAATTCAACAGATAACAGGACTTTTTTTAATAGTTCTGTTTTAGCAATTGGTTCATATAGTGCTAAGTTTTATTGTCAAGATGATTATGGGCAGATTAATAATAGTGTGAGTTCTGCGTTTACTATTCCTGCAGGAGCTACTAGTCCTCCTGCAAGTGATGAGGGGGGTGCAAGTTGTTATTATACTTGGATATGTTCTAATTGGACTGGATGTACAAGTGGAATTCAAACTAGAAGTTGTTATAATAATGGAACTTGTATTGGAACTGTAGGAAAACCTGTAGAAATTCAGAATTGTACTTCTGAAGTTATTGAAGAAGATATTGAAGAGGTTATTACTGATGATGAGGAAGTAAGAGATGGAGAAGGAAATTCAGATGATTCATTAAAAGAGAATATTTTTGTAGATATAGAAGATATTTTTAAGGATTTAGAACCAGATTATGTTTGTGGTGAATGGAGTAAGTGTAGTGCTATTTATAACTTAAATGTTTTGATAACTGGAGATTTTTTATTAAAAGGAAAACAAGAAAGAGTTTGTGTAGATAGAAATAATTATTATGAAGATAAAATTGAAAAAATGAATTGTACTGTTAAACAAACAATTGTTATTAAACCAGAAAAAATTGTAAATGAAACTGAAACAAATGTTAGTGATATTGATTTGGAAACTGATGTTAATATGACTGATGAAAATATTACTGATGATGAACTTGGGGGAATTGTTGAAGATTTTGAAATTATTGAAGGAGATGAAACTGTTGTTCTTACTGATTCTGAGAAAAAAGGTTCTGGAACATCTGTTAAATTAAAAAAGAGAATTACTGGAGCCATAACTCAATTAGAGGTTTTAGATTTAGAAGGAAATGAAATTGTTTCATTAGAGTTAGTTCAAGAAGAAGATTTAAAATTAAATATTGATTTTAAATTAGTTAAAGAATCTGTTGTGTCTGATGGTTCTAAACCTTTAGGGGATGAAGATTGGGTTAATGAATTTGAAGAAGGTAATTTTCTTAATCAAATGAATATTAATTTAAATCCTGAATTAATTTTGGTAATTGTTTTGATTTTTATTTTATTAATTTTTATTATTTATTTGATTGCTAAAAAAGAAAAAATTAAGAAGAAATAATTTTATAAAGAAAGTTCGCATAATCTAATTATGGATTCAGAAGATTTTTTAAAAAGACTTGTAACTGAAATTAAAATTGCTAAACTTTCTAATTATACTTTGAGAAATTATCTTGATTTTAATAGATTGTTGTTGGAACATTCTGGTAAAAATCCTGATGAAATTGAATCGCAAGATGTTAAGAATTTTCTTGCAGATAAAATGTCGGATAGAGCCTCTAGTTCTAATATTTTATTTTTAGCAGCAGTTAGATTTGCTTATATGAATGTTTTAGAAAAAGATCCTAGTATTTCTGTTAAGCGTCCTAAAAAAGAAAATAAGATTCCAATTGTTTTAACAAAAGAAGAGGTTGTTAAATTGATTGATGCTGCTCAGACTTTAAAGAGTAAATTAATTATGCAGTTGCTTTATTCTTCTGGATTAAGAGTTTCAGAAATTGTTAAGATTAAACCTTCTGATTTTGATTTTGCAGAAAATAGTGGATGGGTTAGGGAAGGAAAAGGTAAGAAGGATAGAATGTTTATTTTATCAAAAAAATTAGTTAATAAGTTGAAGAAGTTTTTAGAAAGGCATAAAGACTGGGTTTATGTTTTTTCTAAAGAAAAACCTTTGACAACTAGGAATATTCAGAAGATTGTTAAAAATGCTCGGGAAAATGCAGGAATTAATAAGGAGGTTCATCCTCATACTTTAAGACATTCATTTGCAACACATTTGCTTGATGCAGGAGTTGATTTAAGAAAGATTCAATTTTTGTTAGGACATTCTTCAATTGCAACAACTCAGATTTATACTCATGTTAGTCAAGAGCAAGTTAAGTCTATTAAGAATCCTTTAGATGAATTGTAGTTTATTCTTCTTCAATTGCTTCTACTTTTTTATCTATTAAAAGAATGTTTGCAATTTCTTCTGAAATGTTTGCAATGTCTCCTTTTTTGAAAGGGCCTAATTTGTTTCCTTCTAAATCTAAAAATTCTGCAGTGTCTTCGATAAATACTATCATTTTATTTTGTTGTTTATTTTCATCATTTTCTGTTCCTTTTAATACTTCATTTATTTGTTTGTCTCCTTTTTCTAATGATTTCATGATTCCTTCAAAACATTCTTTTTCAATGCTTAACATATTTTCAAAGTCTCTTTTACTTATTCCTGTTTCAGCAGCTACAAAAGCAAGTTCTAATATTTTCTTTTTTCTTCTTAATATTAATTCTTTGAATATTGCTATTGAGTTTTCAAATTGTTTTTTTGTTTTTAATATTGTATCTGAAAATGCGTCGTCTTTTTTGTTTGCTATTTCTTTTTTATCTTTTAAATATGCAGCTACTTCATTTATGAATTTTTTTGGAATTGGTTGAAGCTGTTCACTATATCTTTCTTTTCTAAGTGCTTCGTAAAGTTCATTATAGGTTATCATTTTTTAGGTATTTTGGAATAGGAAGATTTGAATACTCTTTAAGTAGGGGTTTGTTATATATTAATCTTGAGAAACATTCTGCAGTAAGTTTTGCATCTTCTAGTGCATTGTGAGTATTACGATTATCAGACATTCCTACAAATCCTAAAATGTTTGAAAGTCCCATGTCACTTTTATTGTCCCAAATTAAGAATTTGTTTTTTATTTTAAATTGAATTGTTTGGGCTATTGAATGTAAGTCAAAAGTTCTATGATGAAAGGGATATTGAATATTATATTTTTTTGCTTTTGTTTCTAAAAAACTTAAGTCAAATTGAGGATTTTGACATACTGGAATTTTAATGCTTATTTTATTTACCCAATCAAAGAAGTTTTTTATTAATTGTTCTTGAGTTTGTTTTGATGAATCTCTTAATTGTTCTTTTGTTTTTCCTGTGATCTCTAAAGCTCCTTGCTCTGTTAAGTCTTCAGGGTCTATTTTTGATTCTTGGAAAAAAATGTTTTCAGGATTTTCTAGTTCTATTGCTCCTATTTGCCATATTCCATTTTTTTGAAAATCAAGTCCACTTGTTTCAATATCTAGTATTATCATCTTAGAAGTTTAGAAGAGAATTTTTGTTTATAATATTTGTGTTGTTTAAATGCTATGTTAATTCTATAGAAGTTATAGTTAATTATAGAAATATATAAATAGATTAAATGTTTGTTTTTTTTATGACAAGAGATTTAGGAGAAGAGGTTAGGAAGATGATTGGAAAAGGGATTCCTGGAAGTGGAATGACTTCTGAAGAAAGAGTAGATTGTGAAAGAAGAAGCAAATATTTTTCAGCAAGGTTAGAAGGTGCAAAAAGATTTTATGAACGTTCTAGAAATGTAGTTGTTCGTGTAGGAGGAGAGGGGTGCGGATATTGTAATGGGAAAGGACTTAAATTTTAAATTTTATACTCAAAATAAATTTTTATTCTTCAATTAAACTCCAAATTATATAAATTAAAATAAATCCTTCTAACCAATAATAGAAATGAATAAATAACCGATGGCATAAACACATAATAGACAGTATTATTTTTAAGGGACCTAATAATATAAAAAATAAGAGAAACAATTATTGAAATTATGTTTTTTAAAATTGTTGGTTTAAAGTTCATTTTTTCATTATAATACTAATTTAGATGTTTTTTGATTTATAGACTTATTTAAATTAAACATTAATAACATACTCAAAAGGCTTGTCATAAGGAATATTCCATTTTACTGCTTGTTTTTTTGATGCTTTTTCTATAATTTTTCTAAATAATCTTATTGAGTTTCCATGTGCAGAGATTGCTACATTGACTTTTTCTTTTTTCATAAATTTTTTTAATTCTTTAATAAATGATTTAACTCTTTTTTCAACCATTGCAAAGGATTCTCCTTTTGGAGGAGGAGTGTTATATCCTCTGTGAATTAAATCAAATTTCTTTTTGCTAAATTTTTCTATGAATTTTTTATGAGACATTCCTTGCAATGTTCCATATTTTCTTTCAATCATTTTATCATTTTTTATTAATCTTTTACATTCTGGATGATATTTTAAAACATATTTTAATGTGTCTTTAGATCTGCTTAATCTTGTGTAGAATGCAACTTGAAATTTTTTGTTTTTTAATTTTTTTGCTATTATTTTTGCTT
>Ga0268277_1002295_pt1 | contig 11297 bp, 8 predicted proteins | sample saktaG_5_FD_190132 | JGI IMG/M metagenome (GOLD analysis project Ga0268277, IMG submission 190132) | Saline water microbial communities from Sakinaw Lake, British Columbia, Canada - sak_2010_1_5_50m | ecosystem: Environmental > Aquatic > Non-marine Saline and Alkaline > Saline ...
AAGCAAAAGCTCTCCCAGCTGCTTTGATATAAGTCTTTTTGGCGGAGCTATCATCTTTTATACCTTTACCGTGTTCTTGCCTTCTTCTTTAGCCTGCTTTATAAGGTTTCGCGCCTTATCAATAAGCTCTTTAGCTGATATGCCGTCTATCGGGTTTTCACCTACACCGGCACTTACGGTTATAGATACCTGATCTTTACTTTCAGAACGCAATATATGAAGCTCTGATATCTTTTGCTTTAATTCCTCAGCTATATCTTTTGACTCTTTTTTATTCCTCTCAGGCAGAATAAGCGCGAATTCATCATCCCCAAAACGCCCTGCGCGGTCAACCGGGGTAATCTCGTCTGAAATAAGCTTTGCTATCTTTTTTAAAACAGACTCGCCTTCCATCCTCCCGTGCTTATCACAGAAAGGCTTGAAATCATCCACATCAAACAGGATGAACGAACATGGCCTTTGATAAATCATGCCTCGCCTTATTTCTTCCTCTAAGCGATCTTTTATGAATTTTGCATTATACAGCTGAGTAAGCCCGTCTTTTACCTCGAGTTCTTCTGTCTTCTTGAAGAGCAGGTCATTTTCAACAGCAATAGCCGCCTGCTTGGAAAAGACATGGAGCAGCTCCATATCATCTCTTTTATACGCAAAATTATCCTTGCTGTTACCCATGAATATAGCTCCTTCAAGATTGCCACGTACAATGATGGGCACTACGGCAATATTTTTTATCCCAAAGGACTGCCTTATTAAATCTATATGCTCATCCTGCTGCTCATTTTCGCTATCTATAATTATATCCTTTAGATGCACTTCTGTTCTTAAGCGGGCAAAAAATCCTCTCTTTAGGCTGAAAGATGTTTTGGCCGCTTCAGGGTTCTCGACATCTGTCGTGGCATAAGGTATAAGATAATCCCTGTCGCTGTCTATCAACATAACAACCACAGGGCATGAATCATCAAGCAATGATATTTTTTCAGCCAGGATATCCAATATTGTTTTTAACTCTGTACCTGCTGATATGAGGTTACCTACCTGAAGAAGGCCTGATAAGACCATTACCTTGCGGTGTATATCAGCATTTATCTCCCTTGTCTTATCTCCATAGCTTTTAAGCTCGGTTAGATTGGTACGTATCTTATCTGTCATTGTGTTAAGAGAGAATGCCAGGTCTCCGATCTCGCCCTCTTCATTTGTCTCTATCGAACGCTCAAAATCGCCTCCTGCTATAAGCTTTGCCTCTATTGCGATGTCTATTATGGGTTCTATCATTTTCTTGGCAAGTACCAATCCTAAAAGAGCTATAAATATAGTAATTGCAATTACTATGCCGAGAGAGCCTGTCATGCCTATATAAGGAAAAACAAAATTTGTCGCTATGTATACGGTTATCATAAGCGGGATAATAGACATAAGGCAAAAAACTATCATCAGCTTATACCTTAAACCGGCAGGGACAAGTGACAGGTTGTGCATAAAACCTTTATTGTTATTATTAGGCATAATGCTCTCCTTATTTATAATAATTAATGTATAATTATTCTTAATTTTACACTAATATATAATTAATGTCAATTTCTATATTCGGTTAATAGGAAATAGGAAACAGGTCTCGAATCAATTCACTGTCATTATGCTATATGGCATACCGTATTGCCTTTGCCTTAAGCAGCGATTTGGCTTTTTTTGCCTTGATTTTAATAATATGCAAAAATACCATCGCTGCGAAGGCAAAGGCAATACGGTATCTTATTTATTAGTGAGCTATGCTCTATAAAAACTAGGATATTATGTTTAACCGCATATAATATGAGACCAGGGCAGGTTATCATCTTTGCCTTTTTCCGCAAGATAATTTTGCATATTTACGCCGCAATCTGCAAATGCCCTGTGCCAGATATCAAAATTAAAGGTTTCCTGCCAGGCGTCAAATCGTGCCCCATTTTTCCACGCGCTTAAAAGCGGGCCTGCCAGATTTTTATCGCCCCTGGAAAACACTGACTCTAACACGCTAATATTGGCATCATTAAATTTAAGCTTGAGATACCTGTGGGGCCTAGACATGTGTAAAAGGATCTTTTGTTTTCTTTGGAGCTCTTCCGCGCCTGCCATGGCCTCTCTTTCAAAGAAAGTATGGGGTTTTGGTATAAAAGATGACACATTTACTACTATATCCGCGGGCTGGCGTGAGACATCTTTTCTTAAAGCGGCAATTGATGCGGCAAATGCTATTATCGCCTCGACATCTTCATCCGTTTCTTGCGGCAGGCCTATCATAAAATAAAGTTTTACCCTGCGCCAGCCCTTAGAAAAGGCCTCTCTTAAAGCGGAGAAAAGCTTTTCTTTTTTTATATTCTTATTTATGATATGGAGCATCCTGTCAGAGCCCGCCTCAGGGGCAAAGGTTAGTCCGCTTTTTTTAATAACACTTATAAGAGACGGCAGGTTCGTTGAGGTGTCCTCTATCCTTAGAGACGGCAGGGAGATGCCTACGCCTAAAGGCAGGAATAATCCCGTAAGCTCCTTTATAAGTTTTTCTATCCCCGGATAGCTGGAGCTTGAAAGTGATAAAAGTGAAAGCTCGTCTAAGCCGGTATTTTTATATGAATCTCCGGCAAGTTCAACTACCTGCGATCTTTCGCGGATCCTGACAGGCCCGTATACTGAACGCGCCTGGCAGAAATGGCAATTGTTAGGGCAGCCCCTCATTATTTCAATTGCTATTCTATCATGTACTGTTTGAATATAAGGAATTACCGGTTTTACTGGAAAACTGCTTTTATCCAATGACCGCACTGTTCGTTTTTTAATCTTTCCTGATCCACTATAAAGAGAGGGTACATATACGCCTTCTATCTTCGACATCTCATCCAGCAGCAATCCCTTTTTGGTTTTATATTTTTTATATACATCCACTATCTCTATGGCAGACTCCTCGCCGTCTCCTATAACAAACATGTCTATGAAATCCGATAACGGCTCAGGATTAACAACGCAGGGCCCACCCGCGATTATAAGCGGATATCTGCCGTCCTTTCTGTCCTTTGCCTGAAACGGAAGGCCTGAAAGATCCAGCATTGTAAGCATATTGGTATAAGACAACTCATAAGAAAAAGAAAAACCTAGTATATCAAACTCCGCAAGCGGCATTTTGTTTTCAAGAGAAAACAAAGAGATATGATTATCCCTCATCGCCTTTTCCATATCAATCCATGGCGTAAAACAGCGCTCGCATAACACCCCTTCCTGAGCGTTTAAAATATGGTAAAGGATCTTCATGCCAAGATTGCTCATACCGATTTCATAAAGATCAGGGCAGCACAGGCAGAATTTAACATCCGCGCTATCCCAGTCCTTTTTTATAGAGTTATATTCATTGCCGATATATCGCGCCGGCTTTCTTACGCTTAACAATAACTCTTCTGAAAGCTCTACTTGTTCCATATAACTCCTATTCATAATCTTACTATGAAAAGTTTGCAGCAATTTTCGCAGGAACGCAAAAATTCACCCAGCGAGTGAATTTTTGCTCCACGCTGCTGCTCGCTCTCGCATAGAAGCTTTACAGGGCGAACCTTGCCCGCTCGCACCAGCAAAGTCCTGCTCAAATTACTTTAAACTTTTCATATAAAATGAGATACTATCCAATTATTACAAATAACCGATTCTGTGAATGGCATCGGCGTGGATATCAAAACAGCTGCTACGTAGCCTTACCATTTTAATCTAATCGTTTATGCCTTTGCCTTAAGCAGCGATTTGGCTTTTTTTGCCCTGATTTTAGATAATCCGCAAAAATACCATCGCTGCGTAGGCAAAGGCATAAACGATATTATAGTATTTGGTATGCTCGTTTAGAACACTTTACGTTTAAGCCCTACGCTGATGGCGAGTGCTATCATAATCATCGTAGTAAGCAGATTAGAGCCGCCATAACTTATAAGCGGAAGCGGCAACCCTACAACGGGCATCAGCCCTATTGTCATGCCAATATTTACAAATACCTGAAACCATATAAGGGCCGCTATCCCTGATATAAGCACTTTACCTCTATCATCATTTGTAGTATTCGCTATGGCAAGCAGTCTTTTAATAAGAAGTAAAAAGAGGCCTAATAATACAACAGCGCCTACAAATCCCCATTCCTCTCCTATTACTGAAAATATAAAATCAGTATGCCGCTCAGGAAGAAAATTAAGCTGATTCTGGGTGCCTGAAAGCCATCCTTTGCCTAATAAGCCGCCTGAGCCTACAGCTATCCGTGACTGGATTATTGTATACCCGGCGCCAAGAGGGTCAATATTAGGATTTAAAAATACAAGCAGCCGCTTTTTTTGATAAAGTTTCAACATGCTCCATAATAATGGGGTTGTCCCTGCCCCCAGCATAAAAACAATCAGGAGATGTTTTATCTTTGCCCCCGCGGTAAAAAGAACAACAAAAAATATCGGTAAAAAGGCTATTGCTGTCCCAAGATCAGGCTGTTTTATGATTAACGCGACAGGGAGCATGCATATAAAAAGTGAAACAATCACTGTCCTTATCTCTTTAATCCTATCGCTATTATCAGTAACAAATTTTGTAAGGGCAAGCATAAAACTTATCTTGCAAAGCTCTGAGGGCTGAAGGCTGAAAATTCCCAGGTCAATCCATCTCCTGGCGCCATAACGGATATCACCAAGTATCAGTACCAGCAAAAGCACTAAGAGGTTTAACGCGAATATAAGATAGCTATAATCAATCCAGCGTTCATACCCAAATTTTATGAAGAGAAGCGCAACGAGAATTGTCAGGCCAAGCCACATCAGCTGCTGCATTGAATAATTTTTAACTAAATCTCTGCCCGGCTGGTGAGAGGCGCTGTATAATGAAAGAAAGGCTATGATAAGAATGACGACTACTATAAATAATAACGCGGGGTCTGTGTTTTTAAAGAGCTTTTTCATTTAAAAACCCATTCTCTTTGAGGTACACCGCGGTAAGCCTTGCTATGCTAGCGGCATTTTCTCCGCCTTTTCCACCATGTTCAATAAATACAACCAGGCTTATCAGCGGTTCATTAGCAGGCAGAAAGCCAATAAACCAGGCATGAGATTCACGTGAAGGCCCTGCTTGAGCAGTCCCGGTTTTTCCTGAAATATCTAAGCCATTTACTTTGGCATTCTGGCCTGTGCCTGTGGGGCCATTTACAGCGTCAAAAAGCCCTGCCCTGACCATCTTAAAAAATTCAGGCCTAAGCCTTGGAGAATATTCTCTTCTATGGGATATTTTTACACCCTCTATATCTTCTACAACATATGGCTGCGGGCAAAATCCATTATTAGCTACTATGGTTATAACCCTTAACATCTGAATGGGCGTAACTTCAAGGTATCCTTGCCCTATGGAATAATTTATAGTATCCCCTTCATACCATGGGGCCTTTAAGGCAAACCTTTTCCACATAGGCCCGGGGGCAATTCCTTTTACTTCCTGCGGAAGATCTATGTCCGTAAGGCTCCCCAGGCCAAAAGACAAAGCGTATCTGTATATCTGCTCTGCTCCAAGGGCCTTGCCAAGGCTGTAGAAAAATACATTACAAGAATGAGTCAGTGCCTGTACTATATCCTGATACCCATGACCTGATTCTTTCCAGCATCGAAAACTTGTGTTTCCGAGTTTAAAAACACCAGTGCATAAAAAGCTTGTGGTTTCTTTAACAGTCCCTGTCGCAATCCCGGCATAGGCAACAACTGTCTTAAATGTAGAGCCGGGAGGATATGTGCCTGTCACCGCACGGTTAAGAAGAGGGTGGCCTGTGTCCCTTAAAATTTTAAGCCTGTCCGCGTCCTTTCCCGTTACAAAAATATTGGGATCAAATTCAGGGCTGCTTACAAGGGCCCGTACCCTCCCTGTCTGTGACTCCATAACAATGCAGGCGCCTTTTTTGCCCTTAAAAAGCATATCAACAAAACGCTGTAACCCTAAATCTATGGTAAGGGTAAGGTCCTTGCCTTTCCTGGGCTCTTTAAAACCTATTCTTGACACCTCTCGTGAACGGGAATCCACTTCTATCTGTATTCCACCATCATCACCTTTAAGATAGGCATCGTACTGTTGCTCTACGCCGTTTTTTCCGACTAGATCCCGCATGCTGTAACCGTAATCCTTAAGCCTCTTAAGCTCTGAATCCGCGATTTTACCTATATAACCTATCACATGGGAACCTACCCTGCCGTTAGGATATAGCCTCTTTGGGACTGACCATATAAAAGCACCCGGTATATCAACAAGCCTCTCTTCCATTTTAAAAGCCTTTTCCGGGGGTATATTTGAAATAATATCAGCAGGGACAAAAGGAAGCCGGTAATTTTTTCTGTAAATTGCCTCCAGATCTTCCCTCTTTCTGCCTGTTACAACACTTAACATATTAAGAGTGTTTCCAAGATCTGATATCTCCTGCGGTATCAAAACCAGATTAAATGATATATCATCTTTTGCCAGAACGATGCCTTTTCTGTCATATATGGCCCCCCTTGAGGCCTCAAGGGGGATTGTTCTTACGGTATTCTTTAGGCTTAAGGACCTATAATAACCATATCCTATTATCTGAAAATAAAAAAGCGCGGTAAGCAGCAACAAAGATGACGCGAATATAGCCGCGCTTATTATGTTTATTCTATTACTATGCATATCTTCCTTCGCGGTTTGTTGAAAGCTTGTCGCGGGCTAAAACATCTATGCGAGTTTTACACGTAAGATCCTGGATGCAGCTAAAAAGACTAAAGGCGCCACAAGGCAGGTATAAACAGCCCCCTTAAGCATTAGATTAACCCCGTTATAAAAAAACCCCAGCTGCCTATACGCTATAGCGTTAAGAGAAAAAACGCAAATACTTACAAATATATAAGCTGAAAAACTTAAGGCTATCTGCGTCAAGGGCTTTTCTCTGTAAAACTTATTCTGATGCGCGTTAATAAAAAAACCGATAAGCAGAAATGATACGGCACAGCTTCCGAATACCGCTGATGAGGTTATGTCTTTTATAATGCCTGCTGTCGCTGAACACATCAGAACGTCTTTTCTGTCAAATGAAAGTGCCGCGAATATAGTTATTAGGAGCAAGATATCCGGCTTTACGCCAAACAACCTTATAAGATCAAAAGATGTTGCCTGAATTAAACCGGCCGATAATATTAAAAGCATTATTGACTTTAAGCCTATTCGATGCATAAAACCTCTTCCAGCCTGGTAAAATCAACAGCGGGCCTTATTACAGCTGATAAGCTTAACCCTCTGGGCTCTTTTACTATTTTCGATATAGTCCCGATCATTAGGCCTTTAGGATAAATATCGCTAAACCCGGATGTCAACACTTCGTCTCCTTCCACTATATCAGCATCAAGGGGAATATATATCATCCTGCACATACCTGATGAGCTGCCATATACAACTCCAATCTGCCTGGACCTTAAAGTTATAGCGCTTACGCGGGAATTAGGGTCAACAATAAGGCTTACCCTGCTTATATCTGATAACCCGTTAAGAACACGGCCAACAAGACCAGCCTGCGATATTACCACTGTATCTTTTTTTATGCCTTGGGCCGAACCCTGATCTATTGCAATCGTATCTGAAAAATTTGAAGAATCTTTCGCTACAACAGAAGCGGGGATAAGTTTAAGTGTGGATTTTTGCTTGAACCCAAGCAGGGCCTTTAACCGCCCGTTTTCACTCTCTAAGTCTTTATAGCGGACAAGTTCGCTCGTTAAAGCAGAGACGGTTTCATAAAGCAGGGGATTTTCCTTTATCATATCCCTGGATTTTATAAGAAAATTGATTTCTTTGAATAGATTGCGTGTAAGGTTAAGAGGCAGTTTAAAAACTTTCAGGAATACGAATTTGGGTTTATCTATATACCGCGGGGAAGAAAAATAGATGACTACTATATATAATATGATTAACAGAAAGGTTAAGGATCTTTTTATTTTCACTCAAAGGTCTTAGTATATTAATATTAAGTACGATACTCGGGTTTCTGTGTGACAACAACACGCTTAAGGTATTTCAACTCATTTAATACCTCACCTGTCCCAAGGGCCACTGCTGTTAGAGGATCATCAGCTACATGAACAGGGAGCCCTGTTTCATCCGATAATATCTTATCAATACCCCTTAACAGTGCCCCGCCGCCTGCCAGCATAATGCCTCTTTCTATAAGGTCGGCTGAAAGTTCAGGGGGAGTCCTTTCAAGGGTTATCCTTGTGGATTCCACTATCTGACGAATCGGCTCTGAAAGCGCTTCTCTTATTTCCTCGGAGGTTACTATTATCATCTTGGGAAGTCCCGCTATAAGATCGCGTCCTTTGACCTCCATCTTAAGCTCTTCATCCAGAGGATAGGCGGAACCTATTTTTATTTTAATCTCTTCCGCTGTTCTTTCGCCAATCATAAGGTTATATGTCTTTTTAAGGTACTCTATAATTGCCTGGTCCATTTCATCTCCGCCTATTCTTATGGATCTGGAGAACACTATACCTGCCAAGGATATAACTGCCAGCTCAGTGGTACCGCCGCCAATATCAATTATCATATTACCGGCAGGCTCTACAATGGGAAGCCCTACTCCAATAGCCGCGGCCATGGGTTCCTCAACCATATAAACTTCTCTCGCCCCTGCCCGCTCAGCAGAATCTCTAACAGCCCTCTTTTCCACTTCAGTAATACCGGAAGGTATCCCTATTACAATACGCGGCCTTACAAAAACCCGCCTGTTATGAACCTTCTTTATAAAATAACGCACCATAGATTCTGTCATCTCAAAATCCGCTATAACACCATCTCTCATAGGGCGTACAGCGATAATATTACCAGGAGTTCTCCCAAGCATGCGCTTTGCCTCTTCTCCTACCGCCAATACCTTTGATGTCCCTTTCTGTATCGCGACAACAGAGGGCTCGCAAAGAACTATTCCCTGGCCCTTAACATAAACCAATGTATTGGCAGTGCCTAAATCAAGGCCCATATCATTGGAAAACATGCCTAAGAACCGATCAAAAAATTTTACCAAAATATCCAGGGCTTTCTTGATACCGACGGAATTTGAATTAGCCATATTATTCTCCTTGGTTACCTGCAAGAACAGGCGAGTGCCTCTGCTTTTAAACAGGCTTATGGTAATGTATGTCTAAGAGTGACAAGATTATAACAAAACAAGCTATTATTGTCAAATATAAATATAATATATTTACTTAGATAAGGCTGACAAAGTATCCATAAAGCCCGGGAAAGAGACATCTATGCAATCTGTGTTTAATACAGAGGTATTGCCTTTCGATATGGCCCCCGCGATAACCGACATCATGGCAATACGATGATCGTCAAAACTCTTCACAGATACGCCTTTTAATTTTACAGGCCCTTTTATTATTAGGCTATCCCCTTCTGTTTCAACTGACGCGCCAAGCGCCTTAAGATTGGTCTTAATAGCATGCACCCTGTCAGTCTCTTTTACGCGCAGCTCCGCGATGCCTTCTATAATGGTAGCGCCCTCTGCCTGCGTAGCGCAAAGAGAGATTAAAGGTATTTCATCAATCATAAGAGGCACATCTTCTTGCTTTATCTTAATAGCCTTAAGCGATGAATTTTTTACAATTATACTGCCGGTCGGCTCAAAGCCCTTTCCATCACTAATAATTTCTATATTGGCTCCCATGCGTTTTAAAGCACCTATCATGCCTGTGCGTGTAGGGTTTAAACCGCAATTGTCTATCCTGATTTGGGCATCATCAGATAACACCCCTAAAGCGATAAAAAAAGCCGCTGATGATATATCACCGGGTATATCTATATCTTGAGGCCCAAGCTCTGAATCTGCCAAACCTTTAACAGAAACTGACAACCCCTTCTGTTCAACATCCACCCCGAAAAGATTAAACATCCTCTCTGTATGGTCTCTTGACCTGCAAGGCTCGGTAATAGTTGTTTTGCCGTCGGCATATAAGGCCGCGAGCATTATCGCGGATTTAACCTGCGCGCTGGCAACCTGAGTTTTATAATCAATTGATTTCAGGCTCCCTGCGCCTTTTATGCTAAGCGGCGCAAGATTTCCATTATCCTTGCCGCTTATGTCAGCTCCCATAAGCCTTAAAGGCCGGATTATCCTATCCATAGGCCTTTGGGACAAGGAGCTGTCTCCTGTTAAAATGGTTTTAAAATTCTGGCCTGAGAGTATTCCGGATAATAGCCTCATAGTAGTCCCTGAGTTTCCAAGATACAAAACATCTATCGGACTTGATAGGCCCCTGAGGCCTTTTCCTTCGACAATAATATCTTCTTTCGCTCTAATTGAAATTCCCGTGCTCTTGAAGGCATTTATGGTGGAATGGCAATCCTGCCCCATCAATAGATTTTTTAGGCGGCTTTGGCCTTTAGCAATCGATGCCATCATAACAGCTCTATGGGATATGGACTTATCGCCGGGGACTGTTATATCGCCTCGTAACGAAAGGGGTTTTTTTATGGTTATCATATGAATGGTTAATTCGCTAGTCAGCTTTTCTGAAGTTTTACAGTATCTCCGACAAGAATATCAACATCGCGCCATTGGTCAAAGACTATCACACTCGACATATCATCATAAATATTTTCAATAAGGGCTTTGGCTATAAGCTTATTATTGCGGTAAATTTCCAATAGATCACCGCTTTTTACCCCATCTTGTTCTCCCAGGTCCATTACTGAAAATTTATATTCTCTGCTTACTTCCACAACGCTGCCTTCTGCCGGTTTTGCGACCTTAACAACTATCTTACCTAATTGCACACCTTGTGATTTCTGTATATAGGACTTAAGTTTTTCTTCAAGTTCCGACTTTTCTTTTCCGGCATACTCTAAGGCTTCGAGTAAATCCTGGTGGCTTAACTGAGCCTTTGCGAGCTCATCTTTTAATGCAGATTCCTGAACAGTAACGGCATTCAGCGTATTGTTTAAATCAGCTGACTCCTTCTCTACTTCTACTAATTGAACTGTTATATTTTCTTTTTCTGTTTTTAGTTTAGGTATATCGGCTTCAAATTGCTGTACTTTTTCACTGTAATCCTGCAGTTGGAGAACCAGCTTTTCCCGCTGGCTGTTTAAAAACTCTATATTTTTTATTATATCTATGCGTTCAGCCGTCACAGAGTCAATCTGCGGCTTCAAAGAATTAATGGCCTTCAGCTCTTTTTGAGATTCTGTGTAAAAAAATAAAGCAGCGCCTAACGCTAAAACGGCAATTAAAAGAAAAGCAACTATGATCTGCTTATTTTTATCCATTT
>Ga0268277_1002296_pt1 | contig 11296 bp, 10 predicted proteins | sample saktaG_5_FD_190132 | JGI IMG/M metagenome (GOLD analysis project Ga0268277, IMG submission 190132) | Saline water microbial communities from Sakinaw Lake, British Columbia, Canada - sak_2010_1_5_50m | ecosystem: Environmental > Aquatic > Non-marine Saline and Alkaline > Saline ...
GTCAAATACCACTGAGCCGCTCCAGGCTTGCCGGTGTCTGCCGATACCCCTGCCAGCGCGATGGACCGCGGCCTGAAGAGGAAATCCAGGGGTGGACCTGTCATCAGTTTCTCCTGCTCGCTGTATTGGGCTGATTGTATATCGAAAGCGAGTCCGTATTCAAGCCGGTGATAGCGGGGCGCCCAACTTGACAGTCCGGCGGCAATAAATCTAATATAAACTCTGCTCATGCGGGTGTAACTCAGCGGTAGAGTGCTTGCTTCCCAAGCAAGACGTCGAGGGTTCGAATCCCTTCACCCGCTCCACTTATCTCCGGTTTTAATAGTCTGTTTCGGCTTTCAATAACTCCTGCACTCTGAGGGCAGTTTTATGCCGCAATGTACAAATTTCAGTATTATGAGCATATAATTATGGTAACAAATGCAAGGAGCGTGTAAATTATGAATCTCCTGCCGTATATACTTATATTCTCAGGTGCGATTGCGTTGACCTTTTTTCTCATCTACAGAGACCGTAATGGCAGTGTAAAGGCGCTGCTTTTTAAGACTGTTACCAGCTTCTTATTCATATCAGTAGCGTTTACTTCTTTTATCGTCAATTCAAGCCAGGGCGTTGCCACATTCGCCATGCTCATTATGATGGGCCTCATATGCGGTCTGATAGGGGATATACTTCTGGACCTCAAGGTAATGTACAAGGGATCATCATCACTCTACCAGCACGGTGGAACGGTGGCTTTCCTTACAGGCCATCTATTCTATCTGGCGGCGCTGATCATTTATTTCGGGTTCAACTGGATACCTGTTGTAATCGCTTTAGTCCTGGCCGTTATCATAGGTTGTGTCAGCAAGTTCATTCTGAAATTCAATTTCGCTGAACACACTATTGACAACTATGCATATTCATTCATATTGTCCTACATGATGACACAGGCTTGCTATGCAGCATTCACTCAAGGTTACACGGCCTGTACAGTTTTGTTGGCGGTAGGAGCTATCTTGTTCCTGTTATCAGACCTTGTCCTGGTTATGACATATTATGACAACAAAGACTCAAAGCCGTTTATCGCAGCTAATCATATATTGTACTATGCTGCTCAATTCTCAATTGCACTGAGTATCTTATATCTGGTAGTCCCTGCCTGAGATTATCACGTGAATATATAGTACTTTGGTGTTGGTCGTGGAATATGGTAAACTTTCTGCTGTTTCCCGGGCCGTTAGCTCAGTTGGTAGAGCAACTGACTTTTAATCAGTGGGTCGCAGGTTCGATTCCTGCACGGCCTACCACGCTTACACCCACCAGGGCGACCCTATTTTGACAGACGAATCAGTGTGTCAGATCAAGACCTGACTATGAAGATCGCCATAATCGCCCCGCCCTATCCCCTCGAAGAAGCCCCATCTCCACCACTGGGCGTCACATATGTCGCTGCTGTCTGTGAGCAGGCCGGTTGCGAGGTCAGGATATTCGATTATATCGTGCGTCGTTACACGAAGGAAAAGCTCGCAGCCGAACTCGACGAATTCGCACCGGATGTGGTAGGAGCCACCTCGGTAACAATGAACTTCAAAGGTGCTGCGGCCATCATTCAGGATGTCAAGCGCCACAATCCCGCTATCATCACCATGATGGGCGGACCGCATGTCTCCTACGATCTGGCCAATACCCTCAAAAATTACCCGGAAATCGATTTAATCGTCGTGGGCGAGGGCGAAGAGACCCTATGTGAACTCCTGCCGATCATCCAGGACCGGTCAGCATGGGATACGGTCAAAGGGATTGCCTTCTACAAGGATGGACAGACACATTTCACCGGTGTGCGTGCCTTTGTCGAGGATCTCGATACACTGCCGGTACCGGCGCGCCACCTGCTGCCCATATCCCGTTACCTGGCCCTGGGCTTTCCGGTCAGCATCATCACATCGCGAGGCTGCCCAAATCAGTGCATCTTCTGCCTGGGCCGGCGCATGGTAGGCAGTAAAGTTCGCTACCGCACCCCGCGACTTATCGTGAACGAGATCGAGGACATCGTCTCCTACGGGTTCACACGCATCAACATTGCGGATGACCTCTTCACCTCCAACAAGGTTCGTGTAAAGGCCTTCTGCGATGAGGTCAAACGCCGCGGCATCAGGATTACCTGGAGCGCCTTTGCCCGTGTAAACACGGTGGACGCTGAGGTACTTGCCGTTATGCGCGAGGCGGGCTGCGATACCGTGAGTTTCGGGATCGAGTCTGGCAACGCCGAGATGCTCAAGCGCATGAAAAAGGGAATCACTTTGGAACAGGCTGTCAAAGCAGCGCAAGCCTGCAGGGAAAGCGGTGTCAACGCATATGCCTCGTTCATGATCGGCCTACCCGGCGAGAGCCCGGAGACCATAGCTGATACCTGTACCTTTGCTGAAAGACTCGGCATCAACTATGGCGTTCACCTGCTGGCACCGTTTCCCGGGACCACCGTGAGGGAGGAGCAGGAAAAATACGACATCGAGATCCTCACGGACGACTGGGACCTGTATGATGCCAATGTCCCCATCGTACGAACTTCTTTGATGAGTGAAACCTATGTCGCCAATTTCATGGAGGCGTCTGAAGCCCAGCACCGTGATGTCTGGGACGACATGGTTAAAAGGTATGAAGCAGGAATATGTACCGGTGACGAATACCGACGCGTGGCCGCCCACAACCGCCTGCACCTGGTCTTCAAACTTCTGAGCACCGATCTCATCGAGCATCACGGCGTTTTTAACAATGGCGATCCCAGCGTGCAGATCCTGGCCGAACGGATTACACAGCAGACCGGAGCACAGCCAGAACTCGTACAAAACACGCTGCAGCAGCTCAGCGATGCCGGTTATATCAAAACCCTGGACGATGCCACAACCACACGCTGGTACTGGACCCGTAACAACCGTTCGGACGATGAATATTGAGCTTATCCCGGCTTACGGCACCCCCCGGTTTTCGCATCACCTGTGCTATACTAGTGATCGAATCATAAACGCTGATAATAACAAGCAGCCAATAGTATGAATTATTTTTATGCACTGCTTGGGTCTCTTTTCATCCTGGTTACGCTGGTTTTACTCACTCTTCTGCTAAGAAATCGCTCAATACTCTCTGCCGAACATCAAACGCTCTTCTCCAGGCTGGTAACGGATTTTGCCTTACCGGCACTGATATTCTCGACTCTTTCCCAACAAAGATTCGAGATCGAAAAACTCCTGCCCGCGCTTATTATGATGGGCACGATCCTTATTGCATGCTCACTGGGCTTTGCCGCCGGCAAGATGCTGAAAATGGACAGGAAATCCCTTGGCGCCTTTGTCCTGGTATCCGGCTGGGGCAGCTCATCCACCCTGGGTTACGCCCTGATCATGCAGTGTTTTAACAACAACCCGGAAGCAATGGGGGATGCACTAATAATCAGCGAATTGGGCGCAGGCGTGCCGTTGTTTCTGCTGGCAATCCCGTTTGCCCTGTATTTCGGAAGAGAGCATACGGATAGCAGTGAAGTGCTGGCTTCGGTGGCCGAGTTTTTTCGCTCGCCTATATTCATCGCCCTCGTCCTGGGCATAGCCTTTTCTTTCCTCAGACTGCCTCCAGAAAATATCGTGGTGAAAACAATTTACAGCCTCCTGGGCATAATCGGCGATTCCATAGAGATTTTTACCGCATTTGCTGTAGGGTTAATGCTCCAGAAGATACCTTTCAGGCGGCTATTGCCGCCTATCGCCGCGCTCTTCTGTATCAATTTAATTGCTGAGCCCCTCATAGCACTGGGAAGCGCACATTTATTCGGCTTATCACAACTTGAAGATGAAGTTCTTGTAATAGAGGCAGCCATGCCCGCAGGCGCCATTGCAGCGGTGGTTGCTGCAAGGTACGGTTGCAATGGGGGACTCGCTTCGGCGCTTGTTATCGCAATGTACGTTTTAAGCCTCGGGACAATCCCGCTTATTTATTTGTTGACAATGAGTATATAGTCAACCGGGGTGGCAATAATCAGGCCTTCACGCCACTGGTTTTCAAACTATCATCACTGCAATAGCAACGCCAAAGCCAACACACCAGACGTTGAGAAAAGCGTTTAATACCAGGTCCGTCTTAGAGATCTTATATACGCCGTTCTGGATATTGAAGCTGAAGTCTAACACCCCCAAAAATACCAGCGCGCCTGCCGCAATCAGCGAAAGATCGATGCCCAGCGGATTATTTAACAGTAGCAATGTGCCGGCCACCAGCAGCAGTATGGCCAGCAATCCATCCGGCAACGGGAATGAGTGCTCATAGGCCAAATAGCCTGGCGGAGGATTTTTCGGCGCAAGGCCTACTTTAAAAAATAATATCCAGAACAGTATCAACCCGACGCCCGTCAGCAGCTCAAGTATGGCAATTGTTATCAGTCCTTGCGGTGCAATCATTTTTTCACCCCTTCATATAAGATTTCCTATTCTTTTCCCCGAGCCGTTCCAGCAGCGGCCAGAGTTTTGTAACAAGCCATGGCCAGCACATGATGATTTTTGAAAAAATACCGGTTGAAGCGGGTGAATATATTTCAGGCCTGTTTTTTTCTATTGCCTTGATTACGGCCTGAACTATTTTTTCAGGACTTTGCGCATTGCTCAAGAACGTAAGCGGAGAGCCGCCATGAGATGCCTCATATTTCAGCATGGGAGTGTCGACCGAGTCAGGGAAAATAGTCGATACTTTTATGTTATGCTTCCTCAGTTCTATTGCAAGAGTCAGGAAGAAGCCCCTTAAGGCGAATTTCGATGCCGTATAAATCGAGCTGTAGGTTTCGGGAACGAGGCCGGCAAGCGAGGAAATGGTCACGATATGCCCCTGTTTGGCAGGTATCATTACGGCCGTGACTTCCTTTGAGCAATTTACGGCCCCCATAAAATTCACCTTAATCTGGGCGTCGATATCTTCATAGCTGCAGTTTTCAAAAAGCGCCGGCCTGATAATGCCTGCATTGTTTATCAATATATCGATTTTCATGAATCTGTTTACGGCCGATTCTACGAGCTTTTTTACATCCGCCCTGTCCGTAATGTCGCATTCAACAATCAGCACATTTGAGGTCAAACCGCAAGCCGATGATTCCAGGCCGCTGAAATTTATATCTGCAAGAACAAGGTTTGCCCTTCTTTTTTCTAACTCCCTTGCAAGCGCCGTGCCTATACCGCCGGCAGCGCCTGTTATAATAATTGTTTTATTTGAAAAGTCGTACATCGAGCCTGCCTTCTCTCTGCTTAATGTATATCGATGTCCCGGTCACGATAATAGGCCTCTGATACACGGCTGTCAACGACCCCTCCTGACCTGGCATATAACTTAGCAATGAACTCCGGCATATTCTGTTTTGATGATGTAAAATTGATTACAAAATATAAAGCTCCCCGGGGCTATCGGCATCGCCGACGAGGTTGGTTATAGATATGGCACATGATGAACTGCGTCCTCTTGGAAAAGGCTATGTCCAAGTCTACACGGGTAATTGCAAGGGTAAAACTACTGCTGCTCTGGGGCTGGCTTTCCGGGCCATGGGTCGTGGTTTAAAGACATACATCGGTCAATTTATGAAAGGCCAGCAATACGGCGAGCTTGAAGCCGCTAAATTAGTTAAGCCGTATATTACCATTGAGCAATATGGGAGAAAGGATTTTATACATGTTAAGAATCCTCCGGATCCAGAGGATGTACGCATGGCCGGGGAGGGACTGGCAAAAGCATGGCTTGCTATGAAGAAAGGCAACTACGATATAGTAGTTTTTGATGAGATCATCACGGCGCATTATTTTCACCTTGTTTCGCTTGACGATATGCTGAATATTGCAAGAAACAAACCTGAAAATGTAGAGGTTGTTTTAACCGGGAGGTATGCGCCGAAGGAACTTATCGATGCTGCCGACCTGGTAACCGAAATGCTGGAGATCAAGCATTATTATCAGCAGGGAGTGGGCGCCCGCGACGGCATTGAGTGCTGATCTTGATTAAGCGGTCCACGTAATTTGTAATAAAGGCGCTGATGCTGGTAAGAATTATCAAAACTGCATGGCGATTATTTTGCCGTCATTTTGCGCAGTGACAATAATGCTCCAGCCCGGCTATTTTTGCTGCTCCCACTATAGTCACCCCGTAAAAGATTACCGGTTTGTCGATCAGGAAATCAGTAATCGTGTTGTTAACAACGGTTGAGCCGGTTGCTACCACAATATCGCACCAATCTAAATGCTCCCTGGTTTTTGATGGGCTTTGTACAGCCACACCAGACTTTCTGGAATTTATATTGGCACTATCCATGTCGGTTACCTTTATGTCGTAACTTTTAGCCAGGGACTCAACCAGCCTGGGCTGGAAACCTACCATGGCTATTCTGGGATGCCCGTATTTTTCAGCTATGTAACCGACCAGTGCTATGCCGCATTCCCTGGGCTCATTATCTTTGCAATGTATAGTTTTATCAATCAGTTCAAGATACCTCATTACAGCATTTAAGCTGGATATAAAAATAGCCCGCCGGAAATTATTTTTTAATTCCATTTGAGCAACGTCAATTAATTTTCCGGCATAATCACCATACATATCCGTATAAGCCTGTCCAATGGTATGCCTGAACTCGGCCTGTATCATCCGCTCACGGCCGGCAATCAGAGGATAGTCCCTGTCTTCAGGATTTCCAATGGCCTCGTCAGAGGTAAGGGGCCTCGCCCTAATAACGACATCCTCCGATTCCAGGTGATTGTCCTGAACCAGGTCCGTCAGCGTCTTCTTCAATAAGCCGTAGATTTCCATAAGCATGACATTCCTTATAAGTTGATAATCCCCGGCCGGAGCGTCCGGCCGGCATTACGACTTTCGTCCCTTATCGCCTCATATACAGCGGCGATCTCCTGCAATGTAACCTCCCGGGCATTGTTTGACAGATGCCTTTCATCTGCAGCAACCTCCGCGGCCATCTCCTTGATATTCCAGTCGATCTCCGGGATGACGCAATACTTTTGACGGAAGGACTTCAGTTCATCGGCATGGTTCGCATCGAAGCGGTTGATCTTCATTAAATATGGCAGCACGATGGCCAGGGACAGGCCGTGCGATATGCCCCGGTCAGACAGCGGATAGGCCAGGGCGTGCCCCAGGGTCGTCCCCGTGCTGATGAGCGCCATCCCGGCCATAAGGCTGCCCATGGCGATATTGCGCCTTCCCTCCGCGTCGCCCGATAAGGCGAGGCCGATATTATCCCTGGTTAACAGGTACGAATCCAGCGCCAGCGCGCGCACGATGCTGTTCCCCTTCCTGGCGCCGTAGCTTTCCATGGCATGCGCCATGGCATCCATTGCCGAACTGACCATGCCCGCAGCGGACATAGTCGTTAAAAGGTCCGGATCGACTATGGCTACGTCCGCTGCAAGATTGATGTCGTTAAAGGATTTTTTCCGCCCATCGACTTTGAGGACGGAGTTGTGAGTGACTTCGCTGCCGCTTCCCGCCGTGGTTGCGATCATGATTTTAGGCACGGCCATTTCCCGGGCGGTTTTTTTCGCCACATCCATGGCGCTCCCACCACCCAGCCCGATCACAATATCGGGCTTTACTTTGTTGGCGAATTTGAGACACGTATCTACGTCGTCGATGGACGGCTCTGGCGGCGCGGCTGAATATGTACTTGCGGTTATCCCCGCCCGATCCAGGTCGGCCATAATGTACTTCACTGCTTGCCTTTCAAGCATGCCTCTGCTGGTGACTATGAGCGCCCTGCTCCCGCCGAGCCGTTTTATCTCGCCGACCAGCTTTCGTACCATCCCCTCACCAAATACGATTTTGGTGGGCAGTTGAAATTCAAAGCTGGTGGCGCTGGCGGGGAAATAATAGTCTGAGCTATCGTTTTTCAATTTACAAACCTCTCATGCCCGCGGACCGAAATGCTTCAGCATCACCAGGTCTTCGTATTGGCTGGCATTGGTGATCGTTATACCCTGACGGGCCGGCCCGCAACAGACAAAAAGCTCGTCCGCCGTCATCTGTCCGAAGCGTATCATGGACGGTGCTTCGATCTCCAGTAGGCCGAACTTTCCCCTGCCCTGCAGCACGATAACCCCATAGGCATCTTTGTCCAGGATGGTTACCTTCCGGCCGGGATGAACTGTTAGCTCCTTCGCGCTGAAATACGGGGATTTGTATACCACATCATACTCCTCGTAGCCCGACTCCTTCATCTCATCCGGCGGCCTGACCGGCCGCCTGGGCAAGAACCTGTTTTCATAGAAATCAGGGTCCGTATTCAACCCCCAGTCGATCATATCTATCAGGTAATCGATATCCTTGCGGTGTTCATCGGGCACGTCCTTGACCAGGAGGTCGTAGGGAATATATTTATTCCAGGTGAGAGACTGGTACATGGCGAAAACATCCGAGGCCCGCTGCGGCTCGTAGGTGAGCATCGAGCCCGGCGCATGCAGCACGCCGGCAGGCACGTCCCAACCCGTGCCCGGCTCCAGGCGGTAGGCGCGGGAAAGGTTTAAAATCTTATTGTCGCCGCTGTTCCATCTCTCAAGGCAGCGGCGCACATCATCCCTGGTGGTCCCCTGGTTCAAGCCAAAGAACGTGTAGGGAAAAAGGCCGCCGTGATTGTTGAGCTGCCGTGGAAAATAGTAGCCCTCCGGCTTCCCCTTCCGGCCCACGCTCGCGGCAAACTTATCGTCCTGGTGGAGGTGCAGAGGGAGAGGCTCGAGATTATCGAAAAATTTGCTGTACATGGTCCATCCGCCTTGCTTCCTGATCACCTCCGGTCCGAGGATATCGTTGCCCGCTAAATCGATGGCCTCTTTCAACAGTATTTTATTTACGCTATTTCCGTCATCGCAATAAATGTAGCTCAGTCCCTCGTCTTCGAGCGTCAAAGGGCCGTTGTCCACCCTGGTGGTGGAGGCGAACCAGCGCTCATCGATGCCGCCCCGATCGGCGCCGAAGGCATAATAGTCATCCGGGTGGAGCTTAAGCCTCCTGCCCGGGATGCAGAAAGACCGCGGAACCCAGTTGGGACATAGCCGAAAAACGCCTTTGCCCTTATCCAGGGCTGTTTCCAGTAACTGTTTTTTCATAGCTTATACAGCGTCAATTCCAGGCAAATAAACAATGGTATCGATATGATCGACGTCGCCCTCTGGAAGAGTGATGACCTTATTCGATCGCCTGCGCTGAAGCTCCATTTGACGGTGGCCCGGCTCAATGTATGCGGACTGAGCACCTTCCCATCTCTCACCCTTAAGCGTTATCTCCACCGGTTCGGATTTCCCCTTCATGTTGATTACATGCAGGAGCACCCCATCCTGATAGAAACACGCGATGGTCTTGAAATCCTTTTTATCCACGGATATACCCTTCGGCCCCCATCCCAGGTACCTGATCGGGTACGAGCCCAGGAACAGCTCCTTTCTGGGGATATACCATTCGCCGAGGATCTCGAGCTGCCTTACATGGTCTGGATACAGGCTCCCGTCCATCAGGGCGGATGTGCCGGCGGCGAATTTGCCGCCGCATGCCATGACGATCGCCGCCTGGCGCACAAAATCGTGGATGTCGTCACGCAGGTTCATATCCTGCCACCAGACCGACGTGGGAGTGATAAGCTCCCACGGGTGTTTGAACATCACCCGGTAGAGATTTGCCCATTTCCAGGTGCTGGTCAGGACAGATATTATGCCGCCTGCTTCCTCCCGCTTCCCGATAAATGGTCCGTCGAGGGCATGTGCCTCGCCCGATGAGTAGTGCTGGTGTTTATGGGAGGTGAAAAACATCGATGAAAGATTGAAGGCAAGCACGACGTCCGGGTGCCTGCTGCTGAAATGGGCGACCGTGTCCCTGGTCGTTTTATCGGACCACCACCAGTCCATCCACATGCCGTCCGGCCTGTACTGCTGAACGATCTCGTCGTACTGCCCGCGCAGGTAATCGGCATATATCCTGTAATCCGCATCCGGCAGCAGGCCCAGGAACGAGGGGGTTATGCGCGGAAGCGGCTGGATGGAATCGAACTGCGGGTTATGGTCGAAGATCGACGAATAGTAATAAATAAACGTGATGTTTGCTTTCCTGCTGAGTTCGGCAAATCTTTTTGCATAATCGACATCGGTCTTCCATTTGGTCAATCCCGTGTTAAACCAGCAGATGCCGTCGTGCCACTTGATTTCCAGTGAATGATAGTCCAGGCCGATCTTCTCGCTCAAGGCTACGTAGTCTTCAATTTTGCAATAGGGGCCATTAAATTTGAGGTTACCCCTTTCATCCGTCATGGATTTATTGAATTCGACATAATCGCGGTCCCAGCCTACATCGGGACGTTTTTCGATCTGGTACTGCACGCAAAAGCCGGACTTTTGCCACCATTTCCGCTGATCCGGACCTCCGGTGCGCTGTTCCTTTCGCGGGAATGACATCGCTATCAGCCGGCCGGCGATAATCGCCATGCTCTTGTATGTTTCCAGCTTTGTTGCAAAATTCCACTTCATCAGTTCACTCATGACCACACTCCAGACTAATTCATTTTCCTGCCCGGCATCTGCCACATTACTTCACTAAGAGTCGTCCCGATCCTATTTTCGCGCTCACATTAAATTACTCGAATTCAATTCCACTGTCAATAAATGCAGGGAGCCAACGGATGGCTTTAAGAATCCCGGTTGCCCATTTTCACTTGGTGCTCCGCGCAGTCCCTTTAAAGGTGACGCTTAGCCAATGATATTGGCCAGTTATCATCGCATATGATGGAACATAGACCGTTGACACAGGCATGACGACAAGATACTATCGTATTCACGAGGTATGTTGGGGCGATAATCGCTTGTTTGGCAACTGTAATATGAAATATTGGAGTAATCAGTATATATGAAATCAGAGAATAATATCTTTATGAAACTGGACGAGGTCGGGTCTGTGAGATTCTATCTCACAGATGGCATGAGCAGCGCAGCGGATGCGATATATCGAGCGAGATTTAAGCTGTATGCCAAAGAAGACAGGTATATCGCTGATAGCGGAATATATTTGGATATCGAAAAAAAGATGGTATATGACGTTTTTGACCCGATCTCCCTTCATTTAGTTGCTTTAAATGAAAAGGATGAAATTTTCTGTGGTATGCGGATAGTCCCCTATCAAGAAGAGATCGGATTGCCCATGGAAAACAGGTATCCCGATAAAATGATTCAGAGCAGAGCCGGCTTCAATATAACTCATTACATAGAAAATTCCGGTATTCCATCAGAAAACATTGCGGAGTTCGGCAGGT
>Ga0268277_1002302_pt1 | contig 11269 bp, 10 predicted proteins | sample saktaG_5_FD_190132 | JGI IMG/M metagenome (GOLD analysis project Ga0268277, IMG submission 190132) | Saline water microbial communities from Sakinaw Lake, British Columbia, Canada - sak_2010_1_5_50m | ecosystem: Environmental > Aquatic > Non-marine Saline and Alkaline > Saline ...
TCTTCAAGCGTCGCCGTCCCGTCGACAGCTCCGGGGAAGTTTGTCAATATGACATGGGTTGCGCCGATCTCCTCGGCCAGCTGGGATGATATCCAGGACGTCCTTCATGGAGAGGGTCTCCTCTGAACCGCAGGCCTTTACCACCAAAAAGCCGATCCAGAGGGGAAAGAGATAGTCTACCACGAGAAGCAATTGGCTACCACGAGAAGAGGATCGGCTGCCCATCTAGGCCGGGATCATGAGATCAGCCTGATCGTGAGAGGATAGCGATAGTCCTGGCCGTTGCTGGCCTTGTAGGCTGCCTGGATGGTCAAGACGAGGTCGAGCAGGATAAGCCCCATGATCAATATGATGATGGAGAGGAATGCCATGGGCATGGCCAGCACGTCCCAGAAGGCCCACATATGCCTGCTTGGGTGAAGCGGCCAGAAGAAGGGAAAGTAGCTGAGGCCCAGTATCCCCATGAGGAGCATGGAGGCCATTATGTAGATGGAGAAGGATATCTGGAAGTTGAGCGCCTCCTTTCCCTGCGAGTCTACATAAGGGTGGTCGTTTCTCCGAAACAGCCATACCACAAGGGGCCCAAGGATGTTGCCTAAGGGGACTCCGAGCAGGAAGACTAAGACGCTTGCGTGGCATAGCGCAGCCCAGTTTCTTGCAGAGCCATCGGTCTCGTTCATGGATCTCAGTAGTATGTGATGCGCCAAGTAGAAACCTGCTTAGCGCAAGGTGTGCCACCTACATCCTAGGGCTCGATGAGCCTGACTACCTCCTTGAACAGATCTTTCTTGCCAATGCTCTTCAATGTAGAACTCATCTTTTGAGTCAGATTGAGATACCAAGTCTTGATCTCATGTCCGAACTTGACCTCAACCTTCTCAACTCGAGAGAGATCCTGCAAAAATAAATAAGCACTTTCCCATGAATCATCTTTTTGAGAAGCCTCTTTCAGCTTCCATTGTAAAACTGCTAACAACTTATAAGCCAGCATGCAAACGAAGATGTAAGCTCTCACCCTTTGTTCAAGACGATGGCGTACTGGTTCAATCTCCTCATGTGACTTTAAGACGCGAAAAACCTTCTCAATGAAGTCTTTTTCGAGATACATATTGACTGCTTGGTGTGCATCTACCGATTTATCAGTACAAAGAAGCAACCACTTCCCATCCGCTTTCTGCGCCTCCTTGAGTTCGTGCTTCTTGTAGCTCCAAGTGATTCGCTTGCCGTCTCTCTTCCTTGATACGCTTGCCGATACATAATCAGACCATGGTCCAATGATGGTCTTCATCTTGGCGTGGAGATTCTTCTCTGTCCAATCCTCACCGATTTGGCTTAGCTCGTCGAGATCATCTCCGACGACTGCTAACGCCTCGTTTCTCGAATCGGCATCCCTAACAGCTCTTTCGCGATTGCAGTATATGATAGCTATATCATCCAAGTCAAATAGGGACGTATCAGTCTTGATAGCGTAGATATGGCCAGCCTTGCTGCTTCTAATCAAGGTCTCTGGCCAAATAGGAACGTCCGTCTCGATGATCAACTCCTTTGCCTTTTTCGAAGTTTTTGGAACGCCGCATATCAGTTTCCAGCCAATAGCTATGATCTCTTCCACATGTTTTCGCGATACGTTGCCTCGATCCCAGATCAAAGTACCTGGCTCAACAGGAGCCTTCTTCAGGTTGGATATCAGGTTTCTCACTGTTGAGCTGCTATGGCGGCTGCCGTTGAACACGAAATGCATTATTGGATAACGATCTCGTTTCGATACCAGCAGTGCGATATTGACCTGTCTGCGTCTAATTCTGTCTGGGTTGTAGCCAAGTTCAGCAAGAGGGCAACTGACTCCGAAGAAAAGAACGGTGGTCAGATCGTATGCCAAAGTCTCTCTTTCACCTGATGGCAAAGGATTCTCTTTCCGCCACTTCTGGTAGAACGCTTCATCCAGCTTGGCAGTTAGGTCTGAGATGCGTTTGGTGGATCGGTCATCAGCACAAACAAAATCCAAGGCTCTTAGAAAAGCATCTTTGGTGAGCGAATTAGGGTTTAAGTCGCTTAACTGAGGAAGAACAGTTGTTGGAACCCAACGTTCAAGTTGAGTAGCGCTTTCAGGGTCAATGGCACGGTTGATCGCCCAGATAGTCAGCAACTTCCCTGGTGAGGGACCGTCAACATCAGGTAGCCCGCAGCAGATTCTGTCGATTATGCCTACAAATCCAAGATCCTCGGCAAGCGACCAGAGCAGTTGGACGTCTCCAGCACGGTATGAATCGGCCAATTCCAGCCTATCTAATACCCTCTTACTAGGTTTACTGGTCGTGGTTTTAGCATCTTCGCGACCAATGTATCTAACGAACTTGCTGATGACCTTATCCCCTTGCCGGATCGATTTGTATTCTGCAAGGTATACGCGGTCCCCACGCTTATGCCTTTTGATGGCCATGTAGGCGATACAACACCTACATGGTTATATATATTGTGGTCGTCGAATAACTTAAAGTATGCGTTAGATCGCTGAAATAACTACTAAATTGTACGCGTTTAGGGGGAGTCTAAAAATGTAGGTGACACCCGCTGCGCTGTTCAGGTAGAAAAGCATATGCCTCCTCCCCCTCTGAGACGACATTTTGTTATGGAAATGCTTATATACGATAAGCAATAGATACTTAAAATAATAAGATAGATGAGTTATATTGTCCTTCAAGGCCTCCTATGGATAAGTGATACAATCAATCACACCAGGGGCTTCCTGATGCAGTTCGTTGCCCTTTAAGAGATATATTAGCAGGAAATTATGTTATTTTATGTTATTATAATAACAATAAGTGTTATATATACGAAGACATATCTGTAAATTAATTGGAGATGATATCATGCCCCATTCCAAGAGAATAATAGTCATAGCCCTGCTATTATCCGCCCTGGTAGGCTCTGCGATCGCTGCGCCATCCCAAGAGATCGGTCGCGGCAAGGGCGGGGAAGCTATCAACCTGGATGCCGGAGCGCGCCAGTCCTCACAGGCCACATTCATGGGATATGGGGGGTTCGCAACCCCTAAAGCGCCTCAGCCCATGCTCCTCTCCCCTGGCAGCATGGTTAACAAGGCGGAGCGGTTCATGGAGGAGGCACAGTCCGCAAGGGATCAGACGCTTGCTCTCTACAACACGACCGCCTCCATTGCAGAGGTCGTGGACGGCCAGGCGGCAGTGGTGGAAGAGCAGGTTGAAAGGTCTTTTGAACAGCTGGAGCGTTCGATGGAAAATCTGGAGGAATCCAGGGTCCAGCTAGAGCAGTCCCGGATCTATCTGGTGCAATCGGAGAGACAGATCGAAGAGGCCGCTCGATGCAGGGCCCTTCTGGCAGATCACCTCAACCTCACCCTGGCGATGTATGAGGAGGCGATCAACCTATCTCGAGAGATGGATGAGACCGCCGACGACCTGCAGATGCTTGCAGAGGAGGTTGAGATCTGCCGGGACCAGTCGGCAGAGAACGCAGCGCTTGCCGAGGAGCACCTCAATTTGACGATCAACGCCTACAACCATACGCTGATCCTCGCCCAAGATGTGGAGAGGAGCGCAAAGCGCCTTGAAACCCTCAGCCAGAGCATCAAGGAGAGCGGCGAGGCCCTTGCCGAGGAGGCAGGCGATATGCTCGGCCCTGAAGGGGAATCCGAGGCCCTGATCGGCGGATGAGAGCTTGATCGGTTGGTGAAAAGAGAGCTTGATAGATGGATGAGAAGATGAATATGAGACCCTATCCGCTCCTGCGCCAGGGCCTCCAGGGAGGCCGGAAGGCCTGGCCGAACGAGTCCATGGAAGTGGGCGTCCCAATGATTGCCAATGTGTCCCCTGCGTCGACCCTAGTCTGGGAGTCCAAGCAGCAGATCGGCTCGCCCGCCCGGTCGATTGCAACCATCGTGCAGCCGAACCTGCGATGGAGATCGAGTTCCTTCAAGGTCTTCCCCCTCAGAGGAGAGTCTTCCCTCACGCGATATCGGTTCAGCTCCAGGCCTTCGTAGAGGATGGACATCTCCTCCCCCTCCTTTTGAACCATCTTGAAGAGCATGTGGCTTGCAACGAGCGGGACTGCTGCAACATAATCGGCCCCGGCACGATAGATCTTGACGGCTGATCTGAGATAATTTGCCCGGGCGATGATGAAGGCCTTTGGATTGATGTTTCGAGAGACGAGAGTGGAGTAGATCACATCGCTATCGTCGTTGAGCATGATCAAGATTCCCACCGCATCCCTAATGCCTGCCTCGATCAGCGTCGCTTCAGAGGTGCCATCGCCCACGATGCTTCTCACGCCCTCCGCCCCAAGCTCCCTCTTGTCCACAACGGTTGCGTCGATCCCCCAATCTCCGAGGACCTTCACGATCCTTCGCCCAACGTCGCCGTATCCCAAGACCACGAACTGGCCATCCCTGGCCTGGACGGTCGTCGCCGTCCTGAGCGTTGCTAGCTGGTCGAGGGTTCCAACTGCGAGCATCACCGAGTTGGATTTTATGATCTCATCCGGGCCGGGAAGGGAGATGAACCTCCCCCTCTGCCAGATGCCTGCGACGTAGGCCCCGCTCTCCCGGACGATCTTGTGGGAGATGGTCTCTCCGATGAGGACGCTTCCGGAAAATAAGGGGAGCTCGACAAGCCGCAGGTTTCCGAATAGATGGAGTGCCCTGGGCAGGACGTTCTCTCTAAGAGGCGCGCCGATCTGAGCGAGGAATGAGCCTAAAAGCGTCTTTGGGGAGATCACTCTAGAGGCGCCTGCGTAGCTAAGGTAACGGGACTTAGAAAGGTCTTCGACAAGCGCGATCACCTCTATCTCCGAGATCTCCCGAACGGTCAAAATGACGTCGGCGTTGAACTCATCGCTATCATTTGCGATCAAGAGCCGGCAAGAGTGTATGCGTGCCTTGGAGAGCACGCCCCTCTGCGAGGGGTCGCCAAAGATCACCGGATAGCGAGATTTTATCGAACGCGCCACATCCTCGTGCCTCTCGATCACGATAAAGGGAAGCTTCAGCCGGTCCATCTTGTCGAGGAGGGTCTCCACAATGGGGCTGAAGCCGCAGACTATCACATGGTCCTTCAGATCAAGGGGGGCCTTCGTAGGGAGCTCCCTGCTTACGCGATCGAACCACGGGGTGACAATGATAGGCAGGGCATTTGCAAAGAGTATAAAGATCCCCGATAGGGCAACGAGCACGGAGAAGATCCGGCCAACGTCGCTCCTGAAGATGATCTCCCCGTAGCCGACGGTGGTCATTGTGATGAGAACCCAGTAAAAGCCGATCAACAGGTCGACGTTCTGCTCCTGTCCCTCCCATCTCATGATCGCGGTGAAGACCATGGCATAGACGAGGGTTATGGCGAGGAGGCCGATGAAGAAACGGCAGATCCTTTTCATGCACGCCACCTGCCGGCCGGGCACGAATAGGAGATGATGGCCGCCCATCCTGTCTCATGATCGAGGCAGAGGGCAGTCGCCCGCTTTGAAAGTGCAGCCCAATAGTCCGCGCCAGTCATGATCCTCTCCGGAGGCGAGTATGCCCCGTAACAGGTTATATAGGCCTCGGCTTGGCCAATAGGGCATAGAGGGAAAATCGGCATCGAACCCAAGCCGAGAATGGAGCCCGAAGCATGAAAAACCAGTGCATAGTGTGGGATTTACACGGAAATATGGATAAGTGGCGTGGGATTCAGCCTTACGTCAGATCCACGCCATTGAGAGGTCACCCGAAGACCGGAGTCAACGGGGATGCGTTGCTCATGTTAGATTGCGTCCTGTCCACCCTATGGAGAGGTCACTCGAAGAGGGGCACCTCCAGTGCGAAGCGCTTTCTGTATCCTCCGCCGCAGTCGGCCTCGACCTCGTTTCTCGCAACGAGCACCGCCTTGTCCCCCTTGATTGCATACCCGATCTCGTAGGTTCCAGGGACGACAGAGAAGCTCCTCGGGATGCTGCCTTTTGCAAGCCATCTCTTCATCATGCCATCCCAGGCGCCCTCCAGGAGGGCCTCGGGGTCTCCCTTCATCGGCATCTCCTCGCCGGGTGCCGCGGGCGAGTTTCTCGGAAGCTCCCTCATGCGAGAGATCGACCTCGTGGCGTTCTTGAAGCCTGTGACCGCGCCGTCGTTATCTATGTTCATCGAGAAGGATCCACCCGGCAGTAGGACCGGAAGTCCGTTTATCTCCTGGGCGAACTGGACGACGGTCTCCGTCACAAACGGCCCCTCGGCGAGAGAGCCATCGGCAGCTGCACTCGCCTCCTGCGATAACATCACACGATCGAATGCGAGTCCCTCTACCCCTTCCTGATGGAGGAAGTCCTTCGCAACGCTGATCGCCTTACTCATCGTGAGCAAGTCGCGGTTCTCCCTATTCGGGCTTGCAAGCTGGATCTCATAGGAGCCGTCTCCCTGGAAGGCAACATTCCTCTCGCCATCCAAAAGTCGGAAGGATCCGTCGGGAGATGCGGCGATCTCCGCAGGCATTCCGATCTCCAGGCCGTGCCTCTCTAGGACGCTTGCGACATAGCCCTCGTCGATAGCACAAGGCAACAGGTCTGCGATGAGCATCTCTCCCGGAAGCTTTCGATTCAAGGACCTGATCGCATTCGCGGATTTGGCTGCATAGTACCACCGCCACGACCACCAGGTCCTTCCGACTGCTTCCCAGTAGAGGAGCCTCTCGTTGTTGAGGCGGTCGTTTGCCTCCTGCTGCGTCGATCCGCAGGCGACGACCGCAGGAGCCTGGTTGTGAGATATGCGCCAGCTCGCATCGAGAAAGGCCGTGCTCAGCGACTTGCCCTTGTTCCACTCCTCCCAGAAGAACTTGCCGTAATTGGGATTGTCTACGCTCGTCGTCTCATAGCCGAAGAGCATGCGAAAGCCGAGGTTTGCGGGATTCCATGTCCTCATGGGGTTGTGGCCTTCGAGCACCCTGCATGAGAGGCATGTCGACCAGAAGATGTAGCGCACCTGCTCGTTTCCAAGCCTCATCTTGTCCGACCACGCCGTCGTTCCAAGCCCTCCCCAGTCCTGGCCGAGGGGAACGTGGAACCTCCCATCGGCCTCCATCCCACCGTGGCCGGAGTGATAGACGGACTTGACCGCGTCCATTCCATATGTGTCCTGCCAGTTGTCGTAGTCCTCGTAGTAGGCCCAGATCCTGACGTTCTCGTCCCTATACCAGAAGTTGCTCGGATTGAACTTCTCCAGGTACGCCAGCCATCCACCAGCATCCTCATGCGTGTATGTGAGGCCGGACGAGGTCGCAAACTTCTCCAGGCTGAACGCCCCCTGATAATCGCCCGAGTAGGCGCCAAGCCGCATCGCCCCTTCCGTCCCTGGGGCGAAGGGACTCTCAAGCAAACGCTTTCCAAAGGCAATCCTCTTCCCGCCAAGGGGAGACTTACCCATATCAATCTCCGTCATATTTTACCCTCCAAGGTAAGTTAGTACATCATCTTCTTTTGGATAAATACCTTTCTGGAGATGGGGATTGATCGGAAGGATATCCAACAATCGGTCGGAAGATAGGGATTTACATTTTGCACCCATGAGCGATCTCGACGATGTCGAGGACTGCCCAAAGGGAGAGATCGAACCCTTGAGCTCGATCTCCCGAGTCAGGCCAAAGAAACTATCGTGGAGCGGATGGCAAACCGGACGAGATGAGATCGATCATCCTGGAAACAGCCCGCAGGTTCGATAGACTGAGCCCTCGAAGATGCATGCCTGCAATAGATGCTCGCGAACATGCTCAATTACGGTTCTTCGCCGAACTGTGTGGGAAAGGATCATCGCTCTATTTGGACTTATTGTCAACTTAGGCACGCCTAAACTTCGATGAACCATCACATATAAGCTCACATGTACCCAAAATGTATGTGATTTTATGGATAATATTAGCGTTCATTCGCGTTCATTCGTGGTTGAAATCGGAAGGAATGCGCTCACCCACATCAAATAGCGAGGAACCTCAATTACTTGGAGGCTGCCAACCTTCCTCTTGAACTTATTGTCAACTTCAAAACGCCTAAACTCGTTTGGATGCGCTATATAAACGCTAAGAGGTACCGCAAATAAACCCGAATTAAAGGAAAATATTAGCGTTCATTCGCGGTTGAAATAGCAGCATGGCGAAGGTCGGATCCATCATAAAGCCTTTATCGAATGTATTCGATCGATCTGCAGTGATTCTTAGATGGCGCTGAATTGGCTCAAGAACATCCTTCAGAGAGAATCTCCCCGCGAAAGGTCCAAGGCTCTGAGGATCTCCGAGCTCGACCTGTGGCTGGAGGAGAGGTCCCGGCATCCCCAGTTCGAGAAGGCCGTTATGCAGACTTATCTCCGCCTCGCCGGATTATCGCGGGATCTCTCAAAGGATCTCGAAAAGGCGAGGGCTGCCAAGCCCCCGGATGGTATCGCCCCGAGGCTCCTAAAGGCCGGACATGCCGCTCGAGGATCGATCGCAAAGCAGATCGAGCCCCTCTTGGAGAAGATGGAGCCACCCAAGGATCCTGAATTCGATCGAGCAGTTGAGTACCACTCGGCTCTCGTCAGCCACGTAGAGAGGACAGCCCTTAAGCTCGGCCGGGCGAAGAGATACGCTGCAGCCGTATTTCCCCAGGAGTTCGACCGAATCAACTCGGACATGATGGAGATAAGCCAGGCATTGGCTTTGCTTGGCCGTTCATTGGAGAAGAGACAGGTGGAGCGCGAGGGACTCGTCAGGTCGAGAGAGCTCCTCGCCCAGCTCAAGGAGGATCGAGCGAGGGGGGCGACCAAAAGAAGCGACCTCCTTGAAGAGGAGACAAACCTCTCCCAATTGCGAGAGCTGGAAGCCGATCTACGCGAGAGGGGGGAATTATTCGCCACAAGCGAGGAGGGGCGTAGGATAGTCTCCTTGCAGTCAGAGCTCGACGCGATGGAGGAGAGGCAAGGACTGATCGAGGCCGAGATGGCAGCGCTCGTCGCACCGCTGAACAAGGCCATATCCAGGTTGGTGAAGCAGGACTCAAGCGATCGGCTCGACCTCAAGAACCGCGCATCCCTCCAGAAGCTCTCCGCCGTTTCCTGGGAGGCGATGGATGGGGAGATCTCCAGCCCTTTGATGGAGCTTAAATCCAACTTGTCCCTCCTGGGGCTGAAGGATCGGATGGAGGCGAAGGTCATCGCCCACATAGACCACCTGTTGGAGACGCGTTCCCTCGAGGCCCTGAAGTCCCGCCATTCCGAGCTGGCAGCGGAGATCGAGGGGCATCGCTCTTGCCTTGGGGAGGCAGGGCGGGTGGCAGAGGAGATAGAGAGGGAAAAGGCCGATCTGATGCTGAGAATCGAGCGATCCAATGAGGAGATCGCGGGATTGAGGACCGCCCTCTCGGCCGTCGATGAGAGGGCCGAAAGAGAGGAAGAGGAGCTGAGGGGTTGGGTGGAGAAGATGGGAGGAGAAGGCCTTGAGGACGACATCTGATAGGGGATGCGAAGGGGATTCGATCGATAGATGTGAAGGAGAAGAAATCGATAGTAGCAATGAAGATCAAGATGCCTTGCACTTAGTTCCCGTTCGCTGCGTTGAGAGGATGCTTGCAAGCAGCCAGGAGAAGGTCGACAAGGTGGCAGAGGAGGCAAGGCTGGATGTGATCGTCAACAGCAGGGCTGCGATAACCCTTCGGCCGCTGCCGCCCCAGGTGCTGGAGCTTTTAACTGGCTTTCTCGTCTGCGAGGGCTACGTGCAGAACATGGAGGAGATCGTCTCCCTGGAAGTGGAAGGGGAGCGCGCGTTCTGCAGAACCTCCCGTCCGGGAGCCCGCCGCCTACCGATAAGTCCGATAGAGGGAATGGATTTCTCCCTAAAGCTCGAAGATCTAATGTCCGCGATGGAGAGGATCAACCTCGGCTCCCGGCTCTGGAGGCTCACTGGAGCTACCCACTCCTCGATGATCGTGGATGGCAATGGTAGATCCCTTACCTTCTCTGAGGATGTAAGCCGCTCCTGCGCCGTCGACAAGGCGGTTGGAAGCGCCCTTCTGGAGGGGATAGACCTCTCACGCTCTGCCCTCCTGACAACAGGTCGCCTCTCCGAGATGATGGTCATGAAGGCTGCCCGGGCGGGGATTCCGATTGTCGCAAGCAGGGCTTCCGCGCTTGCCTCCGGCATATTCCTGGCCAAAGAGCTGAACATGACGCTTGCCGCCTTCGTGCGCAGCCCGGCCGCGAACATCTATGCAGGCGAGGAGAGGATAAGGTGACTTATCACATCAATAAAAAACCATCCCCGTAATTGCGGAAGCTCGCGAGAGGGTAATGCAGGCAGCGGTCCTGCTGGCGCCTGGCCCCCGCGGCCGCCGCCAAAGGATGGATACGCCAGGGGGGCCACATGCGAGGAAATTGCAGGGCCTAATCGTGCGGTTGGTGGTAGTGTGGAGGATCTCACCATCAGAAGCGATAGGACCCCAAGATGTTCCGGCGGAGGATTGAAGGCGGGCTTCTGACTCCTCTTAATAGGTATTCGGGGACTTCCCAACCCATCCGAAGGATTAGACGAGTACGGTTCAATGCTGCCCTCTTTAGACATTCGCGGTCATCCTCATTATGACCATTGATCCTCGTGCTCGATTGTTATTTATAGGTCATGGGGTAAAGTAATCCATGAACTGGCCAGAGTCTGCATGATCCAGAGGTGAGACAAGTGAGATACCTGAATTACCGCATCCTTCTCCGGAGAGAACCAGAGGGCGGATATACTGTGACCGTACCGATGCTTCTCGGCTGTGTCACCTATGGGGAGACTGTTGATGAGGCGATAGCGATGGCACGGGAAGCCATTGAACTATACATCGAGGACCTCCAGGAGAAAGGAGAAGATATTCCAACCGAGGAGGGACTTCTGGAATGCACCCTTACCATCGAAGCCAATGCTTAAGGTTCCAACGCTTACGCCCCAGAAGGTCATCCGAATTCTGGAGATGAAGGGGTTTGTGCTGAGCCGGGTGAAAGGGAGCCATCACCTATTCCACCACCCAGAGTCAAAGCGCCGGGCTGTCGTAGCGGTGCATGGGCGGGAACTGCCGACCGGCACACTCCTCGAAATCCTCAAGCAGGCCGGAATTGATCGGGAAGAGATCCAGGATCTATTGTGAGACGCAAAACCGCCCAACCTGGTAAACATAACAATGATTGATCTGGGTATTGGAAGAGCTGCAACAAGGTATGTATGTGGCTTTGGCCTTGGGAGGCGGCGAAGAGATACTCCTTTAGAAG
>Ga0268277_1002303_pt1 | contig 11262 bp, 11 predicted proteins | sample saktaG_5_FD_190132 | JGI IMG/M metagenome (GOLD analysis project Ga0268277, IMG submission 190132) | Saline water microbial communities from Sakinaw Lake, British Columbia, Canada - sak_2010_1_5_50m | ecosystem: Environmental > Aquatic > Non-marine Saline and Alkaline > Saline ...
CTTGATTAACGCCTTGGATTTGGTATTCAACCGGGTCTTCCAAAGTCAAAATGTTCACTTTACTGGTGTTGATGCGGGATAAAACAGAATATAAAGTCGTCGTTTTCCCAGAGCCTGTTGGTCCGCAAACGAGAATAATCCCGTGGGGGCGTAAAATAGAATCTTCCAAATGTTTCAAAGCTCTTCCCCTTAAGCCTAATTCGGGTAAATCAGGAACACCACCGGATTTTTTTAACAACCTCATGACAATTTTTTCCCCAAAAACCGTTGGCAGGGCCGACACCCGTAAATCAACTTCCTGGTCACCGGCTTTAAAATTAAAACGTCCATCCTGGGGAATTCTTTTTTCATCAATCTTCATTCCAGATAAAATTTTAATTCGGGAAATAACCGCCTCATGGACTTTTTTGGGCAAAATTAATTTTTCATGTAAAATACCGTCAATACGGTAGCGGACCCTGGTTTTATCTTCTTGAGGTTCAATATGAACATCAGATGCCCGAGATTTAATGGCAAACTCCAAAATGGTCGCCACAATTTTGGCCACTGGGGCTTCACGAATGACATTACCTAAAGAGGCAATGTCAATAGTTTTAGTTTCCGGAGTGGTTGGCCCTACTTCTTTTAAAGCCGCTTTCACTTCGGCCGAAAGAGGCTGGGTATAGGCAGTGGCAATAATTTCCTTAAGCTTGGCTGCATTAGCCATAAAAGGTTTAATTTTTGCCCCTGATTTTTTTTCAATGAATTCAATGACTTCCAAATCCAAAGGATTAGCCATCGCCACCGAAAGTTCATTGCTGATTCGGTTGTAATCAAAAGGAATAAGGACATAGTGTTCTGCCACTGCTCTTGGCAATAAACCTAAACCTTCTGGGCTAACGGCTTTTTCGCCCAAATCAACAAAAGGGATGTTATAAAGTTTGGCTTCGGCTTTGGCAATCTGTTCTTCATTGGCAAAATTATGCCCTGAAATGATTTCTCTTAAAGACCTTCCGGTATTAACGTGTTCCAATTTAACGGCTTGGCTTTTATCTTCAGAAAGAACCCCTTGAGAAGCTAAAATAGTCGCGATGTCTTTTCCTTCCGGAACAACAGGCTTATTTTTTTGGGCAGCAACAGGCATATATAGTTGTTAGGGCATAGAAAAACTATGCTTATTTTTTATTATCTTTTAACCATGATAAAATGTCAACATAATAAGCAAAGCTTGTTTTTCGTAAAACTCAAAATGATGCATTCACTCCTTATTATTAATAGTCTTTCTCAAAAAAGATATGAAGAAGGTCTAAAATTAGCGGAAAGTTTTTTAGGCAAAACAGCTCTTAATCATCCTGACTTCTTTTTATTAGAAGACCAAAACTCGATTAAAATTAGCCATGTTCGAGAGCTTCAACATCAATTATCTCTAAAGCCCTACTCTGCCCCTTTTAAGGTAGCCCTTATTAATGAGGCCGATAAATTAACTCTGCCAGCCCAGCATGCTCTTCTAAAAACTCTAGAAGAGCCGCCAGCATCTTCCATCATTATTCTTACGGCTCCCAACAAAGAAACCCTCCTGCCCACCATTGTCTCTCGCTGTCAAATCATTTCTACAATAGCAGCAAAAACTCTTATTAATGAAACTTTTTTTGAGGAACAATTAACCATTCTTAATACCGTTCTTGCGGCCACTCCCGGGCAAAGACTTTTGATGGCCGAAAAAATGGCGCCAAATCGTGACCAAGCCCAAGAGTTTTGTCAAAACCAGCTTGAGACTTGGCGTTTGGTGATGCGACAAAAAGCAGGCCTTTTAAAAGAACAGAAGGAAATGGCCATTAATCTGTCTTTACTTGAAATGGCCAAAATTATTGACCAAATTCGGTTATCTTTATATTTTTTAAAACAAAATGTTAACCCCCAATTAGTGGCCGGAAACGTCTTGCTTTCATACCCATTTTAGGTTAAAATTAGTACATTATGCCCACCTCATCCGACTATAATGCCGCACAGATTAAAGTCCTTGAAGGCCTAGAGCCGGTTCGCCGCCGCCCCGGCATGTTTATTGGCTCCACCGATAATCAAGGGCTCCATCATTTATTAATTGAAGTTGTTGATAATTCCGTTGATGAATCACTCGCTGGTTTTACCAAAAACATTTGGATTTCTCTAAATGAAGATGGTTCGGCTTATATCAGAGATGATGGGCGAGGTATCCCGGTTGATAAACATCAATCAGGTGTATCGGCTCTGGAAGTGGCCATGACCAAACTTCATGCTGGAGCCAAGTTTGAAAACCAGGCCTACAAAATTTCCGGAGGCCTACACGGAGTCGGAGTTTCGGTCGTTAATGCTTTATCTTCTTGGTTAAAAGTGGAAGTTCATCGCAATGGCAAAGCCTACACTCAGGAATACAAAAGAGGCAAGCCTCTAGCACCGGTCAAAGAAAGCGGCAAGGCCAGCGACAGTGGAACCACCACCACTTTTTTGCCTGACAAGGAAATTTTAAAAGAACCCAATTTTAACTATAAAATTGTTGAGGAGTTAGTTCGTGAAAGAGCCTATTTAGTTCCTGGCTTAAAATTTCATCTGGAAGATAAAAGAACCGGCCAGGTTGTTAATTTTTATTTTGAGGGCGGAGTTTGTTCATTAGTCAGTTTTCTCAACCGCAATAAAAAACCTCTTCATCCCCCTGTTTTTATCAAAGGTGAACAAGACCATGTGAGTGTTGAAATTGCCATTCAATTCAATGACGGCTTCTCGGAAAATATTGAATCTTTTGTCAATGTCATCAACACCAAAGACGGAGGAACTCATTTAACCGGATTCCGGATTGCTTTAACCCGAGCTATTAATGATTATGCCAAAAAAATCGGTTTAATCAAAGAAGGCAACGGCGGTTTCACGGGCGATGACACCAAGGAAGGTTTAACGGCAGTGGTGGCCGTCAGAATGCCCACAGACAGAATCCAATTTGAATCACAAACCAAAGCCAAACTTAATAATGCTGAAGTTCAGGGGATAACCGCAGGAATTGTCAAAGAAGGTTTGAATATTTATTTTGAAGAACACCCGGCCGAAAGCAAACGAATGATCGAAAAAGTCAGTTTGGCTGCCAGAGCTCGCTTAGCCGCCAGAGCCGCCAAAGAAGCGGTTATCAGAAAAAGTGAATTTTTTACCAATTCTTTGCCCGGAAAATTGGCTGACTGCCAAGAAAAAGATCCAGCTTTTTCAGAATTGTTTATTGTTGAGGGTGATTCAGCTGCTGGAAGTTCAAAACAAGGCAGAAACAGAAAATCCCAAGCTATCTTACCTCTAGGAGGAAAGATTCTAAACACCGAAAGGGCTCATTTAGATAAAATTATTAATTTTGAAGAATTAAAAGATTTAATCATTGCCTTAGGCATGGGGATAGGGGAGACTTTAAACTTAAAAAAAATTAGATATCACCGGATTATCATCATGACCGATGCTGATGTTGACGGCGAACATATTACGACTTTGCTCTTAACTTTCTTTTATCGTCATTTGAAACCGATTATTGAAGAAGGCTTCCTTTATATTGCCCTGCCACCGCTTTATAAAATTCAAATCGGCAAAGAGATTATTTATGCTTACAACGATGAAGATAAAGACCGAATTTTAGCTGATCCTAAATATCGAGGTTCAAGCAATAAGATTAATCTTCAACGTTATAAAGGTTTAGGGGAAATGAACCCCCAACAACTTTGGGAAACAACCATGAATCCGGAAAATAGGATTTTAAAACAAGTGACTATTGAAGACGCCCAAAAAACTGATGAAGTCTTTACCATGTTAATGGGGGATGAAGTTCTACCCCGAAAAAGATTTATTCAAATGTACGCCAAAACAGCCAATATTGACGTTTAATTTAATCGAATCATTTAATTATTAAAATTAGTTAGTTTAATTAATTAAACTATGGACAAAAACGATATCGGAAAAATTCAATCAGTTGAAATAACGCATGAAATGCGGAAAAGTTATCTTGACTATGCAATGTCGGTTATTGTGGCTCGGGCCCTGCCTGATGTCAGGGATGGCTTAAAGCCGGTCCATCGCCGTATTTTGTATTCTATGCACCAGATGGGCCTTTCCCACAACTCACGCTACTCAAAAAGCGCCAAAGTGGTCGGGGAGACGATGGGAAAATACCATCCTCACGGGGATATGGCTATTTATGATTCATTGGTCCGCCTGGCTCAAGATTTTTCCATGCGTTATCCCTTGATTGATGGTCAAGGCAATTTTGGTTCGGTTGACGGGGATCGTCCAGCTGCTATGAGATACACAGAAGTAAAATTGGCCAAAATTACCCAAGAAATGTTATCTGATATCGATAAAGGAACTGTTGATTTCCAGGATAACTTTGACGGCAGCCTTAAAGAACCTGTCTTCCTTCCATCAAAACTGCCAAATTTGCTGTTGATGGGTTCTGATGGTATTGCGGTAGGCATGGCGACTAAAATTCCCCCACATAACCTTAGTGAAGTTGCTGATGCTTTGGTTTTTATGATTGAAAAAGGTAAAGTTATTTACTCAAAAAATGAAAATGAGGAAGAAAAATCATCAGAAGGAAAGAAGAAATCAGCTTTTGAAATCAAAAAAATCGAGTTAAATAGTGAAGACCAGAATCAAAAAGCGCTATCAGCCGATTTTGAATCAGACGTCAGCATTGAAGAAGGTTTAATGAAATTTATCAAAGGGCCGGATTTTCCCACCGGTGCCTCTATTTACAACCGCAAAGATATTCTTCAGGCTTATACCACTGGCAATGGCAAAATATTAGTGAGGGCCAAAGCTGAAATCGAAGAAGCCGAGGGAGAAAAATTCCGTATCGTTATCACTGAAATTCCATACCAGGTTAACAAATCAAACTTGGTTGCCAAAATTGCTCAATTGGTTAGGGAAAGAAAAATCGACGGTATTATGGACCTCCGCGACGAATCAGATCGCCAGGGTTTAAGAGTTGTTGTCGAACTTAAAAAAACAGCTAAACCCAAAACCATCTTAAACAATCTTTACAAAAACACCCAAATGCAAATTAGTTATCCGGTTAATGCGGTTACCTTAGTTAATGGAATCCCGATGACTTTAAATCTTAAACAGATTCTCATGGAATTTATCCGTCACCGCCAAAAAGTTGTTACTAAAAGAACCATTTTTGAACTCGATGAAGCCAAAAGACAGGCTCATATCCTTGAAGGTTTGAAAATCGCTGTTGATAATATTGATGAGGTCATTGCCACTATCAAAAAATCCAAAGACGCCCAGGAAGCCAAGATTAATTTAATGACAAAGTTCAAACTCTCGGAGATTCAGGCCAATGCTATTTTAGAGATGCAGTTACGCCGGCTGGCAGCCTTGGAAAGAAAGAAAATCGAAGATGAATATAAAGAAATCATGAAGAAGATTGAATATCTTGTTGATCTTCTGGCCTTGCCGAAAAAAATCCTTGATATCATTAAAAAAGAAATTTTGGAAATCAAAGAAAAATATGCTGATCCCAGAAGAACCAAGGTTTATGTCCAGGCTCTAGAAAATTTTAATGAAGAGGATTTAATCCCTCAGGAAGACTGTTTAATTATTCAAACCAAAGGCGGTTATATTAAAAGAGTTCCCATTGCCACCTACCGATCACAAAAAAGGGGAGGAAAAGGCGTGACTGGTATGACCACTAAGCCGGAAGATGAAATTTGTCGTTTCTTAACCGCTAAAACACATGACGCCATTTTATTTTTCACCAACCAAGGCCGGGTTTTTTCCATCAGAGCTTGGGAAATCCCCGAAGGCTCACGCCAGGCCAAAGGCCAAGCCGTCATTAATTTAATTAATATCTCCCAGGAGGAAAAAATCCAGTCTGTTTTACCTATCAGCTTGGAAAACAACCAAGAAAAAAATCAGTTTTTAATTATGGTCACAAAAAAGGGGATTGTCAAAAAGACTAAGCTTAAGGCTTTTGAGAATATCCGTGTTTCTGGTTTAATTGCTATCAAATTAAACAAAGATGATGAGCTTTGCTGGCTTAAATTGGTCAATGAGGGCGACCATACTTTATTGGTTTCCCATCAAGGTAAATCCATCAGGTTTAAAGAAAAAGATGTCCGGCCAACCGGAAGAGACACCATGGGCGTTAGGGGTATTCGTCTCAAAAAAGACGACTTTGTCGTTGGCATGGAAGTTTTCCCGCCCAAATTGGAAGAAGTTAAAGATAAAAGGCGTAAAAATTTCCGAGATGTTTTAATCGTTATGGAAAATGGCTTGGGCAAAAGAACCAAATTAGAAGAATATCGCCTGCAAAAAAGAGGCGGTATCGGCATCCGCGCTGCTCATGTTTCTCCAAAAACCGGCAATATTGTCGCTTCCCGGATTATTGACGAAAAAGTGATTCAGATTATTTTGACCAGCAAAAGAGCTCACGTTATCAAACTGCCGATTAAAAATGTCCCTAGATTAGGGAGAGACACACAAGGCGTTATCTTTATGCGCTTCAATAAACCGGGTGATACCGTAGCTGCAGTCACTTGTCTTGAAAATTAATTTTTTTTACATTACTATTAATAGTATCTTATGAAAAAATTCCAAAAATTCTTCAAAACCGACTACGGTAAATTTTTAGGGATCACTGTGTCACTTTTGGTCATTCTGACTTTATATTTTCGTTTTGTCGGCCCGATTCCTTTTTCTGTTTCCCAAACCACCACTGAAAAGAAAACAACTTTTGATGTTGGAGCCGAAGGAAAAGTCACTGCTATTCCCGATACCGCCGAGATTAATCTAGGGATTCAAGTTAATAAAACCACAGTTGAGGAGGCCCAAAAAGAAGCCAATCAAAAAATAAAACAAATCACGGCTGAATTAAAAAAGATTGGGATTGAAGATAAATATATTAAAACCGTCAACTATAGTGTTTACCCGAATTATGATTATCAAGCCGGGCAAAAGATAACTGGCTATAATGTCAATATTACTTTAAGAGTTAAAATTAAAGACTTCCAAAAAATCAATCAAGCCATTGATGCCGGGACTTCCCAAGGGGCCAATCAAATCGGCTCTCTAAATTTCACCATTGATGATGAAAAACTGGAAGAGCTAAAAACCGAAGCCAGAAACCAAGGCATAAACAAAGCTCAAAAGAAAGCTAAAGAAATCGCCAAAGCCAGTGGGATTAAAATCGGCCGATTGATTAACGTCAGTGAAAATGTCTCCAATAATCTACCCGTTTCTCTAACCGCCAGAGCCATAGGCGTTGGGGGAACAACAGAAGAAAAAGCTGACACCCAAATCCAACCAGGAGAATCCGAAATTATTGTCTTCGTTGTTCTAAGCTACGAAACCCTCTAAATATCCCATAACATTGACTTTTAAACAAAAAGTGCTAGAATAAAACCCTATCATATTCAGTTCATTAAAAAATTTAAATAAATCAAAAAGGGGAGTGATTCTAATGTTTGGGTTCAAACCACTGGGTGATAGTTCTATTTTAACCGGAATTATCAGAAAAGATATTTTTGAGGCCCTTAGTGAGGGAAGAACAACTATCAATGTTAACGATGAGGAAGAAAAAATTGATGGAATAAAGTCATTTGAAGAAAAAGGACCCCATATTAAATATGAAGGCCGAGAAAACTTTATTGAAGTCGGTTTTTTACCTTCCGAAAATCAAAAACCTGAAGAGATTAAACCATCGGAGATTTTTCTCTCGAAAATTGATCTAAAGGGAATCAAGAACGATTCTTTTAATTCAAATGTCCTTGAAATCTTTGACAAAAATTCCATCAAACCATTTGGAAAATACATTCCGAAACAGTTTATTAAAATGGAAATTAAACCAATAGAACAGGAGGGGCTATGAGCAATAGATATTTTTTAAACGGGCAGAAAGATTCGGATAAAACCACTGTTACCCCCGATGGAGATAGAGAAGAAACAAATAAACAAGATGATATTAATCAAGGTGGGGGAGAATCGGAAGATTAAAAACTGAATATGTTTCAGATAGCCATCTATTTTTTAGTCTTAAAAAACTAGAAAACCGATGGCTATTTTCTTGGCTAAATTATTTCCCTTTGCCATGAAAGGCCTCGTGGACATCGCGTAATTGGCGATTAGTCACATGAGTATAAATTTGGGTGGTGGCAATATTTTTATGACCCAGTAATTCCTGGACACTGCGGATATCGGCCCCAGCTATCAATAAATCAGTGGCAAAAGAGTGGCGAAGAGTATGAACGGTTGCATCAACCGGTATTCTGGCCTTCTTAACATACTTTTTAACGATTCTCTGGATAGAACGAACCGTTAAGCGTAATTTCCGACCATCTTCAATCACTTCCGGATTTTTAATAATCCTTATAAACAAAGCTTCCCACTTGTCAGGACGGGAAGCAAGATACTTGCCGATCCATTCGGCTGCCGATTTAGATAGAAAAACCACTCTGGCGCGTCTACCTTTGCCAATCACACCAAATTCACGACGATTCAAATCAATTTTGTCGCGGTTTAAAGAAACCAATTCACTAACCCGAAGGCCTGTAGAAAACAAGGTTTCTAAAATCGCCTTGTCGCGCAAGCCTTGTGGTTTTGATATCTCCGGCTGACCTAACAAGCGCTCCACTTGTTCGGTGGTTAAGAACTTCAAGCTATGACTTTCACTCTTGGGCAATTCAATCTTTTCCGGCGCAAGTGTCCTATAATCATTTTTGATTAAATAGCGCAAAAAAGCCCTCAAAGCTATCACATGGTAGCTTTGAGTGATACGGGAGAGGGGAGAACCGTTTTTGGCTGTAAATCGAGATAAAAAGACCCTATATTTCTTAATAATTTCGAGATTAATTGAGGCTGGGTCATTTTGGGAAGAATTAACCTTTAACCAGTTGGAAAAACGAGTTAAATAATGTTTGTAATTGCGGATGGTGAGAGGGGAGCAATTTTTTTCAATTTCCAAGTGCTCCAAGAATTCTTCAATGAGCCGGTCAACTTCAGAGCGGGGAAGTTTTTCGTCTTCAGACATCAAAAATATTGTACGACATTCCTATAATAAAAACAACCATCAAAAAAGTCGGCTTTTAACCGACTTTCCTGAAAAGAACAAGGCAAGAAAAAATTTAAATGTTAGGCAGTAGTAAAAAGCAAAAGCTTAAAAGTAATCTGTTGATTACCACTGCCCAAATCTGTTAATCGTTATCGATGAGCCCAAAACCACCATATTTCTTTGCCTTTTGTTGGTTTTTTCATTTTAATCAGTAAAACTAGTCTGATTAAACACACAGTCATAAAAGCAATAGACGCTATTAACATATTAATTTCCTTTCTTTTTTTCTTGCCTTGTATTATAAAAGAGAAAAGAAACCACATTCTAATCTTCGTCAATTTCCAACTCTTCAGCATAAAGGCTACAGTAACTTCGTAAACGACGTTCTGATTTAATTTTTTCTTGAAAACCCAACCAAAAAGAAATAACAAAATCGATAAAACGACCTAAAAACTCTTCCCGTATATTTTTTAAAATCTTGACCACATTTAACTTCCTTTCTCTTGTTTTATTAAAGAACTTTTTCTGCCCCTAGAAGACTAGGAAAAGACAGCATAGCACATCTTCTCCTTGGGAACAAGAAGACGTAGGGGAGTTTTGAATCTAATTTGAGCCTGTTTGAGGCTAAGTCTTCGGGTTTTCTTAGGGGAATGACAAAATTGTGGCATAGGCCTTATTAAGGGAGAATTAAAGAAAAAATAAAAGGACGCTAGAAAAATTTTGTTAAAAAATTTCTTTATTTTTAGAACTTTTAAATTTTATTTTTGATCTATCCTCCCAGGGGTTGGATTCAGAAGACGTCGCAAAAGCTACATTGTGCGACAATACAAAGAAAGCTAAAGTTCTTATCCTCTCCGATAGTCTCTCGCTCTTTTAGGGGGATAAAATGATAGGAGCTAACCCTTTAAGACTAGTTGTCTTAACTTCTCTTTTAATTCTCACGACTCTCTTTTTAGATAAAATTCATCCTCAAAGTTATCCACAACTCTCTTCCGTTAACTATATCAAAGAATATCATCTTAGCAATTAAAAAATTACCTGCCATTTCGTGAAAAATAATCTATAATTATTGTGAAAACTCCTTTACTTTATTATAGGATAATTGTTTATTTAGGCAGTTTTAGAAGTACTCCTCCCCTGCTTTGAGGTTTGTCTTAAATTTTTTTAGCCACCCCAACGGGTCGTTAAAAAAATAACAACCAATATCGCAATGCCGACGCCAATATATTCATTAATTGTTCTTCTGAAGAGTCTCTCGCTGACTTGGTGCTGGGAAAGCCCCAGAAGAATATAAAGACTGGTCGTTAAAGACAATGAACCAACCGCCACACTTACCGGCCAAAAAGAAAAAGCTAAAGCAATTTCTCCTAAAACAAAAGATAAAGCTAAAGTATAAGACCAAATCTTCTTAGTAATTTTTTCTTCTAGGTTGATACACCATAATCCTTGCAGTAACAAAGGAAAACTCGTGGCAAAAACCAGCAAGAAATTAAACCAGGGGTCAAAACGAAAAGACAAAATAACGTTGTAGATAAAAAAGGAGATTATCAGAGTTAGTAAAAAAGCCACCGCGTGAGCTGAACGCAGTAATTGAATCGTTCTGATGGCGGCAACCGAAAAAATGTTCTCCGTCAAAAGAAGACCATAAAGACCAACACCATAAAGAATAATTATTGGCCCCCGGACTAGCCAAGAAACAGGGGTTAAAAAATAAAAAAAGCCAATACCGATGGTAAAAAGAACCGGAAGAGTCAATACAGTCAGCCACTCAACTCCACTTAGACCCTCAATTAAAGACCAAGATGATAAAAGATAAGTCAGAGCAGCCAGAATAATAATGGCCCAATAATGCCAAGAAAAGGCAAAAAGCTGAACAGCCAAAAGACCCAAGGCCAGAACAAGGGCGGTAATAACAAGTTTCTTTCTCTTGTCCAAACTAAAGATGAGCTTATTTGAAAAAAAGATAATCTTATTTGAGAATTTCTTCAGAAATGTCAAAATTGGTGTAAACCCTTTGAACATCATCATACTCTTCTAAACCCTCCATAAATTTTAAAACTTTTTCTGCTTTGCTTTTTTCTTGAATCTTCACCCAATTGACAGGTTGCATCATAATTTCCTCGCTTAAAACTTTAAAACCAGCTTGTTGAATTTTATTTCTTATTTCATGGGTCTGCTCTGGTTTGGTGTAAACTTCAATGACATCGTTTGCCTCTTCCACTTCCTCAGCC
>Ga0268277_1002306_pt1 | contig 11248 bp, 10 predicted proteins | sample saktaG_5_FD_190132 | JGI IMG/M metagenome (GOLD analysis project Ga0268277, IMG submission 190132) | Saline water microbial communities from Sakinaw Lake, British Columbia, Canada - sak_2010_1_5_50m | ecosystem: Environmental > Aquatic > Non-marine Saline and Alkaline > Saline ...
ACCGCCAACCTTTTGGATAACGACCCTGAGCGGATCCAGTGGTTCTGGAACGCGATGAACATAGAGGTGCAAGCTCTGGCTCCCAGCCAAAAGCGTGACGAGGACAATCCATTGACGTACGCCGTTCCCTATGCCACCATGATGATCTTTTACGTGGTCATCATTATGTCATCCAGCTTGCTGCTCAACAGCGTAACCGTGGAGAAGCAGAACCGGGTGATGGAGATCCTGATGCTGTCCGTCAAGCCCAGGCAGTTACTGACCGGCAAGATCGTCGGGCTGGGAATCACGGGCCTGCTGCAAACCCTGATCTGGTTCGGGACGGGCTACACCTTGCTGCGTCTAAGCGGGCGCACCTTCGATCTGCCCCCAGGCTTCGAGCTTCCGCCCTCGATCCTGGTATGGGGAGCTGTATTCTTCTTGCTCGGCTACGCTGTGTACGCCAGCCTGATGGCCGCTTTGGGAGCGCTGGTGCCCAACTTGAAAGAGGGCTCCCAATCCACCATCCTGGTTATCTGGCCGACCATTATCCCTATGTTCTTGATATCCTTCCTTATTGAGGAACCCCACGGAGCACTGGCCACCGGCCTAAGCCTGTTCCCCCTGACCGCCCCGATGACGATGATGCTGCGCCTATCCGTTGGTGGCGTGCCATGGTGGCAGCCGCTGCTGGCGGTGGGCCTGCTGCTGATCACTGTCTACTTTATCCTCCATGCCGTCACGGGCGTGTTCCGCGCCCAATACCTGCTCTCCGGACAGACCTTCTCGGTAAGACGTTACTTCAGCGCGCTCCTGGGGAAGGCGTAGGGCAATAACATGAAACCCAAGCTCTTTGCCCTGGTAGTTCTGCTAGCCATACTACTGGGACTGGTGGGGTGCGACAAACGAGAAGACAGTGGTGAGGTGTCCCCTTTCGAGAAGGCACCTTGCCCATTGGAATTGCCGAAAAGTGTCATCGTCGGTCAAGACATCGTCTGCGGTTACGTGACCGTGCCTGAAGAACACGACGATCCCGACGGCGGAACGATTCGCCTGGCAGTTGCCATCATCAAGAGCACCAGCGAGAACCCTGCCCCTGACCCGCTGGTCGTGGAAGCTGGCGGACCGGGGGGCTCCACGCTGGGCTCCATTCCCTCGATGCTGGTCTTGGCAGATCTTCGGTCACAGCGTGATATCGTACTGGTGGAACAGCGCGGTACCCTCTATTCCCGGCCATGCTTGCTGTGTGAGGAAGTCGCGGGTATCGTGACGAAGATGTTGAGCCAGAACTTAAGCGATGAGGAAAAGTTTGCGCTTGAGATCGGAGCCCTCACCGCTTGCCGCGACCGTTTGGTTGCAGAAGGAGTCAATCTTTCCGCCTATGACAGCCTCGAAAACGCGGCCGACATCGTGACGGTGCTGACAGTGCTGGGCTATGAGAAATTCAACTTCTACGGTGTATCCTATTCCACCATGCTGGCGCAGCACCTCATGCGCGACTATCCCCACCGCCTGCGCAGCGTCATCCTCGACAGCGTTGCTCCACTATCTGTGAATGGCTTTGCGCAGTTGCCCAACAGCGCAGACCGCGCCTTCCGATTGCTGTTTGAGCGCTGCGCGGCCGACCCTGTTTGCGACCATCACTTCCCCAATCTGGAGACCATCTTTTTCGATCTGGTGGAGGAGCTCAACAAGAATCCCGTCACCATCCACTTTGAGGCTCCCATGCAGATCGCAGAGCTTTTGACAGGCGATTGTCTGATCGGACAACTGTTCGATAGCCTTCAGCAAGGTATCGCGCCTATGCTGCCGGCGACCATCTATGCCATGGCAGACGGTGAAACCAGCCTGATGACAAGGATCGGCACCCCGCGGTCCCTTCCCAAAGCCATGCTCATCAACGGGATGGCCCTCTCGGTGCTGTGTGCTGAGGAAATGGATTACGCTGATGCAGACTTCGACCTTGAGGGGGTCTATCCGCAAATTGGTACCGTCTTGCGGGACAATCTGGATATTCGGGACTACTGCGCGGTATGGAACGTTGAGCCACTAAGTGCCGATGTGAGCGCCCCAGTGGTCAGCGACATCCCCACGTTGATCCTCTCCGGCGAATTTGACCCCAACACGCCCCCCAGCGCCGGCAGCCTGGTGGCCGAAACCCTGAGCAACAGCTACGCCTATACCTTCCCAGGCATCAGCCACAGCGTTCTGAGCAACAGCCTCTGCGCCCAGTCCATCCTGTTGGATTTCCTCGACAATCCCACCCACGAGCCAGACGCCAGTTGCATGGCCGATATGGGCCTGCAATTCGTCGTTCCAACGGACGACATCAAGCTACAACCGTTCACTGATAAAGCGTATGGTATCCGTGGTGTCCTGCCAGCAGGCTGGGCTAAAACAGGGTCAGGTTCTTATACGCGCCTCAGCTCCAGGGGAGACCTGACCTTCCTCCTGATGGTCAAGTTCCCAACCATCCCTCTCGACCAGCTCCTCACCCCACGGCTGCAACGCCTGGGCATTGACAAGCTTCCAAAAAGCGCCGGTCGCTACGAGGCAGCAGCCTTCACCTGGGATCTCTATACTTTTGAAGGCAATATGCCAAGTCTCGGAGGAACGGTCATAGTTGATTATGCAATCGCCGAAACCGACGCTGGCATCTACCTCGTCGGTCTGTATGCTTCGCCAGGTGAGTATGAGGGGCTGCATGAGACGGTCTTCTTGCCTGTGGTGGATGCCCTGGCTCCCTTGGAATAGCTGCTGAAAAGCGAGCACACTGTCAAGAGGGGAAAAGCGATGAAACCCAAAGTCCTTGCTCTGCTGGTCTTGTTGGCCCTGCTCCTGGGAATGGTGGCTTGCGGCGAGAAGACAACGCCGACAACGGCAGCCACAGCCCAATCATATTGGCCCACTGAAGCCTGGCGTACCTCCACCCCTGAGGAACAGGGGATGGACTCGGAGATGCTGGCCGATATGCTGGAGACCATCCACGAACAGGACTACGACGTTGATGGCGTGGTGGTCGTCCGCAATGGGTACATGGTGGTAGACGCCGCTATCATTCCCGTAAACTTAAGGCTCGAAGGCCCGTCCTCGGGCCGCCCCGGGGACGGGGCTCAGAGCTTAAGTTTACGCTGATGACGCCGCTATTTACCCTTTCAAGCCGGGCTCAAGACACATCGTCTACTCCTGCACCAAGAGTGTCATCTCCGCACTGGTGGGCATCGCCATTGACGAGGGCTACATTGAGGGTGTGGATCAACTCGTCCTGGACCTTTTCCCAGAGCGAACTGTGACCAATCTTGATGCGGACAAGCAGGCCATGACCTTGGAAGATGTCTTGACCATGTCCACCGGTTTGGGATGTCAAGACTCGTATCTGTACCGCTGGCGCGGCCTCCGTGAGATGGAACGAAGTGACGACTGGGTTCAGTTCATGCTCGATTTGCCGATGGCGGAAGAGCCGGGGACACAGTTCGAATACTGCAACGGGGCCTCGTTTCTCCTCTCGGCCATTGTCCAGGAAACAACGGGCATGAATGCTCTGGCGTTTGCCAATGAACATCTCTTTGGCCCTTTGGGTATTATAGATGTGCAATGGCTGTCTAATCCACAGGGCATCACCATCGGGTGGAGCGACCTCTACCTGACGCCCCACGACATGGCGAAGATCGGCTATCTGTACCTGAATGAGGGCTGGTGGGATGGCGAGCAGGTGGTGTCCGCCGACTGGGTAGAAGCCTCAACACGAGAGCACATCTCCGCGAAGACCTTGCAGGATGGCTACGGGTATCAGTAGTGGGTTGATGATTCCGGTATCTACATGGCGCTGGGGTACTCAGGACAGCACCCACATCGTTTCCCAGGAGAGCGAGCACTACATCCAGGAAGAGCAGCCTGACCTGGTCATTGATGCCATCCTCCACGTAATCAACGAGGTGAGACACTAATGGCAACTGAGTGTAGGTGAGCGACTGTGGAAATCTGATCGGCAGTTCAATGCTATTGCCAACAGAAAGGAGCACAATATGGCTACACGCTACAAAGGAATCGCTGCAATGATGATCGTTCTGACCTTAGCCGCTGGCTGTGTGGCAGCCGAGCCCACGGCAACGCCTGTGCCGCCGACGGCGACAGTCACGCCAACACCCCTCCCTCCAACGAACACACCAATACCGCCCACTGAAACCGCCACTCCCACGGAGACAACGAGTCTCACTCCATCCCAAACACCCTTGCCCACGGAAACACCTACCCCAACCAGCACCCCGATACCATTGCCTCCCCTCTCAGGTAGCGATGCAGGGTTGATCGCTTATTCTTCCGATCAGGATGGGGATTTCGAGATCTGGGTGATGAATGCCGATGGAAGCGGTCAGCGAAAACTTACTGACAACAACGCCACGGACTGGTCGCCGGCCTGGTCGCCGGACGGCGCGCAGATCGCTTTTGTCTCGAATCGCGACGGAAATGATGAAATCTACATCATGAGTGTGGATGGCAGCGACCAGAGACGGTTGACAGAGACCGATGCCAGCGAAAGCTTCCCTGCCTGGTCACCAGATGGAACAGAGATCAGTTTTGATTCTGATCGGGATGGCAACTGGGAAATCTATGTGATGACTTCTGACGGAAGCAATGTGCGGCGGCTGACGAATGACCCTGCTGACGATTGGATCACTTCCTGGTCTCCCGATGGCAGCCACATCGTCTTTGAGTCAAAACGCGATGGAAACTATGAAATCTATGTGATGGACGCCGATGGCAGCAACCAGAGGCGGCTGACGGATAACCGCGTCCACGATGGTTTCCCCACCTGGTCGCCAGACGGGGCGCAGATTGCCTTTATGTCGCAGCGAGATGGGAACTATGAAATCTATGTGATGAACGCCGACGGAACCAACCAGCAACGAGTCACTGACAACCGCGCTGAAGACTCTGATCCGGCCTGGTCTCCCAGCGGAGACTGGCTTACCTTTGTCTCTCAACGTGACGGCAACGATGAAATCTATATCGTGAAAACCGATGGCAGTAGCATTCGCCAGTTGACCGATGGCGGAGCGCAAAATTGGACCCCTGCCTGGCAGCCTTTTGAAACGCCAAGCGGTCGCACAAACACATGGATCAGAACGTTCGAGGGTCCTGATTACGGCGCGTTTTTCGACATCGTCCTCGCTGAGGATAGGAACGTCCTCGCCGTCGGTGCGACCAATCACCTGCACGTCCCGCCGTACTCAGGAGACGCCTTGTTGATGAAACTGACCCTCGAAGGCGATGTGTTGTGGGAGCGGACGTGGGGCGGAGATGGATACGAGCAGGCGATGTCCGTTGCACTGGCCGGGGACGGAGGTATCTACGTCTTTGGCGAAACGGATTCCTACGGCGCTGGCGGCCGCGACTTTTTCCTGCTCAAGATGACTGAAGATGGCAGCGAGGACTGGTTCCGGACATACGGCAGAGCGCGCCGGGAGTGGCCGTACGGGATGCTCCGGCTGTCAAACGGGGACCTGCTGATCCACGGTTTCACAGAACCCCTGGTTGGAAGTGGACGCAATCAATATGCTCTTCGTGTAGAGTCGCAAGGCGACGTAATCTGGGAATACACCGTTGAAAGTCCCGATGAGGAGCTGGTGATCGATGCTCTCGAGACTGCAGAAGGCGATCTCGTCCTGGCCGTAGCCGTTGAGGAAGACGGCAAACTGGTGAAGCTTGACGCCGACGGAAACGTCCGTTGGACGAAGCGCTACGAACTCGCCGGGTGGCAGTACGCCTCCCAGATCGCCCAGACCGACGATGGCGGATTCCTCCTGGCCGGTTTCTCGATGAGCAGCGGCTCGCGCCGGCAGGCAGACACGTGGCTGGCCCGTTGCACGCCGACCGGTGAATTGGAGTGGGAGACATCCTTCGGAGACTCGGCTCACGACGACTATGCCACATCGCTGATTCGACTCAAGGATGGAACCTATCTAATCGGCGGGATCGGGAACGGAATGTTACTCAGCCGCGTCGACGAAGACGGGAATGTCCTGTGGAGGCGATCCCTGGTTGGGAAGACCGTTTACGGTGCCGACGGACTGATAGAGCTCGAGGACGGAGGCTACCTCGTCGCCGGCTTCATCCAGATTATCAATGGCCGCTCCTATGACGCCATCCTCCTGCGGACCGACGCCGAAGGGCGGGTTGGGGAGTAGTAAAAGGGAAAAAACCATGTCTAACCGTTTCAAAGTAAGCATAGCAACGATGGTTGTTCTGATCCTGATCGTCGGTTGTGGAAGAGCCGAGCCAACGCCCTCCCCTGCTCCCACGTCCACACCTGCTTCCACGCCCACCGCATCTGACAACCTCGATACAGCCTGGGACGACCGCGCCATCTTCCGCTCAGGGCTGATTGACACGGAACAAGAGGTGCTGGGCCGCTTGCCCGGCGCCAGCGTGTACCACATTGACTTTCAGGTTTCCGACGACTTTCTCCTCCTGGAAGGCCACGAAGAGGTCCACTACACTAACCAGGAGAATGAACCCCTCGACGAGGTCTACTTTCGGCTGTTCCCCAACATAACCGGTGGTAAGGCGACCGTCTCAGCAGTCCAGGTAGACGGCCAGGACGTGAAACCCGCCTACGAATTCCAGGATAGCGCGCTTCATGTACCGCTGCCGACGGCTCTGCCACCCGGCGAACAGGTGGTCATCCAGATGGACTTCGAGGTGGAAGTGGCCCAGGAGATGGGCGGCAACTATGGCCTGTTCGGCTACTTCGACGGCGTGTTGGTGCTGGATGAGTTCTACCCGGCCATCCCGGTCTACGACGATGAGAGCTGGAACGTAGAGGTTCCGTCTCGCAACGGCGACGTAACCTATTACGACGCCAGCTTCTACCTGGTGCGCGTGACCGCACCGGCCAACCTGACGGTCGTCGCTTCAGGAATCCAGGTCGCTCGTGAGCACGAGGTGGATAACCAGGTTCTGACCTTCGCCGCCGGCCCCGCCCGCGATTTCTACCTGGCCGCCAGCGAGGACTACACCGTGATCAGCGAGACAGTTGGAGAGACGACAGTAAACAGCTATGCTTTTGCAGCGCGAGCAGAGGAGGCGGAACTGGCCTTGCAGTTTGCGACAGACGCGCTGAGAAGCTACAACGAGTGCTTTGGCGTCTATCCGTACACCGAATTCGACGTCGTGAGCACGCCCATGCAGGCGCTGGGTATGGAGTATCCCGGCTTGGTGGCCATAGCCCTCGGCCTCTACGATCCGAACGAACAAGCGGCGGGATTACCATTTCCAATCGCACTCGAAAGCACCACTGCCCACGAGGTAGCTCATCAGTGGTTTTACAACGCCGTCGGCAACGATCAGGTAGACGAACCCTGGCTCGACGAGGCCATAGTCCAATACCTCACCGGCCTCTATTACGTGGATACTCATGGCGAGAGCGCAGCGCGGGATTACCGCGCTTCGTGGGATAGTCGTTGGGATCGCGTTGAGCGCGTCGACATTCCCATCGGATTACCCGTGGCAGCCTACGCGGATAAAGAATACGGCGCGATTGTCTACGGCCGTGGCCCGCTCTTCGTCGCCGCACTGGCCGAGGAGATGAGCCAGGAGACGCTCGACGGATTCCTGCGCGACTACTACCAGTCCTACAAATGGGGCATCGGCACGAGCGATGCCTTCAGGCAACTGGCCGAACAGCATTGCCAGTGCGACTTGACCGCTCTATTTGAAGAGTGGGTTTACGAGAAGACGGCGACACCGGTTCCATCCACCTCCACACCGGCGCCGCCCACGCTCACGGCCACGCCTGCGCCACCGACGGCTACGCCGCCCCCAGCAGAGCGCGCCAGCGACGGCGTAGTGCAGGGCTGGGCAGTCCTGGCCCAGAAAGACGACTACAGCGATGTGGACATGACCGACATACTGGTGGACCACATCGGCATCACCCAGATGCGCCAGGTGCTCGATGATTCGGGCTGGGACACAGACCACGTCCACGAACTGCGCGAGTTCGACCGCGAGACCCTACAGGACAACCTCGATTGGCTGGCAGAAAACGCCGACCAGGACGACGTCGTCTTCTTGTACGTAGCCGCTCACGGCACGTATTTGAAAAAAGTGCTGGCCTGGGACACATTCTTCGCCACCGATTGGGCGGAAATCCCCAGCCAGCGGCGACTGCTGGTCATTGATTCTTGCCAGGCCGCCAACTACACCGCCACAGTCTCAGGCGATCCATCGCCGCACCTGTCCATCGCTGCTGTGGCCGGGGACGAGTACGCCTGGAGCGGCCTGGAAGAGGAAGGCCTGCCCATCATCGGCGGGGTTTTCACCCACTACTTCGCCGCTGCCTTCGATGACCCAGACGCCGACTCCGACGGTAACGGCCTGGTTTCTGTGCAAGAAGCCGCACTGATGGCCGAGGGTCAACAACGCACCTACATGCACGACGTGGTCTTTGCCGTGCCGGAGTTCGTGGAGATGTACCACAACTCTGGCGCCTTTCCCGACCAGGACCCTGCCTTCCCCCACGTCGTGGTGGACGACGCCATCGGCGAGCCGCTGTACCTGGCACTACCACCGGTCGCCCCATCAACGAAGGAAAGTGAAAACATGCGCATAACTATCAGAGTCAGATTCGGCGCACCATCGCCTACTTTCGTGAGTTGGGTGTCAAGCAAGTCTCTCCCGTCCACTGCACCGGCGAGAGAGCCATCGCCATGTTCACCGACGAGTACGGCGACGATTATGTCGAGGGTGGCGTGGGGCGCGTCATCGAAAGAGATTAGACACCCCAGGTGCGACCCACTTTTGAAGTGCGTTGCACCTTGCATCAAAAAAGCGGGAGGCGCTCTACACCTCCCGCTTTGCTATGTAAGACCTCCGAGGTCGTATGAACTGTCGCCGCCTGACCCGAGGTGCGATGCGCCAGACCGCTACAGGGCCAGGCTGACTCGCAGGCAGATGTCCACTGCTTGCATATCTGCCTCATCCAGATGGCCCAACCGTTTCAGGACGGTTGAGGGTATCCTCAAGGCAATTGCATTCATCCTACCTGCTCAGCCTGGATCGTCAGATCCAGGGCTTGTGCCTCCGCCACCGCGCTCGCAACATTAGTGTCACCCCAACCGCAACTAACGCCACCAACCCCATCCACGGCGCCACCAGCTCCAGCCTGTTCACCGGCACGACGATGCCGCCAACTGGAGGTGGCTGCCCAGGGCCTCCTGGATCAACGATCACCCCATTGGAGAGTCCATCATCGTCCCCCAGACCGCCATCCACCAGCGTGATGGTGATGACGTTGTCGCCATCGTTACTACCCACCGGTAGCAGTGCCAGTTCCAGTTGCCGTTTCCACAGTGCCGCCCGCCATGACCATCACGCCCGCGTCGCTGCTGTTGTTGCCCGGATTGGCGTCCACCGCCGTGGTGGTGATGACGGCGGTGTTGGTGAAGGTACTCGTCAGTTGTACGGGCGCACGGTGGTCTTTCACCTGCGGCAGGCCGGACAGCGCTTCACCCAGGCCATCGAAGAAAAGGATTATGTCCAATCGGCGCAAGCGGTGGAGAACAAGCTGATGGTTAGGGTGCAGTTGTTCTCATCTCCCAAAGGGGAGTATTGTCATTCTGAGGAGCGAAGCGACGAAGAATCTCGTTGCAACAACCACGAATCGCGGGCCGGAAACGAGATTCTTCGCTCCCTTCGGCCGCTCAGAATGACAGATCCGGGGCCGAGCACCATCGTGACGCCAGTTGGGAGACAGGGGCGATTACACCCATCTCGTTTCGCAGTTTCTCTCCGTGTTCCTGACCATGCCCGTGGTCATCCCGGTGATGATCGCTTCCTACAGCATCGTGGGCGAGAAACGCACCCGCACGCTGGAACCGCTGTTGGCGACCCCCATCACCACCCTGGAGCTGTTGAGCGGCAAGACACTGGCTGCCACGATTCCGGCCCTGGCAGCCTCCTGGCTCAGTTATGTCGCCTTTGCCCTCGGCACTCGCCTGCTGACGGCCAGCCCGCCCATCGTCAGCAAACTGCTGGCTCCCTCGTGGCTGCTGGCCATTTTCGGGGTTGGGCCGCTGCTCTCCATCGCTGGGGTCAGCATCGCGGTGATGATCTCTTCCAGGACCAATGACCCACGAGTGGCCGAGCAGCTCTCGACGCTGGTCGTCCTGCCGTTATTGGTGCTCTTCGTGGCCCAGACCTCTGGCCTGGTTGCCCTGGGCGACACGCTGATCGTGTGGATCGCCATCGCCCTGATCGTCATAGATAGCGGGCTGCTATATTTCGCCACCCGGCTATTCCAGCGTGAGACCGTTCTGACGCGCTGGAAATGACGATTTACCAATAGAGGCACAGCTCACATTGCGAAGATGGGCAAGACATGGGTGCAGGGTACAGGTTCGACTTTGCACTTGTCCTGGAATGTGTTATACTTACCTCATCTCGCCGCAGGAGGTGATTATGCCGTCCATCAAGATCGAGCTCCCCGCCAACACTCCGCGCGACCTGCGCGACGAGTTCGTCGGCACGCTGCGCAAACTGGGGCCGGTGCACGAACCCGGCACCCAATCCTACGGCCTGGACACAGTTCTGCTTATACTGGCTGCTATCTCTGCTGCGGCCGACCCTTCGACAAGCTCAGGGCAGGCTCTGCTAGCCACCGCCAGTCTGCTGATGCAGTGGCGCGACAAGGCCCGCAGCCGGGGCGTCCCGCTGGACAAAGTGATCATCGTCGCCGGCGACCAACAGATCAACATTGAGCAAACCGACACGCAGACCCTCGTCCGCGTGCTGGAGGGGCTGCGCGACGAGAACTAACCCCGCCCGGCGATAAAGTCGCCGGGCTACGGAGCGACGCCCCGTGAACGGGGCTAGTACACCTCGGCGGAAACCCTTCGGTAGTTGCAGGGCAAGCGCCGGTTGAGTAACTTCGTAGCGCCAGCGGCTTGGGTTGAGCCTGTCGAAACCAAGTGTATCGAAACCAAGCGTTTCCCGCCTACGAAAGCACCTTGCACAAGCCGCTTGGTCTCGATGACTTTGTTGAAAAACGTCGTGTTGTGGGACACATCCCCACCAGAGAGCGCCGGAGTCCCGAACTTGTTCGGGTTGCCCCCACCGGGCTGCCAGTTTGCCGACGACAAGCCCTCCTCAACAAGTTGAGGACTCCCACCGGAGATGCATTTTTCAACAGAATCCTCGATAAGTCGCTTCGCTCCTACTCGACCGGCGCTCTGACCCGACGCCTACCTGGGGAAGGATTTACGCCCACGTG
>Ga0268277_1002307_pt1 | contig 11238 bp, 9 predicted proteins | sample saktaG_5_FD_190132 | JGI IMG/M metagenome (GOLD analysis project Ga0268277, IMG submission 190132) | Saline water microbial communities from Sakinaw Lake, British Columbia, Canada - sak_2010_1_5_50m | ecosystem: Environmental > Aquatic > Non-marine Saline and Alkaline > Saline ...
TCAGCAAGTTTTTCTTGTTTTAATGTTTGTCCGAAGAGGAGCTCAGAAACAACAAGAGCCTCTCTATCATTCAGTTTAACTATTGAGCTCTGGCATAAGGATTTTTCAATCCATTCTTTTTTGTAGTAATTTTGTCTCAAATTTAAATCGTAAAATACCTGACGAGGGTGTACTTGAGAGATGATTTGGCTGAGCACTTCCCGGTTTTCTTTGGTCCGTTGAGCGAGAGTTCCAAAACAAAATACCTCCCATTTATTCTTAATTGAACTATCGATTAAATCTTGATCTAAAATAATATTATCCCAGGCAACATTTTCTTTTATTAGGTAAGTAGGATGACCATTTTCATCCAGACTTACCTCCACAATCCCGGTGGGCAAATGGGGATGGATTCGGATAAAAGTAGAATCAATACTCCTTTTTTCTACTTCCTTTAGAGCTTTTCTGCCCAGGACATCTTTGCCCACAGAAGAAATAAGTGTTGATTTAAGTCCCATTTTTGTCAGATGAGCAGCAAGGTTAAAGGGGGCGCCACCAATATAAGGTTTACTATCTATAATGTCCCAGAGAATTTCACCAAACAACAAAGCTTTCACTTTTTTGCCCCTCCTTTTTTCAAGTTTAAATTCATTGTGTATTTTCTTTATATATAATTAATTCTACAAATTTTTTGAAAATCCTCTTTTTTTATCAAAAATAAATAAAGATTTTGTTTTTTTATTAAAACACTTTGTTATTAGTCGTTAATATTTAGTTAGCTAGTTAATTGGTTTATTGGTTAACTGGTTTAAGATTAATTCTTCAATATACTCATTCCCAAACTAGCTAACCAGGTAACCAACTAACGAGCTAACTAAATACTCGATACTCGATACTTTCTGTTCAGGCTTGATAAAAACATAAAAAGGAATATAATTAAGTAAAATTACCAATTAAGAGGGGGGATAACCTTGAAAATAAAAGAAGTTATGATACCAGACTTAACTTCAGTATCTGCTGATACTCCGATAAAAGAGGCTGTTAAGATTATGAGCCAACAGCGTATGGTGGGATTACCGGTAGTAGATAATGAACAGAATGTCATCGGAATAATCACGGAAAGTGACATTACTAAAGCAAGTTTGCCGGGTTATTACAAAGAATTACAAAATCCATCTTTTATTCCCGATTTCAACCAGTTTTCCCAACAAGCTAAAAAAATTGCCCATCTGCCGGTAAGAGATTTTATGACCACCATGGTCTATTCGGTGGAAGAGGATACCAGCCGAACCGAGGCAGCAAATTTATTATTCAGAAAACAACTAAGGATAGTCCCAGTAGTAAGAGAGGGGAAATTAGTGGGAATATTGACCCCTTCTTGCTTATGTAAATACGCCATGGAAAAAGATTAGATCGGGAAAGGAATAATTAATGAATCAAACATTTATAGCCTTAATATTATTTATAACTACTCTTGTATTTGTCAGCCTGGAAAAAATCAACCGCACGGTGATTGCTTTATGCGGGGCCCTTCTTTTTATACTGTTAAAGATACTAACTCAACATGAGGCTTTCCTGGCCGTAGATTTTAATACCATCGGTCTACTGACCGGCATGATGGTTATGGTCTCTATAATCAAAAGGACCGGGCTATTCCAATATCTGGCAATTAAAATATCCAAGCTTGCTCGTGGAAATATCTTTTACCTCTTATTTCTTCTTAGTATTATTACCGGTGTCCTATCATCCATCCTGGATAATGTCACTACTATAATATTAATTGTCCCCATAACTTTAGCTATCTGTGAAAACTTAGAAATATCTCCTGTGCCTCTAGTGCTATCTGAAATATTTGCTTCCAACATAGGCGGAACAGCAACCCTAATCGGTGACCCTCCTAACATAATAATCGGAAGTGCAGCCCATCTATCTTTTATGGATTTTATTATAAATCTCGCACCCTTCGCCCTGATTCTATTAATTCTTTTACCCTTCTTTGTCAGGCTATTTTATAAAAAGGAAATGTCGCAAAATGTAAAGGAAGCCTGGGGAAGAGTGGAAAAATTCGATGAAAAGAAAGCAATCGAAGACTCCATATTATTAAAAAAATCTTTAATGGTCTTTTTGTTAACTATATCAGTCTTTATCTTCCATCATAATCTGGGTTTAGAAGCAGCTACTGTGGCTTTAGCAGGAGCAACTCTCTTGCTTTTAGTCAGTAACATAGACCCGGCGGAAACTTTCTTGGAAGTAGAGTGGTCTACTCTCTTCTTTTTTATCGGGCTCTTCGTGGTAATAGCAGGAGTGGAGAAAGTGGGAATTATTCAATGGTTAAGCAATAAAATCATCACTCTAACTAAAGGAAATCTTACCCTTACTACTCTGGCAGTTTTGTGGGTCTCGGGAATCACCTGTTCTTTTATTAATAATATTTCCTATACCATCTCTATGGTTCCGGTAATTCATAATATCGGAGCAGTCACTTCCTTTAACCTCAACCCGGTCTGGTGGGCATTATCTTTGGGTGCCTGCTTGGGAGGAAATGGAACTTTTATAGCGGCAGCTGCTAATTTAGTAGGAGTAAATATCTTAAAAAGACAGGGCAGAATAATAACCTTCAAAGATTTTTTTAGAATCGGCCTTCCGATAATGCTGATATCTATTGTTCTATCTTCAGCCTATCTCTTCTTAAGGTATTTATTATAATGCAATAAAGAGCTATAGAAATAAAGCTTGTTAAAGGAATCTTCTGATACGCTTTTAGAAATCTTTTAGGTATCTATATGCGAAGAGGGAATAGATTGCAGCCCCTTTATCTAAAATGTCCTCATCTATATCAAATTTGGGGTGGTGGTGTGGGAATACTATCTCTTTATCCTCGTTTCTTACTCCGAGAAATAAAAATAGAGTTTTTGCTTTTTTTGCATAAAAGGAAAAATCTTCCCCAATCATTGTAATTTTTGGTTCTATTACATTACCCATAATGGGTAAGATAGATTTTGCAAATAATACTAAACTCTCATCATTGATTACAGGTAGCGCGGGTTTTGCAAAGATCTCAAATTTAGCGTCACACTTCATCGCTTTTGCATATCCTTTTGTAATTTCTTCCATTCTTTTAATTATAAAATTCCTTATATCCAAATTTACAGCTCTCACTGTCCCCGACATATAAGCATTTTCAGGGACTACATTAAATGTTTTCCCGCTATCTATACTGGTAATACTTAAAATAGCAGGTTCAAAGGTAGATATTTCTCGAGAGATTATCTTCTGATAAGCGTTAACCATATCAACAAGAACGACTATAGGATCAAAGGTTTTTTCTGGTTCTGCTGCATGTCCTCCTTTACCTTTTATGTTTATTTTAAAGGAGTCTACAGATGCCATAAGAGTGCCCTGCTTTACACCTATTACACCAGATGGCAAGTCCGCCCAAAGATGCATCCCAAATACAGCATCTACATTATCTAAAAAACCGGAATTTACAACTTTTTCAGCACCCCAGCCACCTTCTTCTGCGGGTTGAAATACGAGTTTTATGGTACCGTTTAGATTTTCTCTCATAGAAGATAGAATTTTTGCTGCACCAAGCAACATGGCTATATGTCCATCATGTCCGCAGGCATGCATTTTCCCCTCTATCTTTGAAGTATAAGATTTGCCGGTAGCTTCATTTATAGGAAGCGCATCCATGTCTGCCCTCAAGGCAATTGTTTTACTGCCTTTCCCCTTTAATCTTAATGTCCCAATAATGCCTGTACCAGCTACTTTTTTTATTTCATATCCCAAAGATGTAAGTTCTTTATATACAATCTCTGATGTCCTTTTTTCTTCATATTTTAATTCAGGATACATATGAAAATCTCTTCTTTTATCAACTATATACGGTTTTAGGTCTTCTGCTGTTTTTAATATTCTTTTCTCAATATTATTCACAATTTACTCCTTAATCAGCAATCAGCTGTACTTCTGCGTTTTTTACCAACCTTATATGTATAATATAAGAAAGTCCAAATATTGCAAAACCTATTAGTCTTAAATAGAGAAAACCTGGAATAATCAAAATAGATGCTATGGCAAAAATAATCCTTTGTATTATAGATATTTTTGTTTTTAAAACACCTATAACAGTTATGGCTAACGAATAAAGTGCTACAAGAGCACTGATTATTGCAAATATAAAATTGCTCCAGGAGAAATCAATAAGTAGAAGAACTGGATTGTAAACAAACATATAAGGCAAGATAAAACCTGCTATACCAAGCCCAAAACCTGTTATTGCAACCTTTGCTGGCTTGGTTTTTGCTATAGCAGCAGCAGTGTATGAAGTCAGAGCAACAGGAGGAATTACAGCAGACATGGTACCAAAATAAAATGCAAAAAAATGAGCTATTAATGGATCTATGCCTATCATAATTAACGCTGGTGCAGCTACAGTAACAGTAATTATATAACAGGCAGCGGCCGGAAGCCCCATACCAAGTATAATTGCTGTAACCATGCAAAGGATGAGAGTTGGTAACAGATGCCCACCGGAAAAACTTATAATATTTTGGCCAATGGTCTGCCCAATTCCAGTCATACTGACAACTGCTATTATATATCCCACAACGGCACAGACTACTGCTATACTAATTGCATCTTTCGCGCTTTCATTAAGAGCAATTATAATATCTTTTAGGGGAAGCCGTGTGCTTTTGCGAAGTAATCCCACAATTATTATCAAAACAATACTTGCGAGAGATGCCATAAGTGGGCTAAAACCTATAATAATTAAGGTTAAAAGTATTATAAGGGGCACAGCCATATGTCCCCTTTCCTTTATAACTTCTTTTATTTTCGGTAATTTTTCCTTTGGTAGACCAGTGAGATTCCATTTTAAAGCACCTAAATCCACCATATGATAAAGTGTAAAATAGAATAAAATGGCTGGTATAAATCCAGCATACATAATCTTAAGATAGGGAATTCCCAAAAAAGAACTCATGATAAAAGCTGCTGCTCCCATAACGGGTGGCATCAAAATTCCACCCGTTGAAGCTATTGCCTCAACTGCTCCAGCAAAATAGGGTTTATACCCCATTTCTTTCATTAAAGGTATTGTAAAACTGCCGGTTGTCACGACATTTGCCTGAGAACTTCCACTGATTGTACCGGTCATTGCACTTGCGATTATGGCTATTTTTGCAGGCCCGCCCCTCTGGTTCCCCGTAATTGCAGTTGCGATATCATTGAAAAACTGCGATGCGCCACTCGCTTTGAGAAAATTTGCAAATAGTATGAACATAAATACGTAAGAAGATGAAATCATAACAGCAATTCCTGGTATGCCTTCATCGGTCATAGTCATTCTTATCATAATTCTACGCAGGTTAAAACCTTGATGAGAAAATGGTTCTGGAAAGTAAGGCCCAAAATATACATAAATAAGAAATCCTACAGAGAGAAGAGTTAAAGGAAGACCAACTACTCTCCTTGATGCCTCTATCACTAAAATCATGAGAGATACACCGTAAATATAATCCATAATATTGGGAGAAAGTAAAGATTTTATAAGCCTACTATAAGTTAACGGAAAATATATAGCAATTATAAGCATCCATATAGAAAATATCCAATCAAGAAGGCTGGGTCCATCTTTTCGAGACCTTGAAGTAGCTGGATAGTATAAAAAGGCAAGTGACATTAAGAGAGAAACGTGAATTATACTTCTTTCTATAACAATAGTTAAACCAAAGCTGTTCATCCATATATGGAGAAGAGATATAAATACACCTAATATAATAGCATACAAGGCGACTTTTCCACTAAGTTTTCGTGTTTTTGTTTCTAATATTTCTTTATCCACTATTATTCCTTATAAAAAATGCGGCAACGATTTACACCGTTGCCGCATTGCGGGCTTTATATTATTTCATTTCTGGTGGAATCATATCTTCTGGAACATCGATTCCATGATCTCTATAGAATTTAACTGCACCAGGGTGTAAAGGTGCTCCACTTAAACCTTTGATTGCACCTTCTAAACTCAAGAATGTCAAGGAATGATGCTGCTTTTTCATACCGTCTAATCCCTTGATATACATTGCGTCAAGCATTTTGTAAACAATATCTTCAGACATATCTTTTTCAGCTAATAAAGCACTGGGATTAGCCGCTACATTTAAATTTCTATCCTGACCAGGATATGTGCCTTTTTCGATAACACCACGAACATAGAAAGGAGCTGCTTCATGTAATCTCGCCACTTCTTCGTCGCTGAACTCCAATATATCTATTTCTACCTTTCCCGCGTATGCTTGTGAAACAGCACTTGTGGGAACACCAGCAGCAAGATAGGCTGCATCTATCAATCTATCTTGAAGTGCCTGAACAGAATCACCATAACTCATATACTCCGGAGTTATATCATCAAATGTTAAATTGGCAACAGATTTTAATATTATCCTCGAATAAAAGTAGCTTCCTCCTGCAGGACCTACTGCTACTTTCTTACCTTTTAGATCTTTCCATCCTTCTATACCTATACCTTTTCTGTATATTATTTGGGTCATCTCGGGCCATAAAGCTGTTACATATCTGATATTTTTTATCGCCTTACCTTCAAAATCTTGTAAACCAGTATAAGCCCAATTAGACGGTGCACTCCCTACTATAGCCATCAGTACTTCTTTTTGTCTTAACATTTCTAAATTTTCTAAACTTCCCCCCGATGCCAGTGCAGACCACTTATATCCACTGTCACCCAAATACTCATTAAAAGTATTTGCGATGATAGCACCTGCTGGATAGAATGTTCCTCCTGTAGAACCTGTGGATATACCAATATGGTTCACCTGAGCCAAACTTGTACTAATGGCAAGAGTAAATACAACAATCAATGTCAGTAAAATAATGCTAGTTTTTTTCATTTTTTATCCTCCCTTTTTAAATTTTAAACATGTAAAAACGTTACCACTTTGCATAAAATAAGTCAACACTATTAATAAAATTAATATTATTTTTTTTATTAAAAAACCACTTTAGAAAGTATTTTCTTTTCTTCTTCAATTGACTTTGACTCAAACTCGTGTACTTGTTGGGAAATTCGGCTTACAAAATCTTCATCTTTTATTGACTGCAAGTTTATTTTCACATTATATAACGCTCCGAGAACGGCAGTCCTGGCCATCATTGCAGCTACTGCTCCATCACTAACGGCGTTCTTATTTCCTTTTTCTACAACCTTTGAAGTAAATTCCATTAACTTAACTGCGTCTTTGGCTACCCCAAGAGGGACTAAGGCAGCATTTTTAAATTCTTCCTGGATGACCTGCTTTCTCTTATCTATCTCTTCCGGTGTATTTTTGGGCAATTTGAAAGCATTCATAACTTTATTAAAGGCCTCGGCATCTTTATCAATATCCTTTAAAAATCTCTCCCGATATTCAGATGCCTCTTGAGTTATCTGCTTCATTTCCTCCTCCACTTCCTCAAAGCCCTTTCTGCCTACAGTCAAATTTGCTACCATTTCAGTTAACGCAGAGGCAAGACCTGCGCTTAAAGCAGCAACACTTCCTCCCCCGGGAACCGGGGCACGAGAAGCTAACTCCCCTAAAAAATCGCGGACACTTTTATCTACCAACATATCTTTTCACCTTTCCTTTCTTTGTCAAAGACAATTCTCCCATTCTTAATTACTTTTTCCACACAACTTACTCCTAAATGATAGGGAATATATTTATAAGAAGGAAATTTAAGAGTTAAAATATCTCCTTTCTTTACAATCCGACAATCTTATTCCATCATCCTTGTTTCTAAAACCTGTTCTGTAGAAAATTTTTCTAAACCCAGGTAATACACGGCTGTATCAACCAGTGCCTCCATGGGGGCAAAACCGACTATTTCACTCCCAATTATATTCACTCCATATCTTTTAGCCTCAATTTTAACTAATTCAAAAGCTCGGTAAAGTGGAGTTTTGGTATAATCAGTCATATTCATTGAAACTTGTACAATCCCTCTCTTTTTTAATTCAACACCCATCGCCTTACAATATCTTAACCCGCCATTTATGTGTCTGATGCTTCGGGCAATATTATTAGCAATCTCCAAATTATTAGTACTCAGATTTATATTGTAAGCTATCAAGGGTGCCCTTGCTCCCACGGCAGTGACTCCGGCAGTAGGATGAATCTCTACAGGTCCGTAATCTGGTTTCCACTCAGGCTGTTTTATTTTTTTAGCCATCCCTTCAAATTCACCCTTTCGAATTACTGAAAGATTTTCTCTTTTTGGGGAAGTAGCCGACTTTTCATATAAAAATATAGGTAATTTATACTTTTCGGAAGCTATTTTTGCTACCTCTTTGGAAAGAGAAACAGCCTCCTCAATAGTAAAATTCTTTATGGGCACAAAGGGGACAACATCAATAGCCCCCATTCGCGGATGCTGCCCTTTATGTTTTCTCATATCTATAACTTTTATTGCCTCACCTATAGCTTCTATAACCGCACCTTTTACTGAATCAGGTTCCCCTATAACTGTTACTACAATCCGATTATAATCTTCATCTCTTTCGTATCCTAATAATTTAACATCTTTTTTTCCCTTAAAAGGTTTCACTATTTTTTCTATCTTAGTTAAGTCTTTACCTTCACTAAAATTAGGAATACATTCAACTATTTGTTTTTTGGTTTTCATTTAACTTATCATTCCTTTTCAATTAAATTTTTAAAATTAATTTATAGTATGATTATCTCCTAAGAACTAACTATTTATAGTAGCATATTTAATTTAAACAGCAAATTTAACTCTATAGGTTAGGTTCTTTGAAAACTAAATAACGAAAATAAATGGTTATATAAAAGAGCAGGAAGGGCGGTTTTTGGCTTATTCATTGCCCTTTTATCAACCTCTTATAGTCAATTGCCGGTACCTTAAACCTTAAGCAGACCTTTATCTGTACTAATCCCCTTACCGGCAATGGAATTGGAATGAATGACCCTGCTACAAGCCGCAGAAAATTTTCAAGATGAATTTTAGAAAACTATGTTCTCAATTTATAAGTTACTTTTCCATAAATATCAAACCTAAAAATTCTACAATAATTCTTGCTGCTACCAATGATGTTAAGCCAGAAAAATCTAATTGCGGATTTACTTCTACAATATCAAATCCAATGACATTTGTATTTTTTGCAATGTCCTTTAATATTTGTTTCAATTGTATAAACGATAATCCTTCTGGTTCTGGAGAACCTGTCCCTGGAGCAATCGATGGATCTAATACATCAATATCAACGGTTACATAAGTATTATCAGAATAAGTAATTCTTTCTAAAATAGAGTTTATTCGTGATTTTTGAAGTTGATAGGATGTAATTATATTATTTCCATCATTAATTGCATCTTTATAATCTTCTTCTCTTGTTCTCGTTCCTCTAATTCCAATTGAAGTAATATTATTTACTAGGCTTAATTCAGAAATTCTTTTAATAGGACTGCTGTTGGTATATTTTAAACCAAGAATATTATCCTTAAAATCAAGATGAGCATCTAATTGAATAACATCAAATTTCTTTTTATCGGATAATCCTTTTACAATTGGAAAAGAGATAGAATGATCTCCTCCAACAAATACGGGCAAAACATGGTTTAATTTTATACTTTCCGTCATCTCTCTTATTCTCTTTGAATTATATCGATAATCCGAATACAAAATATCAACATCTCCAACATCACCTATTGCAATATTTTCTAACATTCTTTTGCCAGTTTCAATATCCCAATACCCTGATTTTTCCAAGGGAAACCTCGTTGACATTTCCCTTATAGCTCTTGGGCCAAATCTTGAACCGGGACGAAATCCTACTCCCCAATCGTAAGGAACACCGCAAATAACAGCATCAAAATTAACCATATCATTATTTGCAATAATTGGGGATTTAAAAAAAGAACAAATCCCAGTACTGGGCATATTTGCATTATTTTTAAACATGTCTACCTCCAAATTATTATTAATTTACAATATTTTTGAAAATATTACCTAATTTTTTCGAATCAACAGCGAAAAACCCATGGGCGAGCCCGTGGTACCTTGTGCTAATCCTTCTGATTATCATATTCACCAACTAATAAGCCATTTGTTAAGATAACTCGAGTAATATTTAGTGAAGGTCTAAATAATCCAAGCGGAGTATCCTAATTCCATAACCAGAGTTTGATTTTCAATCAATGCTTCTAAATACCTTTAATAAGCCTATACTACATCCAATTTTAATAGACCTGCCAGGTTTCACCAAGAGCTGACCTTCCGATAATGTTAATATCTATAGCTCTATCTTCTTTTTATCTCTTCCTTAAATATTTATGGTAATACATCTGCTCCTATTTTTAGGATGGAATAATAAGGTTAGCCAAGATAAAGAATCTTATCAATCAGTTTCTCTCAATTCTATTTCGTTGGTTGTTTCTTTTTTTCTTAATCGCAAATAGCCATGACTTCTATCTCTATCTCTGCATCTTTGGGCAGGCGCACTACTTCTACGCAGCTTCTAGCAGAAATATTTTCAGTAAAGTATTGAACGTAAGCTTTGTTAAATTCGGAAAAATCATTCATATTTTTTAAAAACACGGTAGTTTTTACAACATTTTCCAAACCAAGGGAATATAATTCTAAAAGTGTAGTTAGGTTTTCTAAAATCTGCCTGGTATGTTTATGTATGTCTCCTTTTACCAAATTTCCACTCTCGGGCTCAATGGGGAGTTGCCCTGATACAAATATTAATTTTCCTACTTTCACCGCTGGAGAATAAGGTCCGATAACTGCAGGTGTTTTTTCGCTGCTAACAATTTTCTTATCCATGAGTCTCTTCTTTCTTTTCCTTTCAGCATATCAAGGGAGCATCACCCTGATAATCATGCGGAGTTTTATTTATAAATCATATCAAATAATTTATCTGCTGTATCCTGGTCTAAATCCTTGAGAATTTTATATTCGTCCAGGGCAGCATTTTTATCCCCCTGAACCAGATAAATCATTCCCAGGCTATAGTGGGCAAAAGTATAATCCGGTTGAATGCGTATAACCTGTTTAAAGGCTTCAATAGCTTTTTCGTAATCTTTTAATTGGCTGTACGCCCATCCCAGGCCATAATGAAAATCTGCATCTTCCGGATTTTGTTTAACCGCCTCATTAAAAGCATCAACGGTTTCCTGATATTTTTCCAGCTCTCCATAGGCCCAGCCTAAATTATAATAAATATAACTGTAATCC
>Ga0268277_1002310_pt1 | contig 11233 bp, 9 predicted proteins | sample saktaG_5_FD_190132 | JGI IMG/M metagenome (GOLD analysis project Ga0268277, IMG submission 190132) | Saline water microbial communities from Sakinaw Lake, British Columbia, Canada - sak_2010_1_5_50m | ecosystem: Environmental > Aquatic > Non-marine Saline and Alkaline > Saline ...
CGCGGAACCACACGTTCCACTCGTCAAAGGCGATGCGGATGGGATGCTCGATCCCCTGTTGAAAGCGGATAGTGTCTATGAGCGCTTGCGCCGCCTCGATCATGCGGCCGGCGTGGTGCGGCTGAAAGACGTTGGCGTAGTAGTCGCTGCTGCCCGTGTAGAGGTGGATGCTATGGAAATCCACGACAGGCGCCAGCACCTCCAGCACGATGCGATCCCACTCGCTGAGGCCGTCCCACCCACAACTGATGAGTTGTATGGATGGATCGACCCACTTCATGAGCTTGGCCGCCTCCAGCGCGTAGCGGGCAGATTCTTCGGCTGGCTTGTGCCCCATCTGCCAGGGCCCATACATCTCGTTTCCCAGCCCCCAGTACTTGACGCGGTATGGCTCCGGGTGGCCGTTCTGCCGGCGCAGGTTGGCGTAGTGGGTGTTTGCGGTACCGTTGCAGTACTCCACCCAGTTACGCGCCTCGTCCAGCGTGCCTGTGCCCAGGTTGATGCAGATGTACGGCTCCGCGCCCAGCTCGCGGCAGTAGGCGATGAACTCGTCCGTGCCGAAGCGATTGGACTCCTCGGCGTGCCAGGCCAGTTCCAGACGCCGTGGCCGCCGGTCCTTGGGCCCGATACCGTCCTCCCAATGGTAGCCAGAGACGAAGTTGCCGCCCGGCCAGCGCAGGACCGGCGGTCGCAGCCCTTTGGCGGCCTCCAACACATCCAGTCGGAAGCCACGGGCATCGCTCAGTGGCGAGCCTTCCCCTTCGACAGGCTCAGGGTAGGGCTCGTAGATGCCGCCGTAGATGCACCGTCCCAGGTGCTCGATGAACTGACCGTAGATGAGCGGAGCGATCCTGCCCAGCCAGCGGTCGGTGTCAATTTTGATGCGTGCAGACATACGGTTTCTTTCTCCTTTCTTCCAACTCATTTACGTTCCAGGCTGCTGCTGGACTGTTTCGACGAAAGCAAGCATGTTTTCCAGGGGCACATCCCCCTCCACATCGTGGGCCGGAGCGAAGATGTATCCGCCATCGCCACCGAGTTCCAACAGGTATTCGGTCTTCCTGCGGACATCATCGCTGGAGCCGTAGGGCAGTGTACGTTGGGTCGAGAGACCTCCATGAAAGGCCAGGCGACCACGATACTGCTGGATTAGAGAGGTCACGTCCATAACTTCTGGCTGAAAGGGGTTGAAGCAATTCACTCCGATCTCGATCAGGTCATCGAAGAGCTCGTCTACGTCTCCACAGGAGTGAATCATCACATACCTGCTTGCTTCACGCACGACACCATACATGCGTTTCAGCACGGGATAGATGAACCTGTGCCACATCACAGTCCCCATTTGCAGGCCACGCTGCATCCCCCAATCATCTCCGAAGTAGACGGCGTCAAGGTCGTATTTCAGGGCTTCTTTGACCTGGGCCACGTTGTAATCGGCAATGGTGTTCAACAGGTCGTGGACAAAACCGGGATGGTCGTAGAAATCCATCATCAGGTTTTCCCAGCCACGCATGGTCCAGGCTCTCTCCCACAGCGAAAAGCCGATTTGGAAAACGCGAAAGCGGTCACCGGATTTTTCAATGCGCTCGGGGATATCGGCGAAGAAGCGGGGGTCCAAGGGATCGGGGAAGTCGTAGCCTTTGAGGGTGGGATGAGGCAAAACGCAGTTCTTGGGGATGCCGATGTCCTTGTCAATACTCCTATCCCATATCACTCCAAAAACGTCCTGGACGCAGTCATCGCCGAGATCGGTGAAAAAACCGATGTCGCTCCCCAATCTGAGAAAGTGGTTTTGTAGCGCATCTTCTAAATCGGATTGACCAAAGTGCTGTCGGAGCTTCTCCCGTGCTTCTTGGGTCAATCCGATGTTCCAGGGAACGTAGGGCGGACGTTTGGCCTCAAGCACCAGCTTGATGACCTCTCGCTTTGTCATCTTTCAATACTTCCCGTATTCGACGGCTGTCTCAAATATAGTGACGATGGGGCGCATGTAAAACTTGGGGGAGCGAGCGCCGATTGAGTAGCAAAGCGTATCGAAATCAAGCGAGCGGCTCTATGGGGAACCCGCTTGGCCTCGATACGTCGCTTCGCCCCTACTCGGCCGGCGCTGGACATGCTCTTTTCCCAAGACTCCCCCAATTTGTATATGCGCCCGTGACGATGTCTTCGGGGGGAACGAGCGCCTGGATATTGTGAACGGCGGCGAAAACGAATCCACCGCCAGACTTCCGAAGTCTTCTCCGACAAGCTCCTAGATGCCGAAAAAACAAATGCCGGCTAGCCGGCGCCCTCAGCGACTGGTCGCGTGCGCCTGACTGGCCGGCACCTCCTCGCCCACCACGAAGATACCCCATTCGCTCCCCAACCTGTCTAGCGGCGGCTCAACGATTCCCTGTTGTTAAAGCGCCAGCCTTCGACTCAGGGCAGAGTGCATGGACACAGACAAGACGATAATCAAACCATAGATCAGTTGCGTCCAGAACCCTGACAGACCTACTGCCACAGTTCCAGCTTCTATAGCCCCAATGATGAAGCATCCGATAAACGTCCCCAATATAGTTCCTGTTCCACCGAAAACCGAAGTACCGCCCAGGAATACGGACGCCAGGGTTTTCAGAAGATACCCCTCGCCCAGAGTAACCCAGAAATAATTCACTTCCAGGCTGGCCAAAAGGCCGGCGAAGGCCGACGCAAGGCCGACGAAGGCGAACACCAGCATTCTCGTTCGGTCAACGTTAACCCCCATCAGTCTAGCACTTTCCTCGTTATCCCCGGTTAGATACACATGCGCTCCGAATTTATGACGGTTCAGAAAGACCCACACGAGTACCGCCACAATAATGGCCCAGATCATCTGGGCCGGCAGGTAACGTACCAGCCTACCCACCAGGGCGTGACGCAAGAGTGTTCCTTTCACGGGCACGAGGGAAGCGGGGCGGCCGCCTGTGATAACCAGGACCGCTCCTCTCCAGAAGAACTGGGTACCAAGAGTTGCCACCAGTGACGGGATTCCCAGCCTGACCACGATGACCCCATTTAACAACCCTACCAGAAATCCCGTGACCAGACAGGCCACAAAAGCCAGCACCAAATTGCCGGTTCCCTCAAAAACATTGACGAATACCAGCACTCCCATCGCCATGATGGACGGGAACGACAAATCTATCTCCCCCGCGATCACCACCATAGTCAATGGCAAAGCTATAATAGCGAAGAACGGTATGGTAGACATATACGCGCCATAGATTTCAGGTGAAAGAAACGTCCTGGGCGCTCCGATAATAAAAAGTGCCCAGAGGGCCAGAAAGACACAGATGATGCCAATCTGCAGCCCATACCTGCGAGCAGACCTGGCCAGACCGCCCTGCCACAATCGCCTTTGGCTGATAGCCACTGCTGGATCTTTAAGCCGAGAAGCCATTTCCTCTCCCTTCTTTTGGGTAGTCCCCCTGTAAAGCGTTGTTGCGCTCAAGTGAGCTGTTCTTGTCATTGCTTGCGAGGAGCACAGCGACGCCTGTCCTGAGCTTGTCGAAGGGAAGCAATCTCCTGCCCGCGACGAAGGGGATTGCTTCGCTCCCCTTCGGCATTGCTCAGGGCAGGCCTACGGTCGCTCGCAATGACACAGCATTAGTCTAAACTTCCTGTCTGCGCCACCCGATACATTTTATCCATAAGCTCATCCAAAGTGATGTCTTTGGTCAAAAACTCGCCCGCAACCGCTCCTCTATCCAGCACGACGATCCTATCCGCTACTGTATACACATGAAACACATTGTGATCAATGAAGATGCACGACTTGCCGGCCTTTTTGATTCCCTGCACAAACTCCAACAATTTTCTCGTCTCTGACAGCGATAAACCCATGGTCGGCTCATCCAGGATGATGAGCTCAGCATCGAAATACAGGGCCCGTACAATAGCTACCCCCTGTTTTTCTCCTCCAGAAAAGGTCCTGACTACCGAATCAGACGCCACGGCCGCTGAGGTAAACCCCATTGATCCAATCATCAGTTTTTTCGTCTCTTGCTCCATCCCTTTTACGTCGAGAAAGCCAAAGTGGGTCGTCAGCTCTCGCCCCATGAAGATGTTCCTCCATAACGTTTGGAGGTCTGCCAGGGCCTTTTCTTGATAGACCGTTTCAATGCCAAGTTGTCGGGCTCTGGCGACCGACAGGCCTTCCACTTTCTCTCCATTGAAATACATTTCGCCACTGTTTGATTGATGGTAGCCGGTAGCGATTTTGATGAGAGTGGACTTGCCAGCGCCGTTATCGCCCACCAATCCCACGACTTCATTGCGGGTGACGGCGAAGTCCACTGGTTGCAGCGCCTGAACTTCGCCAAAACGCTTAGAGATATTCCTCATTTCAAGTATGTAATCCATCAGACAGACTCCTCTTGTAAAACAAGGGGGCAAACGGCACTGGATTTGCTCTCGATACACACAATCGCTACACACCTCTGGCCGCAGCGAATGTGTCGCATACCTTCGCGCCGCTTGCCCCCCGTGGTTCTACTCTTGCATCGCCTCCTGCGAGATACCGTTTACAGAAACTAAGGACCGAGAAGGCTCCTACCGGATCTGCTTATCCGCAAGGCTGGCCAGCACTTCGATATTGTCCTTGTGGGCAAAACCGGATCCCGTATCCACGTGCAGACCGGAGAATTGGTATTGCTTGGTCAGGCAGATCTGCACAATGGGCAGGTAGCCCTGCAGGAAGGGTTGCTGATCGAGCACCAGGTCCGTCCACCCGCCCCTGATCGCTTCTGCTGTAGCGGGCGAGAGGTCAAACCCTATGCCATAGACGTCGTCCGGGCCCTTACCTGCAGCCGTCAGGTACGTCTCCAGAGTAGCGGTCAGTCCCCCGTGATCGGTGCAGACCAGTTTCACGTCAGGCTTGGATGTCACATATCCTGTGAAGACCGGGACACCTGCTGTAGCGTCAGCATCTGTGGCCTTGTCAATCTCGATGTAGTCAACGGTCATCCCTGCTTCTTCCAGAGCATCTATGACGCCTTTCGTCCTCAGCCCGCGGGTAGGTTCGGACAGAAGCCCCCAGACCATGGCCCGATCGCCAGCTCCGAGGCCGGTCCTCTTGACGGCCTCCTGGCCCAGCATATAGCCGGACGCATAGAGTTCTTGCCCCACGTAGCCGAACCCGTCGGCCTTGTACCTCGCTTCGAGTCTGGGCAGGGTGGTGTTCTGACTGGTTACGATGATCCCCTTTGCCTCGGCATCGTCGACCAGGGCCTCAAAGGCGTCATCCCCTGGATGCCCCATAATGGCAATCCCGTCGGGCTTGGTAGCCACAGCCTCTTTGAATTGGGTTACCATCTTCTCCGTATTCCAGTCTGAAAACATGTATTCCACATCGGCACCCAGGTCCGCCGCTGCAGCTACGGCTCCATTGTAAACGACGGTGCCAAAGGGACACCCTGGTGGCCCGCCAGGGAAGAAGACGATCTTTACACCTTCGCAGGTCTTGCCTGCGGCAGGTGCTTCGACTTCTTTAGTCGGCGTCGCCTTTGGCGCACAAGCGGCAACCAGCACCAACAGCACGACCAGGCTACAGATTAACCAACTGAGTTTCTTGTTCATTTTTTCCTCCTTGGGAAGATTGGTTGGGCTTCCATGTTGAGTCCTTCTTGGGAATGCCCAATGCGTGAACTACAGAGCCATACATGGAAACAGCGGATAACATCATCGTTAAGCCATTTCTCACCCCCTTTCACGAACTGAACTTTCTCGGATAACCAACTGGGGCTGGAGCAAGATAGCCTTCGATTCAACAACCGCTCTACCCTGCTGACTTGCCTCTATCATGCAGCCAAGTTCTCTGACAGCACAACGACCTAGCTCAACCATGTCCTGCCGCACAGTGGACAGCGGGGGATAGAAATAGGCCGACTCAGGGGTATCATCAAAGCCCACCAGCGCCAAATCCTCTGGTACCCGTATGCCCATTTGGCGCGCTGCCTGCAGCACGCCCAAGGCCATTTGATCATTGCAGACAAACACAGCGTCCATGTCCGGGCACTGTTCCAGTAGTTGGCGTAAGCCTCGCTCTCCACTTTCTGCCGTCCAATCCCCCTCAACAACGAGATGATCTTCGGTGATCACCTCTTTCAGCGCGTCTTGCCAGCCAAGCTGACGTTGGCGCGCCTCCCACCAATCCAGTGGGCCGGTGATCAGGCCAATGGTTTGATATCCCTGATCGAGCAAATGTTCAGTGGCCATTCGACCACCCCTTCGATTGTCTACTGCGACAACAGACAAATTGGGATGAGGTTGCATACTGAGGAAAACGATCGGCACCGAAAGTTGTGGAGTTCCCTGTCGTATCCAGGCTCGATTATTGCCAATTTCAGGCATGGCCCAGATGATACCATCCACATACCGCGAGAACATATCACGTAGCACCTGTTCCACGTCATTTTTCTCGGGCTGGCGCATCAGGCTCAGAAGGAGGCTATAGCCCAACTCATTTGCTTGCTGCTCGACTCCTGAAAGAGTACGTGAAGGGCCAAAGTATTCCAACCCGTAGCCGACAACTCCCAGTGTGCCACTGTATCCCTGGATCAGGCTGCGAGCGATGCTGCTAGGCTGATATCCCAACCGGTCGATGACTTGCAGCACGCGCCGTCGGGTTTCTAGAGCAACGTTTGGATGATGGTTGATTACGCGCGAAACAGTCTGAGTTGAAACCCCTGACTCTTTTGCGACCTGTCTGATAGTTACCCTTTTCTTGACGGTCATACTCGATAAACCCAGCCCACTGATCAATGTTATCGTTCCCGTTAACGATAACATTATATCACAAAAGAAAACTGGCGTCAAGTGTACCTTGCTCAGCTCAAGGTGAGTAGGGTCTTCACAGGATCTCCAGAATGGCAGGTCGCGCGAATGCCTGGCCATCTACTGTGACCAGCAGCTTCGGCCAGTTCTCAATGGCGGTGAGCACTTCGTTGCCCGCCTCGCCCACCAGGATGGTGTCCTCCGACTTCGTCCCGGTGATGGACGGATTCCAGGCGTAGACCTGTCCGACCGAAACGACGTCGGTCGAGCCAGGCGTGGCGACGTACTCGCGCGGCTCGTAGCCTGCCGGGCCGCCTTGATGGTGCAGGCGCCACTCGCCGGGGAAGCCGACCTCGGCGTAGGCTGCCGTCGCACGCTGGAAAATCTCACCGAGCGACCGACCGGGGCGGGTGGCGGCGATGAACGTCGCGTCAACCCGCGCCACCGCTTCGGCTTTGCGGCGTAGATCATCCGGCAGCCGGCCAAAGTGGACGAACCGCGTCACGGAGCACACCAATCCCCACCGCCGCCCACACAGCACGAGCATGGCGTAGCGTTCGAGTTCCTTGTCGGTAGGCAGGGGATGCCGGAAGGCAAAGATGCGTTCGTCGGTGGCGATGAGGTTGACGATGGCCTGCGCGCCACGGCTCTCCGCCTCGCGGGCCAGGAGGCCGGCGACCTGATACTCGGTCTGGCCGGGGCGGACGGCCTGCACAGCGCTGCCCATTGCCTCAGCGCACAGGCGCCCCAGCAACCGAAAGCGTTCGCCCTCTTCGGGGGTCAGATTGGCGCGGAGGCGGGCCAGGTCGCTGGAGAGGTCAGTTGCGCCTGGGTAAGGTCCATCGGCGCCGAGCCTCAGTCTTTGGGTCAGCTCAGCCACCGCGTCCTGAGCTTCGTGCCAGGGCGCGACGCGAAATTCCCACCCTTGCGCCGCGAGTTTCTCCTCCTGCTCCAATCGCGTCGCCTCGATATTGTTGGTGATGAGGTGCCGGCCGGAGGACGTGATCAGCAGCGCGGTCTCGCCATTGGTGGTCGCCGTGTTCACGTACGACGCCGCGCCGCACGTGGCCCAGGCGAAACTGCTCACGCGCCGAAGGAGAAGCGCGTCGAGTTTGCGCTCGGCCAGCATAACTTGAATGCGATCCTGTTTTTGGTCGAATTCGATCATTGGCTTACCTCCTATTCGTGTAACTATTCACCGTCGTCAGGCATGGAACGGAATCGAGTCTTCTGTATTGACTCACCTCTGCTCAGATGCGAGATCTCGCAGGTACCCTTCCATGAGGGGCCACAGCCGTCTATACTTTTCAAACCGGCTCTCGTAGAGTTTCTGCTGGTGGGGGTCTGGCTCGAAAGTCCGCTCCAGGCTCACCATGGCCTCGACGCCGTCTTCGAAAGAGGAAAACACTCCTCTCCCGGTTCCGGCGATGATCGCTGCTCCCAAAGTACCCGCCTCGGTGATCTTTGGGCGAACGAACGGCCGGCCCATGATGTCAGCGCATACCTGAATCCATGCGTCCGACTTGCTACCGCCGCCTACCGCCCGAAAGTCGGCGATCTCGATTCCGGTTGGAGGGAGCGATTCGACGCACTCCTTCAGGTAGAACGTGGTCCCTTCGAGGATTCCCTTCAGGATGTCTCCTCTTGACGTCTCAAGCCGTAACCCGGCAACGACCCCGCAGGAGTCCGAGACGAACCCCGGCGGTCCGGTTATTGCGAAGTGCGGCAAGACCACGACACTGCTCAACCCTTCCGGAATCTCCGAAAAGAGGTCTGTGTACACATCCCTTCCGGTTTCCTCTGCCTGTCGGTGCTCCGCTGCGGCAAATGTGTCCCTGAACCACTTGACCAGCGACCCGCCCTGGTTGTATATGAAACTCACGTACTTTCCCGGCACGGCGTGATGTTCCGTATTCAGCCCCCGCTCGATCATCACGGCAGGTTCGCGCCGTTGGCTAAACATGGACACGATACATAGAAAAGTGCCCATGCCGTACATGGCGCGGCCTTCTTCAATCACGCCACAGCCTACGGCGTTAGCGCATTGGTCGTGAGCACCGGCGACGATAGAGACGCCGGATGGGAGGCCGAGTTCGCCCGCCACACGGTCGGAAACCGTGCCGATTACGGTGCCTGAAGGAGCGGCGTCGGGAAGTTTGGAGCGATCAAGCCCAGCAAGCGCCAGCAACTCCTCCGACCAGGCTTCCTGGTCAATATCGAAAAGCAAGGTCCGGTTGGCCAGGGAGTAGTCCACAACAAGTTCTGCGCCGAGCATGAAAGAGATGAAGCCGCTCCAGAGGAGAAACTTGCACGCCCGCTGGTAGAGATCGGGCTGCTGCTCCTTGATCCACTTCAGCTTCGTCAGGCTGTAATGGTTTCCGAGCGTGTTCCCATTGATCCGGTAGAGACGCTCGTTGGTCAAGACGCGGCTGAAGCTCTCAAGGTACTCTTCCCCTCGCGCATCGAAATTCAAGATGGACGGGCCGAGCACCTGGCGATCCTCCGTCACCGGGACCGTGGCCTCGGCCAGAGACGATACGGCCAGGGCCTTGACTGGATCCGAGGCGGAGCTGGATGCGACCTCGCCTATCATCCTTTTGACTTTAGCCCACACCTCAAGCACATCTAATTCTGCCCATCCTGGCTTGGGCCTTTGGATATCGTATTCTTCATACGCGAACGCAAGCAAATGTCCCTCTTCGGAGAACACGGCCGCCTTGCACCCCGTGGTGCCTACGTCTATTCCGAGCAGACTCATCGCGTCCTCTCTTGCACCATCGCCCGCGCCGCTTCTCGGATTGCCGCCAGCTTGTAATCTCTACTCCAGCGGTTGACTGGAATGAGGTCAAACACACGCGCCTGGACGTGCTGGATCCAGCGCTCTATGCTCGCCAGGCAAGTTATCATGCCCCTGCCACTACCACCTGCTGCCGCCACGGCAATCACTGGCTTGTCGAACAGGCTACTCTCACCGCCGCGCGTGGCCTCACAACGGCGCAAGCGGTCGGTGAACGCCTTGGCTGATTCGCTCATCTCGCCCCAGTACACCGGCGTGACGAGCACGTAGGCGTCGGCCTGGCGCACGCGCGCGTGCAGGGCCTGGAAGTCATCTTCCGCCTGACACTCGTGATCTTCCAGACACGTGCCCCAGCCGTTGTCGCAGGCCTGGCACAGTCCGATCTGCAAATCGTTGAGGCGAACTTCTTCGGCATGGCCACCTGCCAGAAGCACGCCTCCGACTGCGGCAGTTGCACAAGCAGCGGTCAGGCCATCCTTGTTTGGGCTTGAACTGATTACGATGACGTTCATGTCAGTCGAAGATCGTTTCGTACAGGTCCGCAGTGGCGATCAACGCCTCCTGCCGGGCCGAGCTCAGGGGCGTGAAGTGCTCACACGCTTCCAGGAAAAGCGGCAGGAGGGTGACGTCACCGACCGTGCACAGCCCCGTCACGTCCTGCGAGAGGGCAAAGTTGACCGCTTGCTGGATGTGGCTGGCATCGTCAAAGGGCTCGTACCAGGTGTTGTACCTCTTGGGGCGGTCTCCCCACGGTCTCCTGGCGATGGCTTTGATGATCATAACGCCCACGCCGCGGTCGTGGCATTGGCGCAAGAGCTCTTCGGCGTTACGCCGGTAGACTGGGTTGGCGTACTGCACGAAGTTGAGGGGGAAGAGCACCGAATCGAAGTCGAAGCGACGCAGTGCTTCCAGGAAGACCGCAGGCGAGTCCACGCCGTGGCCGGTGATGCCGATGAAGCGAGTCAGCCCCTCCTCGCGCGCATCGAGGATCGCTTCCAACGCACCACCTGGGCCAGTAGCCTGGTCCAACTCTCCTATGCTGGTGACGGCGTGGATCTGGTACAGATCGAAGGCGTCCACCCGCAGGCGCCCCAAGGAGCGACGCAGTTCGGCCGCGGCGTCTTCTTTGCTCCGTTCCATGGTCTTGCATCCCAGGAAGAAGCGGTCGCGTTCTCGTGCCAGCCACGGCCCCAGGCGCTCCTCGGCCAGGCCATAGGAGGGTGCCACGTCAACGTGGTTGACCCCGGCAGCGATGACCTGCTCCATGGCCACGTCTGCCTCGGCCTGCGTCACCTCCCAGAACGCCGCCGTGCCAAAAATGGCCCCGGTACTCATGTGTTCAGTTCGTCCTAGACAGCGTTTTTCCATGCTTGTGCTCCTTGTCAGGCGCCTCTGTGGAAGTACACGTCCCAGCCCATGTACTTGCCCAGCGCCTCACTCACGGCGGCCGCCGATTGCGACGGATTGATGGCCGCGTGGTGCTCGAAGCCGTTCTCGCAGATGTGATGCAGCAATCCCTGGAAGTCCGGGATGTGCACGACGCCATAGCCGCCAAAGGTCTGCAACGGGTCGTCGGTCAGCTCGCCCTCGCCCAGGTAGGCGCGAATGACGCCCCACGAGTCATCGGTGGACACCCGACAG
>Ga0268277_1002314_pt1 | contig 11223 bp, 15 predicted proteins | sample saktaG_5_FD_190132 | JGI IMG/M metagenome (GOLD analysis project Ga0268277, IMG submission 190132) | Saline water microbial communities from Sakinaw Lake, British Columbia, Canada - sak_2010_1_5_50m | ecosystem: Environmental > Aquatic > Non-marine Saline and Alkaline > Saline ...
AGATTACCATTGAGAGGACAGAGGACAAAAACAAACTCTCGTACAGTTAGGGGAAACGTACGAAGAACAGTTGGTTCTGGTAAAAAGAAAGCCCCAACAGCAAAGTAAGATTAATAATATTAAATTTAAGGTATGGGTAAAAAACGAGTTATTACTAAATCAGGCGAAGATACGAATAAAATCAAGCAGAAGGTATCTACTAGTAAAGCCAAAGGCTCTTCTAAAAAACATTTAGAAGTTGGAAGGGCTTATATTCGTGTTTCCTATAATAATACAACAGTGTCAGTTACTGATTTAAAAGGTGAACTTGTTGCGTGGTCTTCAGCCGGATCTTTAGGTTTTAGAGGTCCTAAGAAAGCCACTGCTTTTGCTGCATCAAAAGTAGTAGCAACTTTAATGGAAAAAGTAAAAAAAGTTGGATTAAAAACCGTCGAAATTTATGTAAAAGGAATCGGGGGCGGAAGAGAAACAGCAATTCGTTCTTTAGTTAATCAAGGTCTTGATGTTACTTTAATAAAGGACATAACGCCAATGCCTCATAATGGTCCTCGGCCTCCAAAAGTAAGAAGAGTTTAAGAATAAAATATATTATGTTAGAAGATAAATGTAAAAAATGTAGAGCAGTCGGAGAAAAATTGTTTTTAAAAGGAGAAAGATGTTTCACTCCTAAGTGTGCTTTAATAAGAAGAGGGATTAGAGTATTAGGAAAGAGGAAAAGAAGAAAAACATTAACCGCATATGGAAAACAATTATCAGAAAAGCAGAAAGTGAAATTATCATATGGAATGAGAGAAAAACAATTCCGTAGATATTTTAAGATAGCGTTAAAAAAGAAAATTTCTACTCCAGACGCTTTAGCTCAATTAGTAGAGAATCGTTTTGATAATACAGTGTTTCGTTTGGGATTTACAACTTCCAGAACAATGGCTAGGCATTTAGCAAACCATGGACACTTCTTTTTAAATGGGCGGAAACATGATATCCCTTCTACAATTTTAAAAAAAGGCGATGTTATTTCTATTAGACCGCAGAGTATTAGTAAAGTACCTTTTAAAGATATTAAAGAAAGATTGAAAAAATATAGCCCCGTAAAGCATCTCAAATTAGATTTAAGCAAGATGGAAGGGGAGGTTATAGCAGATCCTGATTTAGGAGAATTGCAATTACCCTTTGATTTTACTTCAATTGTAGAACTTTATAGTAGATAAAAAAAATAATTTAAAATTTTTGTACTATGTTTCATTTACCTTCTTCAATAAAAATTATTGAGCAAGAAAAAAACTATGGGAAATTTCAGATCGAAGGATTGTATCCTGGTTATGGGGTAACTATTGGTAATGCTTTAAGAAGAGTTCTTCTTTCTTCCATAGAAGGCGCAGCAGTAACATCTTTTAAAATTAAGGGTGTTCATCATGAATTTTCCACTATTAATCATGTTGCTGATACAGTTTTGGATATAATGCTTAATTTAAAGCAATTGAGAATAAAATTACACAGTAACGAACCCCAAGTTTTAAGATTAAAAGTTAATGGCGAGAAGAAAATATATGCCAAAGACTTTGAAAATAATCCAATGGTGGATATAATGAATCCTGATTTATATATTACAGAAATTACAGATAAAAAAGGAAAAATAGAAATGGAAGTGATAGTGGAAAAAGGGCTAGGTTATTCACAAATAGAGGAACGCAAAGAGGAAAAGATTCCAATAGGTACTATTGCCGTTGATGCTATTTTTTCTCCGGTTCAAAAAGTTAATTTTCAGGTAGAAGACATGAGGGTTGGAGAAAAAACTGATTACAATCGTCTGATTTTTTCTATTGAAACCGATGGATCTATTTCTCCAAAGGAGGCCTTGAATAAAGCATCTGTAATTTTGAAAGATCATTTTACTAATATTGAAGAACAGTTTCTTCCAGAAGTAAAAAAAGAAAAAAAATTAAAAAAAGAAGATAAAGAACCAAAAGATATTCTTGTTGAGGATTTAGATTTAGGGTCTCGAACAAAAAAAGCCTTAGTAAATAATGGCATTAAGAGTTTAGCTGGCTTACTGAGATATAGCGAAGAAACTTTATCTACTATAGATGGTTTAGGTGACAAATCCTTAAAAGAAATAAAAGCAATTTTGAAGAATTTAAAATATACATTAAAGTAAATTAGATGAAGCATTTAAAAAAAGGAAAGAAATTTCATAGAAAGAGAGATCAACGGAAAGCCCTTTTAAAAGGGCTAGCTGCTAATTTAATATTAAAGGAAAGAATTAAAACTACTTTGGTAAAAGCCAAGGAAGCAAAAAGTAAAGTAGAGAAGTTAATAACTATTGCTAAAAAACAAAACATAGTTGCATTGAGAAGGGTTAAAGAAAATTTACCAGAAAAAGCAGCTAATAAGTTATATTATGAAATTGCTCCATTATATAAAGATAGAAAAGGTGGATATACAAGAATCATTAAAACTTCAATAAGAAAGGTTAGAGATGCTTCTCCTTTGGTAATATTAGAATTTGTTAAAGAATCGAAAACAATAAGCAAAGAATAAATGGAAAAAGAGGATAAAAATATTGTTACAATAGACGCTGAAGGGCAATCTTTAGGAAGAATGGCATCTAGGATCGCTGTTTTACTTCAAGATAAACACAAACCTGAATATGCTCCAAATAAAGTTGGAGAGACTGCTGTTGTAATAGAAAATCTTAGTAAGATAAAACCTTTTAAAGAGACAAAATTAAGGACAAAGATTTATTATAAACATACTGGTTACATAGGTCATTTAAGAGAAACAAAATTAGCTGATATGTGGGAAAAAGATCCAGAAAAGGTTTTAAGAATGGCAGTTAGGGGTATGTTGCCTAAAAATAAACTTCGAGACAAAAGATTAAAAAGATTAGAAATACATTTGTTAAAAAACTAAAAATTAAAAATTTGTAAGGTATGGTAGTTAAAAAAGAGAAAAAAATAAAAAAAACTACAGTAACAAAGAAAGAAACGAAGAAAGTGGTAAAGGAAGTGGTAAAGAAAGAAGTAAAAAAGGAAGTAAAGAAAAAGTATATTGAAGCTATTGGTAGAAGAAAAGAAGCTGTAGCTCGCGTAAGGCTTATTAAAGATAAACCAGGTTTTATTATTAATGGAAAAACAATGGAAGAATATTTCTCTTTGCAAGATTGCCATAAAAAAATATTAGATCCTTTTCGCGCAACTAATTTAGAGAATAGTTTTTTTGTTTCAGTAAAGACAAATGGAGGGGGAATTACAGGCCAAACAGAAGCGATTAGATTAGGAATTAGTCGTTGTTTAGTAAAAATAGATGAGAAATTAAGACCTGTATTGAGAAAAGCAGGATTTCTAACACGTGATGCTCGTATTGTAGAAAGAAAGAAATATGGCTTGAAAAAAGCTAGAAAGGCTGCACAGTGGTCAAAGAGATAGAGTAAATTTGTATTTATCTGTGGGTAAGTAGATCTTTTATTATCAAAAACAGGTTCTAGTATCGTTCAGTTCCCGGAGCAAAACATTGACTCCTTATATAAAATATGTTATATCTATAATATCCTATTATAGGATATTTTTAGTTCTTTGAAAAACAATATTTTTACTATCTGCTATATAACTGGTCATTACATATGATTAGTGGTTGGTTATATGGCAGGTAATAAATATATTAAGATAAAAAATTAAAAGGAAGGAGGAAATAGAAAGTGAATAATTCAACTGATTCTTATATAAAAGTATTATTGGGATTCGTTGTTGGAGCTACTGTTATTATTATGATTGATGAGATCATTGGTATAGATCTCAGAATTTTTCCAGCTACTTCTCATCTTATACATAATATAGCTTGTATGGTTTGGGGCATTATACTTTGGAAAGTATCTGGAAGATAATTGTTGATAGATTTAGAAAAAGAAAGGAGTTGAGGGGATAATGAAGATGAAGAGAATAATTTCCGTAGTGGCAATAGCGGTTCTACTGGTCCTAGTGATGAGCTTAATTTTACTGGACGAACGTCTTGACGAAATAAAACTTCAATTTGAAGAGTTAGAAAAAAGTGCTGGAGCGTTAGAAGAGTTAGAAAGAGATATTGGAGAGTTAGAAAAAGAGTTTGAAGAAAATATTGAAAAGTTAGAAAAAATGTTAGAAAAAAGGAGGGAAAAGAAATGATAATTGAAGAGATCATGAAAAGATTTGAAGACGCTGGAGCTATCCAGAAAGGGCACTTTAAATTAACCTCAGGAGTGCATAGTGATACCTATATTCAGTGTGCACAAGTTATGCAGTATCCAGAATTTATGTATAATTTATGCAGTGAGTTAGGGAAAAAATTTAAAGGTGATGATGTTGATGTGATTGTGGGGCCGGCAATTGGAGGTATTATTATGTCGCACGTGATGGCTCGTGTGTTAGGGCCTTGGGTTAAGGCAATCTTTACAGAAAGAGAAAACGGAAAGATGACCTTAAGGCGCAGTTTCCAAATTAAGGAAGGGGAAAAGGTATTAGTTGTTGAAGATGTTACTACTACAGGAAGTTCAGTAATGGAAGTTATAGACATCGTAAAGTCAAGGCATGGAAAAGTTGTTGGAGTTGGAGTGTTAATTGATCGCAGTGGGGGAAGGATGGACTTTGGAATTAGGACAGAAAAACTCCTTACACTAGACATAAAGACTTATTTGCCAGAAGAGTGTCCATTATGTAAAAAAGGGATTCAAGCAATTAAACCAGGAAGTCGAGACATTTAAGAATTATATTTAGAAATAGAAAAAGGAGGTAAAAAAATGCCCGGATTAAAAGGATATATACTTATATTGTTTTTTTTAGTTTTACTACTAGTTATGCTGATAAAGTTTGAGTGTGCCGCATTAGTAGGATTAATACTTGTATTGTTTTTTTTAGTTTCACTGCTAATTATGCTTATAAAGTTTGGGTGGAATAATTATGATAATGATCATGATGGAATGGTATAAATATTATTTTATTATAAAAAAGGAGGTGAAAGTAAATGAATAGACTTCTTAGAGAAAAAGCAAAATTGTCTGTAGCAAAATTTGTCATTAAAAATTTTTCTCCTGAAGGAGAAAGAATTGTAGGAAAAAAGAGAAAAAAGGCAATACGATATCATCTTGCTAGGGTAATAGGTAATAAAGATAATATTGTGGTAATTCTAAAAGAGAATGAGGGTTTTCTTGAAATCGACGAAGAGGGCAATATTGTAGATGTTACTGTAAATGTTTGAAAGCAGGTGAGGGGTGAAATAAATGATAGTAACTCAATTTTCAGAATTTCTTCCGTGGTTTTTGATTATGATCGGAATTTTTATTTTTTCCCTTTGGATAAAATAAAACAAACAAAGTCGCTTAGTAGATTGCATAAGTGCAATTGAACAGCGACTTTTTAAATTGCCATTTTTACCTTTTTATGATATAGTTTTAAAGCAAAAATACTATGGATATTTTAAAAAAAATATATAAAGAACTTATTAAAAGACCAATTATTGTCATTGCTGTGGCTATTATTTTATTGATTATTGGCTTCTTTTTCTTTAAAGGGAATAAAGAATCAGAATATAACTTAGCAATAGTTGAAAAAGGGTCAATAAGAGAAGAAGTTTCAGTTACAGGTAAAATAGAAGCTATTGAAGATATAGATTTATCTTTTAGGGCTACAGGAAATGTATCTCAAGTTTTAATTGAAACTGGAAGCGAGGTCACAAAAGGTCAGGTTTTAGCTAGTTTAGAAAATAATGATTTATGGGCTCAATTAAGGCAGGCTCAGGCAAATTTAGAAGCTGAAGAAGCTAAATTGCAAGAATTAAAAAAAGGTACTAGGGAAGAGACAATAAATATAAAACAAGTAGAACTTTCTGAGGATGAACAAGATTTAGATAATTATTATCAAGATATTTTTAATACTTTAAATGATGCTTATTCTAAAGCAGAAGAAGCTATAAAAATAGATATCAAGGATGTTTTTTTGGGAGCAGAAGCGGCAAATAGTTATGTATTAAATTTTGATCCTTGTGTGTCTTCTTCAATATCTTCAGATGCTGGATATTCACGTTTAATATCTGAAAGAAAACTTAAAGAATGGAATAACGAGCTGAATATTTTAAATAGCGACTCTTCTAGAGAAGAATTGAATTTAGCAACAAAAAATGCAGGAGTGTATTTATTGGTTTTTAAGAATTTTTTTGATAAATTAGGCGATGTTTTATTGGAAGATTGTTCTTACAGTAATCCTTACCTTGATGTTCATAGAGTAAATGCAAATCATGGTAGGAATCTTATTATTTCCGCAATAACAAGTATTAATGATTTAGAGCAGAATATTGCCTCTCAAAAATTACTAGTTGAAAAAACACAAAATGAATTAGATCTTTTACTATCTGGTTCTACAAAAGAGGAGATTATAATTCAAGAAGCAAAAGTAAAGTCTGCGCAAGCTAATGTATCTAATTATTATGCACTTATAGAGAAAACAATTATTCGCGCCCCAATAGATGGTTTTATAGCTAAAAAAGAAATAAAAGAAGGGGAGGTAGTATTGGCAAATATCTCAGTGATTAGTCTTATGACAGAAAAAGGATTACAGATTAAAACATATATTCCTGAAGTTGACGTTTCTAAAGTGAAGATAGGGGATAGGGTTTTGATAACTTTAGATGCTTTTCCTCGAGAAGAGTTTTTCGGAGAAATAGTACATATTGATTCTGCTGAGACTATTGTTGATGGCGTAGTTTATTATAAAGTAAAAAGCACAATTGATACTAAGGACACTAACGTTAAATCGGGAATGACTGCTGATATTATTATTATTACTGATTCAAAAGAAGATATTTTAATTATTCCAAGGAGAGCTGTAACAGAAAAAGACGGAAAGAGCATGGTAAGAATTCCTGTTAATGAGGATTTTCAAGAAATTGAAGTTGAAACAGGATTAGTAGCCTCTGATGGAAATATTGAGATCATATCTGGATTAAAAGAAGGTGATGAAGTAATTACTTTTATCAAAAAATGATAATTCTATGATTGAAGTAGAAAATCTTAAAAAGATTTATCGCAATGATTCTGTTGAAACCCCAGCTCTTCAAGGGGTTTCTTTTAGGATTAAGCAAGGGGAATTTGTTTCTATTATAGGTCCTTCTGGCTCTGGAAAATCAACTTTAATGCATATTATGTGTTTTTTAGATAGACCAAGTTCAGGGATTTGTAAATTTGAAGGAAAAAGCATTGATAGTTTAACTGACGATGAGTTAGCAAGATTGAGAAATAAAAAAATGGGTTTTGTCTTTCAATCTTATAATCTTTTATCCAGAACTACAGTTTTTGATAATGTAAGATTGCCTTTAATTTACACGGGTTTTTCTAAACAAAAAGAATATGAAATGGTAAAACAGGCTCTTGAAGCAGTTGGTATTTTACATAGGTCTTCCCATTTTCCAAACCAGCTTTCTGGTGGAGAGCAACAAAAGACAGCAATTGCTCGGGCAATAGTTAATCATCCATCTGTAATCTTTGCAGATGAGCCAACTGGTAATTTAGATAGTAAATCTGGCCAGCAAGTAATGGATATCTTTCAAAAACTTAATAATCAAGGACATACTGTGATTTTAGTTACACATGAAAGATATACTGCTGAAATGGCAAAAAGAATTATTTCATTAAAAGACGGGAGAGTAATTAATGACGAATCAGTAAATTCAAGGCATTATGCTAAAGATGGTTTGATTAAATAAAATTATGAAATTTGGTAATTCTTTTAAAACAGCAATAATAGGATTAAAAACGAATAAAACACGTTCTGCTTTAACTATTTTGGGAATTGTTATTGGTATTTCATCAGTTATTTTAATGATGTCATTAGGCGATGGAGCTCAGAATTTAATTTTAGGACAGATTATGTCTATGGGCCCTAATAACATCTATGTTGAACCAGGTGCTTTTACTACAGGAGGAGGAGATATGACGCAACAAATGATGGAAGGAATGGAAATTAAAACACTAACACTTGCAGACATGAAAGCAATTGAAGATGATCCATTAGTGGAAATGGTTGCTCCAATGGTTGTTAGTGTGGGTAGGGTAATTTATAAAAATAATGATGAAAAAATTACTCTTTTTGGTACTACTCCAGCATATAATAAAATAACCAATAGTAGGACTGTATTAGGATCTGATTTTACTGATTTTGATATTCAGAGTATGTCAAAAATAGCTGTCTTAGGATATGCAGCAAAAGAGAATTTATTTGAAGATGAAAATCCAATTGGTAAGATTATTAGAATTAAACAAACAAATTTTAGGGTAATTGGCGTTATGGAAGAACAAGGAACACAAATGTTTCAAAATCTTGATGAATATATATATATTCCAATTACTACTGTTCAAAAATTCTTATTAGGCATTAATCATGTGCAGTCTTCTGTAGTTAAAATAGTTGAACAAGATAAAATTGATGAAGCTGTGGAGGGTATTCGCTTAATGCTAAGGGAGCGGCATAATATATATAATCCAGAGGGTGATTTATCCAAAGATGATTTTAAAGTAGTGAGCGGAAAAGAAACTGCTGAACTTATGAATACAGTGACAAGTATTCTTGCATTACTTTTATCTTCTGTAGCTGCTATTGCTTTATTAGTTGGTGGAATTGGAATTATGAATATTATGTTAGTTTCAGTGGTTGAAAGAACAAGAGAAATTGGTTTGAGAAAAGCAGTTGGTGCTCGGAAAAAAGATATTCTTTATCAATTTTTAATTGAAGCAATGGTTTTAACTGGTGTAGGTGGAATATTAGGAATTTTATTAGGGGCTATTCTTTCTTATCTTGTGAGTATTGTTTTAACAATGGCTCTTGGAATAGAATGGGAATTTGTTCTTTCTTTAAGTTCTATAATTCTAGCTTTTGGAGTAGCTACAGGTATTGGTCTTATTTTTGGGATTTATCCTGCTCGTAAAGCAGCAAAATTAAGCCCAATTGATGCTTTGAGATACGAATAAATCTATATTGATATTTTTATTATACCTGCATCTGAAAGATAGAAGATATAATTTATTGAAGAATCGTAGAAAAAATTATTATTTTTTATATCACTGGCAATAGGCCAGATTTTATTATTTTTAAGAATATAAACATTAAGCATGCCGTCTTTTAAAAATAGAAGATAATCATTGTTAAGAAACCAAGAAACTGGAACATCAGAATAAAGTTTTTTAGAAGACTCAATATTATTTTCTAAATTATAAATTTCAATTTTATCTTCTGAAGATAATAATATTTCGTTTTCGTTTAAAGAAAAAATACCATCAATAATATTTTCACTGATTAATTTTGGTAAATTCTCAAATGTTTTCAAGTAGTAAGCTTTTTTTAATCCTTCAATGATTAAAAATTTACCGTCATTTCCCTCCTTTCTGATTTTAGTTTTTTCTAAATCTTCAAGAGAAAAACTGTACAATGATGTTTTTATTTCTTCTTTTGTTTGCAAAGAAACTTTAGTGAAAACACCGTTTTCTTTTATAAAATAGATATAGTCGTTATCAATTACGAAAGGGGAGCTTTTACCTTCATATATTTTTTCTATAGATTCTGTAAGAAAATCAAGAAGATAAAGCGCATCAGGAGTTCTAATGATTACATCGTTATCATTTTTAGAATAAAAAGTAGCTTGGTTAATAATTAGGGACGTTTCTTTTTCTCTTAATTGTGCTTGATCTAATGCTCTTTTTAATGGAGTATTTAATGAAATACTATTTTTAATTAGGCTTTTTGGCAAGAATATAATTTTCCAGTCATTTTTTGCTAAATGAATAAGAATCTTTTTTGGAGAAAAGATTACTTCATTAGGTAGAGAAGAAGATTCAAAGAAATATTCTTTTTCTTTTGAATTTCTATCAAACATATACCAGTTATATTTAAAAAGTTTTTCTATATAAAGGATTCGATTAGAATCTGGACTTAAATAAAAACGTTCAATTGTTTTACTTGCTATAATGTTTTCCTCGGGCCAGTTATTAGGGAAAAGATAAATATGATTAAGATTAATAGTTTTATTATTCTCAATGACTATTTTATCTTCCCAAAATGAATAATCTGGACAAGAAAAGAATAGAGAATATTCACCAGGATTTAATCTTATTTTTAAAATTCCTTGTTTATTTTGATAGGTTCTATTGTTAATTTTTAAAGTAGCTTCTGCAGGATAAATTCTGGCTTCTAAGGTACCTTTAGATTCTATATATTTTTGGAAAGAGCGAAAGCCAAAAAATGCCCCGATTCCTAAAAGAAAAATTATTGTTAATATTTTTAATAATTTAATCATATAAATCTATTTTATCTGATTTTTAATAAAAGGGAAGTTTCTATTTGAGCTTATATCAAAAATATTATACAATATAATAGATGTTTACACAAAATAAACTTAATCGTTTATTAATTACTTTTAGCTCAATCCTTCTAGTAGTAGGTTTGGTTGCTTTAATAAGTGCTTCTGCTGTAATAGGGGAACAAGAATACGGAGATGTTTATCATTTTGTTAAGAAGCAGTTGCTTCTTGGGATATTTTTAGGATTAATTTTGGCTTGGGTTGTTTCAAAAATTGATTATCATTCTTTGACAAAATTTGCTCTGGTTTTATTAGTTTTAAATATTGTTTTATTGCTTTTATGTTTTATTCCAGCTCTTCAGCCTTTAGGATCGCCAGCTCATCGTTGGCTTAAAATTGGACCTATAAATTTTCAACCTTCTGAATTTATAAAAATAACTTATATCATTTTTCTTGCTGGTTTTTTGAGTCGTTTTTCAATAGACAAAAGAAGAAAAATGAATGCTGCTCCTTTTCTTGTTTTTGTAGCTTCTTTAGCCATTATTGCTGCTATTATTTACAAACAACCAGCAACAGGCACCTTATTGGTTTTAGCTTTATCTAGTGTTACAGTTTATATTGTAGCAGGCATGGGTGCGTTTCAATTTTTGTCTCTAGGATTATTAAGTGCTTTGGGATTAGCATTTATGATAAATAAAACTTCTTATCGTTCTCAAAGAATTTTATCATTCTTGTCTCCAGGAAGTGATCCATTAGGCAAAGGTTATCATATTATTCAGTCTCTAATTGGCATTGGTTCTGGAGGATTATTTGGAATAGGATTTGGAAGATCAATACAAAAATTTAATTATTTGCCTGAAAGTCATACTGATGCTATTTTTTCTATAATTGCCGAAGAGTTTGGTTTTTTAA
>Ga0268277_1002320_pt1 | contig 11216 bp, 7 predicted proteins | sample saktaG_5_FD_190132 | JGI IMG/M metagenome (GOLD analysis project Ga0268277, IMG submission 190132) | Saline water microbial communities from Sakinaw Lake, British Columbia, Canada - sak_2010_1_5_50m | ecosystem: Environmental > Aquatic > Non-marine Saline and Alkaline > Saline ...
ATATCCTCTATACCGCTCCCACTGCTCTGCGCGCCATCATGAAGGATGGCGATGACTGGGTTAAAAAGCATGACCTCACCTCTCTCAGGCTGCTCGGCACGGTGGGCGAACCTATCAATCCCGAGGCCTGGATGTGGTACTACAACGTGATCGGCGGCGGCCGCTGCCCGATCGTTGATACCTGGTGGCAAACCGAGACCGGCGGCATCCTTATCACCCCGCTGCCCGGCGCCTGGCCGATCAAGCCCGGCTCAGCCACCCTCCCGTTCCCCGGCGTAGCTTGCAAGGTTATCAGGGAGGACCGCTCTCAGGCCGCAGTCAACGAAGGCGGTTCGCTTATCATCGAAAAACCTTGGCCGGGCCTGATGCGTGGGGTTTACAACGATCCCGAGAGATTCAAGAACACCTACTTCATTCAGAACCCGGGCGTTTACACTACCGGTGACGGCGCCAGGGTGGACGAAGATGGCTACTTCTGGCTGATGGGCCGCATCGACGATGTCATCAACGTGTCGGGTCATAGGATCGGCACCGCGGAAGTCGAGAGTGCACTCGTTTCGCATCCAAAAGTTGCCGAGGCCGCTGTAGTTGGTATGCCTCACGATATCAAGGGCCAGGGCATTTATGCCTATGTGACCTTGAAGACAGGTGTAGAGAAATCGGATGATCTCAAGAAAGAGCTTGTCGCTCATCTCCGCAAGGAGATCGGGCCGATCGCTTCGCCGGACAAAATCCAGTGGGCTGACTTCCTGCCCAAGACCCGTTCCGGTAAGATCATGCGCAGGATCTTGACCAAGATCGCTGCCAATGACGTGTCCAACCTGGGCGATACTACCACGCTGGCTGATCCCAGCGTCGTGGACGACCTGGTAAAAAACAGGGTCTAATATGAAAAACGGCGCTGCTTTTCGGGCAGCGCCGTTTTTTTTCCTCTTCTGGGTCAGGCATAAAGGCCTTTATAATTGCGGCTTAAAGATAATATCAGGCAGGTGCATTAGTGCCTGAGTTTCAGTATACTTAAATACTTTATTTTACGGGAGGTTGACAAGTCTTATGGCAGAACAAACCAAGCTTTTCGGTATGCCTGCTGAGAAGGGCCGGTGGATACTGGTCCTGCTGGGATTCATAATCAACTTATGCCTGGGCAGTGTCTACGCTTACAGCGTATTTAATGTGCCGGTCAGGAATCTGTTTAATATCGGTGCGTTTGAAAGCGGTTTGCCCTTCATGATCTTCATAGCCTTTTTCGCCGGCATATTCCCGTTCAGCGGCAGGCTGCTGGAAAAAGTCGGCCCCAGGAAACTGGGCATCATCGGCGGCGCCATCGTCGGCCTGGGATGGATTCTGTCCGGCATTCTTCCGGCCATGATACCAAGTGTCTGGACCCTTATCATCACCTACGGTGTGATTGCCGGATCGGGTGTGGGTCTCTCGTACAGCGGCCCCATACAGGTAGCCACCCGGTGGTTCCCCGACAAAAAAGGCCTGGCCGTCGGCCTGACCGTGGCCGGCTTCGGTGGTTCGCCTTTTGTCAGCGCCTACGTGGCTAAATCTCTGATCGACAGTGTGCAGGTCTTGAACACCTTCCTGTATCTCGGCATCGCATTCCTGATCCTTATTATTCTTTTAGCCATTCCCTTGAGGTTCCCTGCAGCCGGCTGGAAGCCGGCTGGATGGTCCCCCAAGCCCGGCGCAGCTACCACGGCTGCCTTTGACTACGACAGCTCACAGATGGCCAGGACATCCTCATTCTGGGGCCTTTTCATCTGCTTCATTATCGGCTCGCTGGCCGGTCTCATGGCTATCGGCATTTCAAGCCCGGTAGCCACCGGCATAATCAATCTGGACGCGGCTGCTGCAGCCACACTGGTGGGCGTTTTCGCCATCTTCAACGGCGGTGGCCGCCCGCTATTTGGCTGGGTAACCGACAAAATAACGCCGAGGTATGCGGCGGTAATATCGTTTATCATCATATTGTTGTGTTCCATTGGCATGATGTTTGCAGGGCCGGGTACCACTGCACTTTATGTTGCCTGTTTCGCGGGTTTCTGGCTGTGCCTGGGTGGCTGGCTGGCGATCGCTCCGACGTCTACAGCCACTTACTTCGGCGTCAAGTTTAATGCCAGGAATTACGGTATCATGCTGCTGGCTTACGGCATCGGCGCCATACTGGCCAATTTCATTTCCGGCTTTGCCAACGATCTCTTCGGCTCATACCTGAGGGCCTTTATACCGGTCGGCGTGCTGGCCTTTGCAGGTATCTTTATCGCGTTTTTCCTGATGAAACCTCCGAAGAAAATTAGTTAGCTCCTAATTCTATCAACGATGGTCTAAGTGGGCGGCAGGCAATCTTGTCTGCCGCCCGCTTGCATGTATTTTTCATACCACGTCATCCAGGTGCTAAAATTAGTCCCTGCGGTAAAAATATGTCTACTGATGCAATAGAGGTCAGAGGTGCGCGTGAGCATAACCTTAAGAACGTGGATGTCAGCATCCCGCGGGACAAACTGGTTGTCATAACCGGCGTTTCCGGCTCAGGCAAAAGCTCGCTGGCCTTCGACACCATCTATGCCGAGGGCCAGCGGCGTTACATCGAGTCGCTTTCCGCTTACGCAAGGCAGTTCCTGGGACGCATGGACAAACCGGATGTCGACTACATCGAGGGGCTGAGCCCGGCAATATCCATCGACCAGAAGGGGCCGTCTCACAATCCGCGCTCCATAGTGGGAACGGTGACCGAAGTGTACGACTACCTGCGCCTGTTATTTGCCCGTGTGGGCAGGCCCCATTGCCCGCAGTGCGGCAGGGAGATCGCCCGTCAGACGGTGCAGCAGATCGTGGATTCGGTGCTGGCGATTAAGCCGGATACACGCATAATGGTGCTGGCGCCGCTGATCCGGGACAGGAAGGGTGAACATCAGCAGATATTCGACGATTTAAAGAAAGCCGGGTTTGTGCGGGTGAGGGTGGATGGGTATGTGCGCGACCTCTCCGAAGTTATCCAGCTCGACAAAAATAAAAAACACACGGTGGAAGCCGTTGTAGACCGTATTGTAACGGGCGATGAGAGCAACCGTGCGCGCATAGCTGATTCTGTTGAGACTGCGCTAAAACTGGGCGCGGGAGTTGTGCTGGTGTCTATCGCCGAAGGAGAGGAGATGCTCTTCTCCGAGCATTTCGCCTGTGTTAATTGCGGGATCAGCCTGGGGGAGATCGCGCCTCGTTCATTCAGCTTCAACAGTCCGCATGGCGCCTGCCCGGGCTGTACCGGCCTTGGTATCAAGCTTGAGATCGATCCTGATCTGGTCATCCCCAACAGGGAGTTGACCATTGCGGAAGGGGCTATCAGGCCGTGGGCTACTTACTCGTGGTATATCAATCAGCTCGAAGAGGTTGCGCGGCAGTACGATTTCTCGCTGCGCGTTCCCGTGAAAAAGCTCGGCAAGGATCAGTTAAACCTGGTGCTGTATGGTGAACACCCGGATCGCCACAGGTACCGTTACCGTTTCGGCAAGGTTCGTGAGTACGCAGTCGGCTTTGAAGGAGTTATACCAAACCTGCAGCGCCTGCACAGGGAGACGGAGTCCGAAAGCAGGCGGGTCGAGATCGAAAGGTACATGTCCGCATCCCCCTGCACGGTTTGCAGGGGTAGCAGGTTAAAGCCCGAATCGCTGGCGGTTAAGATCGACGGAAAAAATATTATGGATGTCACCTCCCTGTCGGCCATCGATGCGGGTGCTTGGGTTCAGTCCATTGCGGGCAACCGTGACGGCAGGCCGGTTTTGACTGCTAACGAGCAAATGATCGCGAGGCAGATAATAAAGGAGATAAACGCCCGGCTGGGTTTTCTCAGGGACATAGGCCTTGGATACCTTACTTTAGACAGGGCTTCTGCCACATTAAGCGGTGGTGAAACGCAGAGGATCAGGCTGGCAACCATGATAGGAAGCGGATTGATGGGCGTGCTGTATATCTGCGACGAGCCGACTATAGGCCTGCATCCGGCCGACATACACCGGTTGATAAACACGCTCAAAAAGCTTCGGGACCTGGGCAATACTGTCATAAGCGTCGAACATGACGAGGGCATGATGCGGGCGGCTGATTTCATCGTTGACCTGGGACCGGGCGCGGGCGAACACGGGGGCCGCGTGGTCGCTGCCGGCAGTATTCAGGATGTGATGAAGGCAGATGAGTCTGTGACCGGGCAGTACTTGAGCGGGGCCAGGCATATACCCATGCCGTCAGGCCGCAGAGAGGGGTCCGGCAAATACCTGGTCATCAGGAAGGCAGGGGAGAATAACTTGAAGGATATCGACGTTAAGATCCCGCTGGGTAAGCTGGTCTGCATCAGCGGTGTCTCGGGCAGCGGTAAGAGTACACTGATGAATGACATACTGTATAAAAAGCTGGCGCAGGTCTTTTACCAGGCAAGGGACAAGCCGGGAAAATGCGCCGGTATCACCGGGATTGAGAATATAGATAAGGTGATTAACATCGACCAGTCGCCTATCGGGCGCACACCGCGCAGCAACCCGGCCACATATACCGGCGCCTTCACTCCCATCAGGGAGCTTTTCTCCTCAGCGCCGGAAGCGCGTGTGCGAGGCTACGGGCCGGGACGTTTTTCCTTCAACGTGCGCGGCGGACGCTGTGAAGCCTGCCAGGGTGATGGTTATATTCAGATTGAGATGCAGTTTTTGCCCGATGTCACGGTCCCCTGCGAGGTATGTAAAGGCAGGCGATATAATCGGGAGGCGCTGGAGATACAGTTCAAGGGGAAGAACATAGCAGACGTGCTGGACATGACTATTGAGGAAGCTACGGCCTTCTTCGCCAATTTCCCCAAGGTTAAAAATAAGCTCGTTACATTACAGGATGTGGGACTGGGCTATATGCGGCTGGGACAACCCGCCCCCACACTTTCAGGCGGAGAGGCGCAGAGGGTTAAGCTGGCGGCAGAGCTGGCTCGCAGGTCTACAGGCAGGACCCTCTATATACTCGATGAGCCGACTACCGGGTTGTCATTCGCAGATATCGATTGCCTGTTGAAGGTCATCCAGAGGCTGGTGGACTCCGGTAATACGGTGATTATTATTGAGCACCACCTGGATGTGATAAAGAATGCGGACTATATCATCGACCTCGGCCCCGGTGCAGGAGATGACGGAGGCTATTTGATAGCTTCAGGCACGCCTGAAGAAGTGGCCGTCACAGAGGGTTCCGCCACCGGACGCTATTTAAAGGGAGTACTGAGCGGGCAGGGCCTGGCTGTCAGTTAGCTGCTCCAGCATCTGCCCGTTCCTTTATGTTTTATGACTATTTTGCTAATATACCGGCTATTAATGAGTATATAGGCTCCCGAATGATTGATATCCCGGCGGTGCGCTCAGCGTTGCGCGATTAAGGGATAGATAAAAGGCAACAGGAGGAGAAATGATCGATTTGATCAGGCCAGTACGTTTGACCGCTTTGATTATAATGCTGGGTTCCATTACCTTTGCGGCTGCTTGTTATGATAACGATGATCAACCGGCGCAGCAGGGCGGCACCCATCAGGCCGCTGTCAGAAGCGATATAGCGGTCGAGGTTGTACCCATGCAGGCCGTAACACCGGCTATCTACCTGCAGATGCCCAACCTGGATATTACATTCGTTGATTTTGAGATTACCAATAACAGCAATAATGCGGTCAGGGTAAGTGTCGAATCTGAACTGCAGGGCTATTCGGAGAAGGCGATCGACACGGTCGATATCGGCCCGCATACTACCGTGACTGTTGGCCAGACACCCATGCTAAAAGCGGAGGCGATCCCGAACGAAATTGCCAATACCATGCTGCATTACCGCATAGCCGATAGCAGCGGCAGCGTCATTCAGGAGCAGACGTTGCCGGTTAAGATGTATGCCAGGGATACCATGCTCTGGGCAATTATGGAGGGCGATGACTGGACGGATACCTCGATTTTTATAGCGGCGTTCGTTACTCCTCACGAGCCTGAGATCGACGTCCTTGTGCGCAAGGCTGCGGAATGTCACCCCGAAAATTCCATGCAGGGCTACCAGTGCAGTGAGTGCTCCGATGATCAATGGAGCGAATACACCAGGGCCCAGGTGGAGGCGATTTATTACGCCCTGCAAAAAGATTACCAGGTTAAATATATCAACTCCACAATCGCTTACAGCAACTCCTCGGATGCTCCTCAGAGGGTACGCGTGCCGGCGGAATCCCTGCGCACCGGCTCCTCAAACTGCATCGATGGCACCGTGCTCTATGCTGCAGCGCTGGAATCCATGGATATGCATCCCTATATTGTAATTACGCCGTCCCACGCCTTTCTGTGCTATGAAACCAAGCCGGATGATCCGAATAGTATCACCTGCCTGGAAACCACGCTGACCGGTTCAGCCTCATTCGAAGACGCCACAGAAATGGGTGAGCAGGAATTGGCCGAGGAACATTCTAACGGCAACCTGGAATCGGGTAAGTCTAAAATACTCTCTATACACGAGTTGCGTGCCAGCGGCATACTCCCCATGAAGTGACCGCGTATCTTTCATGCGCTTGTGTAAATGATATCTATTCAAATAGCAGGTTTGCTATTCGATCTCGATGTCTTTGATGCTGAGCTCGGTGCCCCCTGTGACCTGGATTTTTATGCTGTTGCAGGTGGGGCATACGTACTCATATTCCTTTACGGTGAAATCGGAGTTGCAATCGTTGCAGTGCCCTCTGACAGGCACCTCTTCTATGCTCAGGTAAGCGCCACCGGCCATGGTGTCTTTAGCTACCAGGCCAAAACAGAAGGTAAGCTGAAGGGGGACAATACCGCGCAACTCACCGGCCACAAGGTTGATCCTGGTTATCTTCGATGCGCCTTCCTCGCCGGCCGCGCTGAGCGCGATATCCAGGATATTCTGGGCTATGCCCATCTCATGCATGGATGGCCCCGCTGGATTTTTCCCGGTATCTGGCCGTCAGCCATGATACCCATTCATCCAGCCCCGTGCCGTTTGTACACGATATTTCGATGATGTCGATGGCCGGGTTTATCTTGCGGGCGTTAGCTTTGGCATCTTCCAGATTAAAGTTTGTGTACTGTAGCAGGTCGATCTTGTTGATCAGCATCAGGGCTGACTCATGGAACATCAGGGGGTACTTAAGTGGTTTTTCGTCACCCTCGGGTACACTCAAGATCATTATCTTGAAATCTTCGCCCACGATAAATTCGGCGGGGCAAACCAGGTTCCCCACGTTCTCGATCACCAGTATATCTATCTTGTCCAGCTCCAGGTGGGGCAGAGCAGAAGCTACCATATTGGCATCCAGGTGGCATTCTGTCCCGGTAGTCAGTTGTATGGCGGGGATGTTGAACTTTCCGAGGCGGTCGGCATCCCGTGTCGTCTCGATATCGCCAACTATAACCCCCAGCCTGATTTTGCCTGCGAGCCTCTCCGCAGTTTTCTCAAGCAGTGACGTTTTCCCTGCCCCCGGTGAACTCATCAGGTTGAGCACCAGGTTACGGTTCTTTTTAAAGAGCTGCCTGTTCTCCACGGCTATCCGGTCATTAGCCTGCAACACATCCTGCAAAACGTTAATTTTCATATAGGATACCTCTTAACTGCTACTGTTCTGGGGAGCGCTTCGGAGGTAAGTATACAATTTTAATTGTTTGTGTGCAAAGGAAATCGCAGTCAATGTGTTTGTAATAGCACGGCCTGTTTACTTATAATTAAACACCATACGGCATGAGGCTATGGCAGATGCTGTAACAAATAAATATTTTATATGGACTGTACATGAATGAGCGTGCACAATTGATTATTCCTGAGCGTATAGCGGGATTAGGTGAGCTTGCCTATAACATGTGGTGGAGCTGGCATCCGGATGCCAGGAATCTGTTCAGAAGGCTGGACAGACTTCTCTGGAAGAACACCGGTCACAATCCCGTCAGGCTGTTGAAGGAGATACCTCATCATCAACTTGTGTCCTGCTCAGAGGATACCAATTACCTGGGCAGCTACGATGCTGTTATGGAGGATTACCGGAAGAGCCTTTCCGATAATAATACGTGGTTTAACACGCGTTACCCTGAATACACGGACAAATTAATGGCCTACTTTTCACTGGAATTCGCCCTGCATAACTCGCTGCCTCTTTATGCCGGGGGGTTGGGGGTGCTGGCTGGAGATTACTGCAAGGCGGCCAGTGATCTGGGCATACCGATGGTAGGCGTGGGTTTTATGTACCCCCAGGGTTATTTTCATCAGCTTATATCGCAGGATGGCTGGCAGACCGAGGTATATGACCGGATAAATTACGACAACGTGGCGGTTTCGCGGGTTTTGAACTCGGCTGGCAAAACGCTGACTGTTGCAGTGCCACTGGACAATGTTTTTATCAATGTTGCTGCCTGGGTTCTGAATGCTGGCCGTGTCAAGCTGTATTTACTGGATACAAATCTTGATGAAAATCCCCAGGCCTACCGTGGACTTACGGACAGGCTGTATGGCGGTGACAGGGAATTGAGGTTGCTCCAGGAGTTGGTTGTTGGGATCGGTGGGGTGCGCATATTGCGGGCATTGGGGCTGAAGCCCGCAGTCTGGCATGCCAACGAGGGACACACTACCTTTATGCTGGTGGAGCGTTTGCGTGAATTTATCGATTCGGGCATGACGCTGGATGGAGCGCTGAAAGCAGTGGCGGAGACGTCGGTGTTTACAACGCATACGCCGTTGCCTGCCGGCAACGATACGTTTGCACCGGACATCATTGACAAGTATTTTCACAGCTACTGGGGCCAACTGGGCGTAACCCGCGAACAGTTTTTCGATTTGGGGATGAGCCAGCAGGACAGGACATCGTTCAATATGACAGTGCTGGGCCTCAAGCTTGCGGGCTACCGCAACGCTGTAAGCAAATTGCACGGCGAGGTCTGCCGCAGGATGTGGCATGGCCTGTGGCCTGAAAAAACTGAAGCAGAAGTGCCGATCATATCGATAACCAACGGCGTGCACCTGCCGACATGGGCGTCCCCGCAGTTACAGGTTCTTTACAGGCGGTTCCTCGGGGATGACTGGGAGGAGCATCAGGCTGACCCGGGCAAATGGGATGGTATCAGGGATCTACCGGATGAGTTGATCTGGGCCATGCACCGCTGGCTCAAGCTGAAACTCAACAGCTCTATCCTGGACCGTGCCAGGGAAAGGTGGTCTCACGACCGCGTCGCCGCCATCCAGCCATTGGCTATGGGTGCATTGCTGGATGCCGAGGTACTGACCATCGGGTTCTCCAGACGCTTCACAGGGTATAAGAGGGCCGGACTTATTTTTAAGGATGCAGACAGACTCAAGAGAATTATAAATCGCGAAATGCAGCCGGTGCAGATTATCTTTGCGGGCAAGGCGCATCCCCAGGACGAAGACGGCAAAAGGCTGATACAGCAGGTCTATAATTATGCGAAGGATCCCGAATACGGTGGCAGGATAGCCTTCGTCGAGGACTATGATATGCATATGGCGAGGGACCTGGTGGCCGGCGTGGATGTTTGGTTGAACACGCCGCGGGTTTTGATGGAGGCCAGTGGTACCAGCGGCCAGAAAGCATCGGTGAATGGAGCAATCAATCTAAGCGTACTGGATGGCTGGTGGTTTGAAGGTTATAACGGCGATAACGGCTGGGCTGTGGATGAGAGGAAAGTGGTCGATTCGGCGGATCGTGATGCCTCGACAGCTAATGCTATATACGAGTTACTGGAAGACCAGGTGATACCGCTTTATTACGATCGGGACATTAACGGCACTCCTCACGACTGGATAAAGATGATGAAAGAGAGTATCCGCTCAAATGCACCGTACTTCAATACATCGCGGATGGCGGGCGAATATGTCGAGCGGTTTTACCTCAAAGCCCTGGAATACGCTTCAACCAATCATCTCGAATAAACTGAATGAATGACCTTGGATTGTCCCATCTACGTATTGTGCTGAGGTAAGAAATTCAGTAATCTATTAGGGTAATGAAAAGGCAAATGAAGAAAATTGGTGTGCTGACATCCGGCGGAGATGCGCCCGGCATGAACGCTGCTATCAGGTCAGTGGTCCGCACTGCCATATTCCATGGGCTGGAGGTCATCGGCATCCGGCGCGGATACTCGGGTTTGATAGCAGGCGAGTTCCAGAAGTTCAATCAGAGATCGGTGGCCAACATTATTCAGAAAGGAGGGACTATCCTTGAGACCTCCCGCTGCAACGATATGCTGGAAGTGGAGGGGCGCAGGAAGGCCATAGACGCTTTGCTGTCGCAGGAGATCGACGGCTGCGTGATTATAGGCGGTGGCGGCTCATTCAGGGCTGCCCAGGCCATGGGTGAGGAAAGCGACATCGCCTTTATCGGCGTGCCCGGGAGCATTGACAACGATGTCTGGGGCACGGATTACTCGATTGGATTTAACACGGCCGTAAATACCGCGCTGGATGCCATAGACCGCATCAGGGACACCGCCAGCGCCTTCGAAAGGATATTCTTTGTCGAGGTGATGGGAAGGAAATCCGGGTTTATCGCCCTTACTGTCGGGCTGGCGGGCGGGGCGGAGCATATCATCGTGCCGGAGATCGACATGGATATTGAGGACCTCTGCCAGAGCCTGAGGGAGAGTTTTAAACGCGGAAAAAGGAGCAGCATTATCGTCGTTGCCGAGGGCAACACGGTGGACGATACCATCAATATCGAAAAGTATGTCCAGATGCGCTTAAAAGTTGAGACTCGGCTGTGCACGCTGGGCCACATCCAGAGAGGAGGATCGCCCACCGCGGCAGACAGGATACTTGCCAGCTGCCTGGGTATAGCAGCCGTTGAGGGCCTGCTGGACGGGAAAAAGGGGCACGCAGTGGGGGAGGTCAAGGGCGAGATCGTCTACACGCCCTTTAAAGACACGTGGGAAAAGAAAAAGACCATCGATGAACGTTACCTTAAATATATACCAGTGCTGTCACAGTAGAATATTCCGTTCACAGGGGGTTCTGCTGCAGGTTATGTCGATCGGGCAGCCAACCAAGGCAGGCAAACGGGAAAACCCGGTCATATTTCTAATAGACTGAGGAGGTTTAGCCATGGAGATAGTTAAATGGTTCGAGGACCTCGGCAAGGCTGATGTCAATAAGGCCGGTGGGAAAGGGGCCAACCTTGGTGAGCTGGTAAAGGCCGGTCTCCCGGT
>Ga0268277_1002329_pt1 | contig 11179 bp, 12 predicted proteins | sample saktaG_5_FD_190132 | JGI IMG/M metagenome (GOLD analysis project Ga0268277, IMG submission 190132) | Saline water microbial communities from Sakinaw Lake, British Columbia, Canada - sak_2010_1_5_50m | ecosystem: Environmental > Aquatic > Non-marine Saline and Alkaline > Saline ...
TTTAGCCATGAAAATTGTGATTGGAGATGTTTTGAAAAATGACAGGGTAGTGGTTGATTTGGAAGGCGAAAAAATAGTTTTCCGCACGCAAAAGGATTTAATTAAGACAAAAGAAAAAGTTTTGGTTGGATAATGTCAAAAAATATTCTGAAAATAGTCTGTTTTTTTGTGGTCGGTATGGTCGGTGGTATTTTTGCTGACCAGATTTTCTGGCCTTATTTCATTGAAAAGCCTCTTTTCCATGAGTACAGGCTGGAGCAGAGTCCGGTTTACGTTACCGAGAGGAAAGAAGTGATCATTCAGGAAAATACCGCTTTACAACAGGCGATTGAAAAAGTTGACAAAACAGTGGTCGGAGTCAAAACAGAAACAAAAACAGGGGAGATATTGGAAGGTACGGGACTTAGCGTGACTTCCGACGGCTTAGTCGTTACTCTGGCAGAACTGGTCCCCCAGGGTTCCGTTTTCGCTTTTTTCGTTGACGGTAAAGCCGTTTCCTACCAGGTTTTAAAGAGAGACGCCGCGACCAATCTGGCCTTGGTAAAATTGGGAGAGGCTAAATTGCCGACGGTTGTTTTCGCCGATTTAAATAAGTTGAAACCGGGAGAAAGAGTTTTTCTCGTTGCCGTAGGAACGGTTAACGAAGGAATCGTTAAAAGTTTTGATAAAGATTTAATCGAAACCAATATTACAGAAACAGACAACATCAAAGGCAGTCCTTTGTTTAATATCGCAGGAGAAGTGTTAGGTTTGAATACTGTTGATTCTGGAGGAGCAGTTATTACTATTCCAATCTCCCAAATCAAAGAGTTTATAGGAATGTAAAACGATTTTTCTAAGCAAAAAGTCCAAAGCCCGGAGCAGTCCGGGCTTGACTTTTTTGTGAATAATGTTATATTAAAAGCCTGGCACACTTCAATAAAAATAAGGAGAGGAAGACAGAAATGGAAAGGATAAAAATTTTTCTAAAGGTGGATGATGGACCGTTACACAAAATCACCAAAAAGATACTGGAGACAAAGGGTTATGTCGTCGTTGAGGACATAGGTGATGCCGAAGCAGACGGAATGGCTAATCTCGCCATTATTGGCCTCAACAATTACCATGGAAAACTTCTCGCAGACAAACTGCGGGAAATGATTCCTAGTATCGGCGTTATTCCTTTTTTTTCAGCCTATGTTGACTATGGTGACGTCAACACAACGTGTGTTGATCTTAATCGGATTGATGAGCTTATCGTCTCGGTAATGAAAAAGAAAAGGAGTGAACAATGACAGCTACACTGACGAGTGAGGAAGCGAAAGTTCTCAATGACATAGTCACTGAAGAACTGGCGGAGTACGGTCTTTTGAAGGCCATGGAAGATAAAGCCGCCGCCGCCAAGGAGATTACTCCCACGGTGGCAAAAAGGTTTGATTCTCATCCGCTCCTGAAGGATAAAATCCTTCTCTACCCGCAATCGTCTCTCGAGGAAGCCATTATGGCCAAAATCGATGAGATCGGCGCAAGATGTGTCTGAGGTTTTTCTCGAAAGAGAAAAGCAAGGAGCGTGGTTCATGTAATCACGCTCCCCTTGTTTTTTTAAACAGAAATGCTAAAAACAGTTTAGCTCCTTGCCAATTGGTAGAGGAGACTTTTTTTATAAGGAGAAGCAAAGATGTCACGAGCATTCGTGGTCACTGACAGTACGGCAGATTTTCCCATGGGAGCATTGGATGGCCAAAGGATAAGGGTCGTTCCGCTCTATGTGAGGTTCGGAAAAGAAGAATATCGCGACAGGTATAACCTTAGCAGCGATGAATTCTTCGCCCGGTTGAAAAAGAGCGAAACCCTGCCCATGACCAGTCAGCCAACTCCGGATGATTTTTTGAGAGCGTATAAAAAAGCAGGCCCCAAAATTTTCTCCCTGCACGTTTCGGCAAAACTCAGCGGCACGCTTGAGTCCGCCAAACGAGCCGAGAAAGAAGTGCCGATGCATTTTGAAACGAAAATGCTTGATTCTCAGACCCTTTCTCTGGGCCTGGGATTTCTGGCAATGAGAGCCGCTGAAATGGCAGAAGCCGGGACAAGCCTTGATGCTATCGAGGAGGAAGTAAAACAGCTGATTTCCAAGGTTCGGCTTTATGGCGTCTTGGATACTCTTCATTATTTGGAGAAAGGTGGCAGAATAGGCAAGGTTTCTTCTTTTCTTGGTTCTCTTTTGCAGATAAAGCCGATCATCCAGATAAAAGACGGAGAAGTCGTGCCGGTGGAAAGAAACCGAAGCAAAGCCAAATCCCTGGAACGATTGGTGGAAATAGTCGCTGCAGAAGGCGACATGCTGAAAGTGGGCGTAATCCATGCCGATGCCGAGGCCGAAGCAAAGGAACTGGCAAAGCGTCTGAAAGCGGTTTATCCCGGAAGGCATATCCCTGTGGTGCAAACTGGTACTATTATCGGAACTCATTCCGGCCCCGGTTTGGTCGGAATCTGCGGAATATTAAAATAAGGAGGAAAGAAATTGCTAAAAGTCATCCTAAAAACAGGTAATTTTCTATTGGGACTTCTGCAGTTCATTGTCTGGCTGATTTTCTGCGGTATCCCTGCAGGCATACTATATATAGTACATTGCCTCTGGATATCGAGGAGATTTTTCCGTCAGGTGAGGACTAAGAAACCCCAGTGCCTGGATTCCCCTGTCTATGCGTTGATTGAGCTACTGGTTCTTTTGCCAATGGTTCTTTCAATGACTCCATGACAGTCAGGAATAATTCTATATTCTATAGGGAGCGCTTATGCGCTCCCTTCCCTGTTTTCTTTACTGCTTTCTTAGAGGGTGTATAATATTAGAATATGTTTCAAGGTGCTCTCGTTGTTATTTCCTGGATCTCGCTTTTGTATTTCATCGTCTGGTACTTCGGCTAATTTCCGCTTGGCTAAGCTAAGTTTTCCACAACCTGAAGGTTGTTTTTTATTTTGGGGTGGCTATTATTAATGAATATGTTAAATTTGGGGAAAATTTTGAATAAGAAAGTTGTTATTATTTTTACCGTTGTTTTAATTCTCCTCGCCGGAGGATTTTTTTGTTGGTGGCAAGAAGATAAAATAGAAACTTTTTTTGAAAATAGAAAACGAGAAAAAATGGTTGCTCCATCCAAAGATTATTCTGTAATAGAAGAAGCTGGTGGGAAATTTATTTTAAACAAAAAAGATGGATTGAAAGTAAAAATTCCTACAGATTGGGAGATTGAGTCAGGGTATAATATAGAAATACTAGAGTCTGATCGAGAGGTAACTTTATACTCAAAAAATTTTAATTATTATCCTCCAGAAGGATGTTTAATAAGAATACAAATCAATCGTCTTGAAAAAACATGGATAGAAGAATATGGTGTAGATTCTGTGATGTATCCTTTTGAGGGGGCGGAAGAAGTCGAGAAAATGATAAAAACCTACGAAGAGGCTACACAGGAAGAAAAAGAAGGCATGCGAGAAAGGGGGACTGAAATAATTTTAGTCAACCAGAGAGAATCATTGCAAGAAACTATTATGTTGAGAGAAAACATTGGGAAATATGTCACCGTTAAAATTCCAACTGAGAATAAAGTATATATTTTTTACAGCACACAGCTTTTTGAAAAGTGTGAAGAGGAATTCGATAAATTTTTAGAAACAGTTTTAATCCAATAGTTCTTTCTTAAAGCGAACCTCGGCTTGAGAGAGGTAAAACATAGCTCTTTTTAAAATTGAATAAACAATTTAATAAGGAAAATTGATATTTTTATCAATTTTTTAATGGGAGAAATAGTCAAAAATAAGCGATTTTTTTATATTTTTACGCTAATTTTCATAGCGGGATTTTTAGTTTTTCCAATTATTTCTTTGGCTGATGAATTTAACGATATTAATTTATATGAAACGGGAAAGTATCTTGAATTATCACAGGGAGACGCACAGAAATTGATAGATACATTAAAACAAGTGTTAACAAGGGAGGGAATATTTTTATGGGGATCGGGGGGTGCTTCGGAAGAAAAAACAGCGGCGGGCGTAATTTTACTAAATATTGTAAGAGTAGAGATATTGAATCATCTTTTAGTGGATGTCCCAATAGAAATTACATGGAAAATAATAAAAGGAGCTGTAGAGATAAGCAGGGTTTTTCTTGATCCCCAGGGTGTTTCTATCGTTTTAGACAAATTTGAGAAAGAAACAGTTAAAATAGCTGTTGCATATGGGATGGATTTTTTGGTTGGAAATGAAATAAGAGTTACCCCTGGAGCGAGCAAATTTAAATATTATTCATATAGAGGAGAGGAGAAAGAAATCGTTTTACAATATGTAATGATCTATAAACCCGATAGAAATAACAAGAGAGCTAAGGTGGAGATAAGATTTTATATGCCAAATTCAATAGAAGCTCCTAATGCAGAAAAATATAATAAAGGGATAACTTCAATACCTGTACCTAATTTGAAGAAAGATCTTTCTCCTTTCATCGTAGAAATTAAAGGATTTGTGGAGAAAAATGAATTTGATAATTATCGATGGGTTGATGAAAATGGCAGATTGGCTCATCCATCAGTAAATATTGATTTTCCTCCAGAGGTACCAGATTTGGGAATTAAACCCCTTTCTTTGTGGGAAAAATATCTTTTGAAACCCATAGAAACTACAATAAAAGATGTAGAGGTTATTATTACCAAAGTTACTGGGAAATCTCCGGGATTAACCGATATTTGGAACGAATTTAAAAAATTTATTGAAAAAATTAAATCTTTTGCACCCGCCGGCTTGATAGATACTTCTCAAACTGAACAAAACCAGCCATCCATTAATAAGACATCAGAACTTTTAACAGTAATAGAAACCGTCAAAGGACTTGTTGAGGCCAGGCCTCAACAAGCAGAAGAATCTGTTGAGGAGAGTCCTCAACAGGCAGACGAAGCAATATTGAAAGAATTGCAGGAAATTATTGATGATGCTGCTGAACAGATAGACATTTTAGCCCAGGAAATAACTGAGCTAAGCCGGGCTAAGCTCGAAGAATCGACTGAGCTTAGCCAAGTTCAGGAAGAAGCTGAGGAAATAGTGGAAGAAATAAAAGAAGAAGAAATTGAGGAGTTGATAGAGGAGGACGAGATTGTTGAAGAGAGCCCTCAACAGATTTCTGGAGATGTTTGCTGGGTGGATGTAAATACTGCTTCAAAAGAGGAATTAGACAAAATAAGCGGTATTGGTCCAACATTGGCCCAAAGGATAATTGACGCAAGGCCATTCTATTCACTTTCAGATTTAATAGGAGTGAGCGGGATTGGCGAAGCAACTCTTCAAAAAATAGTAAACCAGGGATGCGCTTATGTTAATTATGTTGGCGGTGGCGGAGGTGGAGGCGGCGGATCTTCATATGCGCCGCCTCCACCAGAACCGGAAGAATCGCCGGCGTCGTCAACTTCGTCGACTTCAACCATAGTAAAAATTTTAATTAGTGAAATCCAGATAGAAACAAGTACTTCCACGGATTATGATTTTATCGAACTTTATAATCCTACTACTACAGATATCGATATTTCCGATTGGCAGTTAAAAAAGAGAAATTCCAACGGAAACGAATCGTCAATTAAATTGTTACCGGAAAACAGTATTATTCCGGCGCAAGGCTATTTCCTCTGGGTGAACACAGAATACGCTTCTTCAACCCAAATTTCGGCTGACGCTACTAGTAGTCAAGTTTTGACAGCAACCAACAGCGTGGCTTTATTAGATAAGGATAAAAATATTATTGATGCTATTGCTTGGGGCGTAAGTATCTTCCCTTTTGTTGAGAATTTACCTTTTCATCAAAATCCCGGAGCAGACCAGAGTTTAGGAAGAAAATGGTCAATAATTAGCGAAAATTATATTGACACCGACAATAATCAAGAAGATTTTGAAATACAAATTCCCACGCCAAAAGCCAAAAATCAGAATGCCGAACCAACGGCACCGCCGCAATCGGAAGGGCCGCTTTTGACCGTAGTTATTAATGAAATTGCCTGGATGGGGACTGGTGTCGCGAACCCAGCGGATGAATGGATTGAATTATACAATAATACTGATTCAATAATTGATTTAGATAATTGGAGTTTCGCTTGGAGTCATGGAACTACTTCTCATAATATTACATTTTCTACTTCTACTGGATCCGTTACCATAATCCCAGGGAATGGGTATTTTCTGTTAGAAAGAAGCGAGGACGATAAAACAATTAGCGACATTGCCTATAACCAATTTTTCACGGGAGAACTGAATAATGATGGTGAAAAATTAGAATTAAGAAACGCTTCGGGCGTTTTAATTGATGCTGTAGACTGTTCTTCTGGTTGGTTTGCTGGCACAACCTCCAATTATTACGCTTCCATAGAAAGAATTAATTCCAATGCCTCAGGAACAGATATGACGAATTGGGCGACTAATAATTTAATTACCAAAAACGGTTCAGACGCAGATGGAAATATAATTTATGGTACGCCAAAATCAGAAAACAGTGTCTCTAAAACAGAAACCGAAATTTCAGGCGCAGTTGATTATCCGGTTCTAACATATTTTAGCCAGCCTTATATCGTTATAAATACTCTGACTGTTCCTTATAATCATGTTCTTAATGTTGAACCGGGGGTAGTTTTGAAATTTAATGAAAATGCAGGTTTAGAAGTACAAGGCACTATAAAGGCAAACGGAGAGGAAAATAATAAAGTTATGTTTACTTCTTCAAATGAACCAGCTTACTGGAATGGGATTTATTTTTCCGCTTCAAGCACTGCTTCGGAATTAAATTGGGCAGAGATTAGATATGCGCGAGGCTCTGCGGGAGAAGGATACCCGGCAATTTTAATAGAGGACAGTTCGATTAGTATATCAACTTCAACTGTAGAGAATTATACAGACCGGGGAATAAAATTGATTAATTCCAGCTCAACGATTGAAACAACAGAATTTTTGGGTAGTGGTATTAATATTTCAGAAGCGGGCATAGTAATTGAAAATGGGAGTCCCTCGATTAAAAATTGTTCGATTAGAAATAATGACCGAGGCATCTTTATTGAAATTTTAGCCGAAGGAGATTTACCCCTAATTGAAAGAAATAATTTTGAGGATAACGAGTACCCGGTTTATGCTTCAATTCCTAATGCGATTTTTAAGAATAATCAAGGAACAAATAATACTTTTAATGGATTAGTACTTTTTACCAACATTTCTCAAGATATTACTTGGTATAAAAATGATATTCCATATATTATCGGTTCCCCTCAATTGGGTTGGCATGTGGGCGTAAATGCCGAAGTAGTCCTGACTATTGAACCAGGAGTTCGGATAGAATTTGGAAATGGAAGCAATATAGAGATTGAGGGAAAAATTTTAGCACATGGAACCAATGATGAGCCCATTATTTTCACCGCTTATCCCAATCAGGCGCCGTGGAAAAGAATTTATTTTAGCGCTTCAAGTACCGGTTCTATTTTAGAAAACGTAATTATCGAACAAGGAGGATATAATTCCAAAGGCCAGATTTATGTTCAAGGAAGCTCGATTGAGTTTTTGAATTCAACATCTTCTTTTGCGTATGGTATCAGCGCTGGAATCTATCTGGAAAATTCTTCTTCCATGGTTGATAATTCTTATTTCGGAAACAATAAAATAGGAATAAGGATTGAGGGGACGGAGCCGGAGCCGCAACTCGGCAATAATACTTTTTTCAATAATGAGTGCGATATTTATTGGCCGAATGCGAGTACGAGTTGCGGGGAAATAGCGACGAGCAGTCCGGAGTTGACGGTGGAGTGCGGGTGCTGCCCTTATTAAACAACGCGTTATTGACAACCATCTTTGGTGTGGTAAAATAAAACCACAAACATATCTTAAATAAATATAACCTGATTTAATAAAAAATGTTAAAAAACCTTAAAAAATTTGGAGACCTCTTAAAAAGCCTAAGAATCAATAAGGAATTAACCTTAAGGCAAGCTTGTAGGTTAGCTAATTATGATCCAAGTAATTGGAGTAAGATAGAAAGAGGGATATTACCGCCGCCTTCAGACGAAAAAACTCTTAAAAATTGGGTTAAAATACTGGGTATAGACGAAAACAAAAAACAAATAGAAGAATTTATTGATAATGCGAAAATAGCTCAAGGATCAATCCCACAAGATATTTTATCGCAAGATATTCTTGTAGAACGATTACCAGCATTTTTCAGAACTTTAAGAAATAAAAAACCAACTAAAAAAGAAATAGATCGGTTGATTAAATTGATCGCTCGTTCTTAATTAAAATGTCTTACAGAAATGTTAGAGTTCCATTTTTGAGTAGTGAAAAAATTAAAGAGGAAGCAAATTTGTTTAGAAAGAAATTTTGGGGCGACGGTGTTCCGGTTGATATAGAAAGAATCATTGATTTAAAATTACAACTTTATATCATTCCGATACCGAATTTTTTAAAAAATTGTAATATAGATGCTTTAATTAGTTCCGATTGGAAATCTATTTCCGTAGATAAAAACGAATACGAAGATGAACGTCTTCACGGTCGTTTAAGATTTTCTTTGGCCCACGAAATTGGCCATTTTATTTTACATAAAAAGATTTATAGTGATTTCAATATTAAATGCCAAAGCGATTATTATAAGTTGTATGAATTTTTACCTCCTATACAATATCGTTATCTTGAAGTTCAGGCTAGTAAATTTGCAAACTACTTCCTTGTGCCAAGAAGCACATTATTAGAAGAGAGTAGGAAACAAATCAATAAAAAGGGTAATCCAGATTGGTTTAAATCAGTAGACACAAAAACACTAAATTCTTACATTGCTATTCCACTTTCAAAAATCTTTGAAGTTTCTGAAGACGTTATTACGATTGCTTTGAGCGATTTAAATGTCATCTAAACCAATCTGCAGCATAAGCCATACGAACAACATAAATTGAGTTAATTAAAAATCGCCTTCTCGGCGATTTTTTGGTAGAATAAAGCAATATATGGCGCTAATAAAATGTAAAGAGTGTGGACGCGAAATATCTGATGAAGCTTTGGTATGTCCCAATTGCGGAAAACCGCAAAAAGAAAAACTTCCTCCAGTGTCGTTATCAAGGCAGATGACTGTATATTTCGTCAGTTTATTCTTGCCACCGTTCGGACTATGGTATGTGTGGAAATATTTGAAACAGAAAGACGGTAAATCAAAAAAAATAGGCATTGCCGCTGCAATCCTGACAGCAATATCCATTATCGTTGCAATTTGGTTTACTGAAAGATTTGTGAATTCAATCAATCAAGCATTAAATTCTATAAATATTTATAATTACTGAAATCGCCAATTAGGCGGTTTTTTGTTTGCCCTGAATTTATTGAAGGGGTAGAATAGACGATATGGAAAACAACTTACCTACAATTGCCGGTTGGATTGGCATGGTTTTAATTCTTGTTGCCTATTATCTCGTTTCCAGCAGAAAGGTTGTTGGCGACTCCCGGCTTTATCAGGCGCTGAATTTTTTCGGGGCGCTTGGCATCATCTGGAATACTCTCGTCCAGCAGGCGTGGCCGGCAATGACTTTGAATGTAGTCTGGGCGTTAATTGCCATAAAGACGCTTCTGCTGGTTAAGAAAAATAAAGTTTAATTACATGGACTGGACTCTTTTAATCGGATTGGCTGCGGCCATTCTTACGACGTTTTCTTTAGTGCCGCAGATAATCAAAATCATCAGGACAAAAGGGACGAAGGATATTTCCCTGCTGATGTATGTGGTGATAACCATCGGATTCTTTTTGTGGCTGATTTACGGTATTTTAAGGAAGGATCCGGCAATCATGTTTGCCAACGTAATTGCGCTTGCCCTTGGTCTTTTTGTCTTGCTTCTCAAAATAAAATATAAATAGTTGAGTCATGAATAATCAAATTTTATTCGTTTGGGATTTTCACGGAGTGCTGGAAAAAGGCAACGAAAAATCGGTGGAGGAGCTCTGCAATCTGGTTTTGAAGGACTTCGGCTTTGAGAAAAGGATTAATCTAAAGGAGGTGGTTGACTGGTATGGCTTGAGGTGGCTGGATTATTTTAAATTGGCAGTACCGGAAGGAAATCCGGAATTGTGGCAGAAGATGGTGAGTAAGGTTTTAAGCTTCCAGGAAAGGGGATGGGAAATCATAAAAAAGAACATAAAAGCAAGGGAATTCGCCAAGATCGTTCTGGGAAAAATAAAAAATAAAGGGCACCAGAACGTTCTTTTAACGAACGCCCGGCCGGAGCACGCCAAGAAGTTCACCGAACTAATTGATATAAACGCTTATCTGGACGAGATTATAGGGGTGGATACTCCGTATTACTTTCGCAAGACCGATGAAATACACGCGGTTAAGGGCGACAAACTAGCCAATTTTCTGAAGGGGAAAGATTTCAAAAAGATAGTTTTAATCGGAGACAGGGAAAGCGACATCTGGGCGGGAAAGAGCTGCGGGGCCAAGACATATCTTTTCTTTGACCCGGAAAACGGCAATGCAAAAAAAGAAACAGAGGCCGATCATACCATTTCCGATTTGAGAGAAGTTTTAAAAGAGTTATGAAAATCTTTTCCATAAAAACTCACAAAATAAGGCCTTACGAACAAGGCCTGTTTGAAATCCTGGATAAGTATCTTACGTCTCTGAAAGAAGGGTCAATAGTTGTGATTACGTCCAAAATCGTCTCAATATGCGAAGGCAGGGTGGTTAAGTTGGATGGAGTGGATAAAAAAGAGCTGATAAAAGAAGAAGCGGAATATTTATTGCCGGCAGAAAAAAGTAAATACAATATAACTCTGACGATCAAGGGCAATCTTTTAATACCCACCGCAGGGATCGATGAGTCAAACGGGAACGGATATTATATTCTTTGGCCCAAAGATCCCCAGAAAACAGCCAATGAAGTGCGTAAATACCTGCGCAAGAGATTTAAGATTAAAAAAGTGGGAGTGATCATCACCGACAGCAAGACAACGCCCTTGAGGTGGGGAACCACGGGAGTGGCGGTTGTCCACAGCGGTTTTGCGGCCCTCAACAATTATATCGGAAAGCGCGATATATTCGGAAGAAAATTCGAAATGCAGAAAGCAAACATTGCCGATGCCCTGGCTGCCTCAGCGGTTCTGGTTATGGGAGAAGGGAACGAACAAACTCCCTTGGCGGTTATT
>Ga0268277_1002330_pt1 | contig 11172 bp, 6 predicted proteins | sample saktaG_5_FD_190132 | JGI IMG/M metagenome (GOLD analysis project Ga0268277, IMG submission 190132) | Saline water microbial communities from Sakinaw Lake, British Columbia, Canada - sak_2010_1_5_50m | ecosystem: Environmental > Aquatic > Non-marine Saline and Alkaline > Saline ...
CAGCTGACTTTTTTCTGTATGCAAGGCCTTTCTCAAGAAATTTAAGGAATATCCACTGGTTCCATTTATAATAATCGGGGGTACAGCTTTGTATTTTTCTATCCCAATCATAGCTCATCCCCATTGCTTTTTGCTGCTCACTTATTGCCTTTATATTGTCTAAAGTCCATTTCTCAGGGTCAACCTTATTTTTTATTGCAGCATTTTCAGCAGGAAGCCCAAATGCATCATAACCCATTGGGTAAAGCACATTAAAGCCATTCATCCTCTTGAATCTTGCAAGAGCATCACCAATGGAATAGTTTCTTAGATGTCCGACATGCAGCTTTTCAGAGGGATACGGATACATCTCAAGGCAGTAGAACTTCTTCTTTTTTGGGTCTTCAGATACACTAAAAATATTCTTCTCTTCCCAAAGTTTTCTCCATTTTTTTGAAATTCTGTTAAAATCAGCCATTTATCTAAAAAAATAAGGATTATATTTAAATCTTTATGTTTAGTTTAGATACTATATATTAACCATTCTTCTTTATTTTCTTTTGATAGAATAAAGCAGAAATTATAATCAAAACAATTAATAATGAGACCAGGAGGTATTTAGTATTAAAGGCAGGTTTAACTTCTACATTATTCTCAGACACCAAAATCTCAAATGATTTCTCAAATATTTTATTTTCATAATGAACAACTACATTTGCATCATATGTTCCTTTATTAAGATTTTTAGTATCCCAGTAAGCAGGGATTACTTTTGTTTCTCCTGGGTTAATATCAACTGACTCTGTTCTTATGGTATTTTTATTTATAATTACATCAGCATAAACATCTTTGATTATTTTATTCCAGTTGCTCTCAAGGTAAATATCAAGTTTTGCTATTTCATCAAGCTTAAAGTTGTTGACCTCTATTTTTTCTATGCTTATTTTTATTTCTCCAATGTTGAAATCCCTTTCTATTTTTGTTTTGAATTCATCATAGCTTATTATAACAACTGCGTTATATTCTCCGATTTTTTTGGTATTCCATGCTGTTTTTATCTCTCTTTTTTCTTCTGGCTCAAGAGCAAGGGTTTTGGCTGTTATATTGAAAATTTTTTCCTTGTTTTCATAAATTATTATTTCTGCATTTGCATCAGATATATTTTTTTCACCAATGTTTTCTAGAGAAATTATAAAATTAGTATTGTTTATGTCAAGTGATGCATCCACATATTTTCCATGGGGGGGAACATTAAGTGTCAGCTTATGTGTTACTGATAAAGAGCTTGTTATTGTCCCGCTTTTAGTTAAACTTTTTGGAGCTTCTGCTGCTTTTATAATTTCTTCATAGGTTCCTGGCTTTAGTATTTTTGGAAGATTAATTTCATAGTAAACTGTTTTAAAAGAATCATTTTGTGCCAGTGTGATGGATTTGTTCTTTATCTTAATGTAGTCAGTTAAGTCTCCACTAGAGCTTATTGTTAATGTTGATTCCTGATTATCTGTGTTGTATAAATTAAGGGCTATTATCTGGTTAAGCCCTGGTCTAAAGTTAATGTTTTTATAAGCCGGACCAATGCCTAATGCTGCTGCATTTTTTACTAGTATGAGAAGTATTATGGTTAGAATTATTTTTTTTAATATGTTTTTCATTTTCTATTTTCGGAAGACTAACAAAGCAGCCATTTCCATATTGGAATCATCTTAATTTTCCCTTTTGTACCAAACCATTCTACTGTTTCTTCTTTTTCGTAATCTTCTGTTATGATAAGAAGGTTTCTGCATTTTAATTCTTTGCTTGCTTTAAGCAGTGCTCTTATTTCTCTTTTTTTTGTTTCAAAGTCGCTGAGATTATAGCATACCTGAATAAGCTGCTTAACACTGTTGCCTTCTTTTACAACAAAATCAACTTCTTCGTGAAGTGAACTTTCCCAATAATATATATCCTTATTTCTTCTTTTAAGCTCAATAGCAACAATATTCTCATAAAGCCTGCCATAATTCTTGGAAAATTTAGTTGAAATCTTAGTCAAAAAAACATTATCTATAAAATAATTTTTTCTTGCATACTGCATCTGGTCCTTGATTTTGTATGAGAAAATTGGAACAGTGAACATGAAGTAAGAATTTTCAATATAACCCAAGTAATGCTGGAGAGTGGTCTTGCCAATTCCATAATTCAGGCTTTTTAAGTTATTGTATAGCTTGCTTACTGAATATTTTGTTGAATTAAGCATTAATCTCAGCAATGCTTTCAATGCTTCTTCATTTTTTATATTGTGCCTCTCTATTATATCCCTTCTTACAACTGTTTGGTAATAGGAAATAGCTATCTCTTCTTTTTTTCCATCTTCTGATAAGACTATCTCCGGCAGTGAGCCATATTCAATATATTCATTCAGGATATTTAATAATTCGGCTTTCCTGTTTTCCGAGTATCTTACTGTGTTAATATCAAATTTTATGCCCTTAAATCTTAAAAATTCCTTAAATGAGAGGGGAAATACCTTAACTTCAAGAAATCTCCCTCTTAATTCTGTTGGAATTTCATTGCTGGACATTTTTGAACTTGATCCAGAAACAAAGATTTTTATATCATTATTATCATATATTCTTCTTAGCCATTTGCTCCAGTTAGGAATAATTTGTATCTCATCTAGAAACAAGAAATCAATTTTTTCCTTAGATATCTGCTTTGCTGTTGGAATAATCTGAGTCAGAAATTCTGTTTTTGCTGGAATCCTTTCATCCTCAAAATTAAGGTAAATAATGTTTTCTCTTGTTTTTTCTTTTAACAGCCTTTTTATCAGATGTAATGCAATATAAGTTTTTCCAACCCTTCTGAATCCGGTTATTACTATGATTTTTGGAACAGTTAGTTTAGAGTAATCAAATAGGTTTATTTCCCTTTCATAGATTTCTGGCAGGTTTTTTTCTTTCCATTCAGTTAAGATTGTTTTGATTATTTCTTTCATAGTACAGTTTTATATGATTATTGTATTATTTAAATGTTTTGGTTTCACTGTGTCTCAACAGTGATTGTTGATGTTTTTGAGTCAGAAGGTTCGTCTAATGGCACTTCTACTCTTAGCTCTATCTCTGCTTCATCTATTGAATTGTTATAGTTTAGCTCTTTTATAATTGATGTCTGGCTTGACTGCATATTTGCCCAGCTTGTTGTTGAGCTAGACCAGCTGAATGCCCCTATTTCAGCTGTAACATTATCTGCCCTGAACTGGTAGTAGCTTGTTCCAAGTGATGCAGAACTGCTTGACCATAGTGCAGTTGCATTTAAAGTTATGTTAACAAATAGATTGCCGTCATTCCTTATTCTTAATGGTGCTGGATTGTTATTTGTTGTGTCATTTACCTCTCCAAGGCTCATTGTCCCAAAGCTTGATGTGTCATCAACCAAGGTTATTGCCTTGTATGATTCTATTGTAAAGTTCCAGACACTGCTGTTAACATATGTTGTCTGGTCATATACCATAACCTTCCAGTAATATGGAATATCCAGCTCTAGCTCTGCTGCTGGCGTGTAGTTCATCACTGATGTGTTGGCTGTTATAACAAGATATGAAAGATCTGAGGAATTATAAATGTAAATAGTATAATTTAATGTATCATTATCTGCATCAGCTGCATTCCACTCAAATGCCGGAGTCTTATCATGAACTGTTGTATTTCCGTTTTCTGGTTTTGTAAGGTTTATTTCCGGCGCTGTGTTTCCGATAGTTGCACTGGTGCTGTTTGTCCAGCCGCTCCATATTGTATTATCATAGGCATTCACAGAGCATATCCAGCTCTCTCCCTTTTCTGTATCAGCACTCTCTATATCTCCTGCTGGGGTTGTGTTAGTCCAGGTGTTTAGTGTTACTGTTATGTTGTTTTCATCATCACTGGTCCATAAGGTATTGTTCCTGTACCATGTTACATTAGCCACAACATTATCATTATCTGCATCTGTAACATTAAAGCCGCAGTCAAGCAGGTCATTAGCTGACGGGCTTGAAGGAATTATATTAACATCAGCTATTGCCGGGGCAGCATTAACTTCCCCAAGAGCATGGAAGAATCCTAAATAGCTCTTGTAATTAGCTGAGCTTATGTTGCCTATTACTACTTGTGCAATTGCAGTTGTTGTCCTGTAGCTTGCTGATGATATGTTTGTTCCTCCGCTTGATATGATTGTCTGGTTTGAGCTGTATGCTGTCCCGCTTGTTATAAATGAGCTTATCAATGGGGCAGTTAGTGATAAAAGTATGAAGAATAATATGGCATAAGCTGCTATGTTTTTGAATAGAGTTCTGTTTATATTAACTGGCTTCTCTATTTGCTTTTTATTTATTTTATGCATTTTTCTTTTTTGCCCTGCTATAGACTGTCCAGATGGTCTTGTCGCTTCTGTTCAGCAGCAGGGCTATCTGATGATTTGTGAAGCATGTATTTTGCTTCAGGTATGATACAAGAACCTCAAGGATTGAGAGTGATCTATCCTTGACAACAGATAATGGTATGAAGAAATTTGGTCTTTTTTCAGCTATGAATTTCCTTTCTAATCTTTTTATGCCGGCTCTGCGGTATATTGTCCAGATGTTTCTCTCGTCCCTGTTAGTTAAAACAGCTATCTTATGGTAAGAAAGCCGGTAAGCCTGTTTTAAATATTCAACAAGCGCCTCTAAAACACTTACACTCCTGTCGTAGAAAATAGCACTGGGTATTAGAATTTCAAACTTATCAGTATCTTTATTCAGTTCTGAAAGCTTTTTTTTCAGTTCTTTATCCTGCATGGTTCTTTTCAATAAGCTAATATTCCTACAATGTATGTATTAGTATATAAATAGTTTTGGATTTTATAGTATTTATTCTTACAATGTATGTATTGATATATAAATATTCCTAAAGTACAAAGAAATTCAGAAAAAATGTTTTTGTTGATTATCAACAAATAAACCTGAAAAAGCCAGAAAACAAAATTTCTTTAGTTAAAAATAGAAAGATTTAAATATAAATAGTATAACTTATAATAGTTATATTAGTAAGACACAAAATCGAAAGATTTAAATATATGTATTATAACTTATATTTATTATATTAATCAGATTCAAAATAGAAAGATTTAAATATATGTAATATAACTTATAATTATTATACTAACATTTGGATAGAATGTTAACAAAAAAAGAGATAGGGGTTCTGAAACTAAGGAAAAAGGGATTGACACAGCAAGAGATAGCCAAAATTCTGAAAATAAGCCAGCCAGCTGTTTCTGGCTTTTATAATAATTCCCTGAAGAAGATAAGAGAGGCAAGAAAGGTTTCTGAGATAGCTGAAAAGCTGAAGCTTAGGCTGGAGGATGATGAAGTCTAAAAAATGGAATTAAAAAAATTAATAAAAAAAAGGGAAAGCCAGGGAGTTGAGTTTAAAGAATCTCTAAGCCTGAAGCAGGAGATTGGAGAATGTGTCTCTGCCTTTTCTAATACTAACAAAGGCTTAATTTTAGTTGGTGTGTCTGATTCAGGAGAAATTAAAGGTGTGCAAATAGGCAGGAAAACAATGGAGGATCTTGCCAATTACATCAAACAGCATACAGATAATCCAATTTACCCTAAAATTAAAGTTGAAACAGCTGATGGCAAAAACATTATAGCCATAGAGGTTGATGAGCATAATGAAAAACCAGTTTTCTTTAGAGGCGAAGCATACAGAAGGGTTGGAAAATCTGTCCACAAATTGTCTGCCTCAGAGATTAGGAAATTAGCAAAGAAAAGCACAAAAAGCTATTGGGATGAGCAGGTTTGTGAGGAAGCAAGTTTGCAGGATATTGATGAAGAAAAAGTCAAATGGTATCTTAAGCAAAGGGAGAAGCACAGGAATATCCCTAAACAAATAAAAATTTCATTTAACCAGTTTTTAAAGAATATTAAGGCAGTTAAAGGAAATAATACAACTAATGCAGGAATCTTATTTTTTGGGAAAAATCCTTTATTTAAAATATCAAATGCCCAGTTAAGATTATCAAGAATAAAGGGGAAAAAAATATATGGACCTATTTTAGATAGAAAAGATTGCGAAGGAACATTATGGGAGATGATTGATCAAGCTGAAATGTTTTTTAAGGAGCATATTAATTTTATGGGGCTTAGAACTGAAAAAAGCTTTCAAAGAGAAGACAAGTTTGACATACCAATTAAAGCTTTAAGGGAGCTTGTAATAAATGCTCTTATTCATAGGGACTATGAAACAACTGCAGATGTAAGGGCATTTATCTTTGATGACAGGGTTGAAATAATCAACCCTGGAACCTTCCCAGAGGGTGTTACTCCCAAAAACCCTTCACATAAGCCAGTTAATCCAATTTTGTCTCAATATATGTATGACATTGGGTTCATTGAGAAATATGGCTCTGGGATTGTGAATGTAAGATTTATGTTAAAAAAGAATGGGAACAAGGACTTAAACTATATTCTCCATGAGATTGAAACTAAAGCAGTTGTTTACTCTCAAATTAATGAGAAGGACTGGTTAAGAAAAACTACCCAGAAAACTACCCAGAAAACTACCCAGAAAATCTTGGAAACAATAAAAGAAAATCCAGCTATAACGAGAAAGGAATTAGCTTCAATAATAGGGGTTAGTGAGAATGGTATAAAATTCCATATAAGCAACCTAAAGAAAAAAGGTTTATTGAAAAGGATTGGTCCTGATAAGGGAGGGCACTGGGAGGTTATAGGCAAATAAAATCAAAACTTTGTGTTAGCCTGCCAAAAAGGCAATTAAAGAAAAAGAATGAATAAAACAAAAAAGAGCAGGAAAGAGAAGATAGCTGAGCTGGAGAGAAAAATAAATCTATGCGAGGCATTTAAAGAAAAATCTGATAACAAGGCTCATTATGATAACTTAATTGAAAAATACTCTTTGGAGATTAAGAAAAATAAATTAAAATCAAATTCATCACAAAAACTTAGCAAAGCAATCCTGCCAGCAGCTTTAATGGTTGTTGTTGCAGTTATGCTGGTTTTCTTAAGACCAGCATTTATTGGCTATTTTGCACTGGAGAATGCCAGCTCTTACACGCAGGATATTGATGCTGTGTTTGCTGAAGATAGTATTTACTCATTTTATTTGGAACAGGATGGTGAGTTAAGGTCATTAAGATTAAATGGTCAGTTAATCGGAGACGGCATTGCAAAAGTTTACCTTGAAACAGATAATGAAAGCTATCTTGTGTTTGATTCAAATGCTCTTGAAGAAGAAGGTCTTGCCGGCATAACAGGGCTTATTGTTGAGGATTTGAATGAAACAGATGAAGAAGAAATAAATGAGACAATTTCAACCTCAACTAATGAAACTATTCCTTCGAATGAAACAATTCCGGGTAATGAAACAGTAGAAGTTAATGAAACTATCCCAGGTAATGAAACTATTCCTTCGGATGAAACCATTGAAAACATTACAAATCCGCCTGAAAACGCAGAGATCCTGATAGGGCTTGAATACAATGATGGAACAGAATTTGATTCTGATAATGATGGAATAGAGGCAAAAGGTGGAATAGTTGACTTCAACATTAAAAACACAGAATTCAACTGGGCTGTTAATAAAAGTAATTTATGCACAAGATGGGAGACATATTCTCTGGAGAATGAAACCAGCATAACAGTCTGCTATGGAAATGAGAGATGCTGCAATTTTATCGGGCTTGAGCCATTAACACCAAGCTGGAATGAGGTATTTTACTCTTATTATTCAAGATATGGGGCTGGCTCAAGCAACAGGATAAGCTCTCAGGTTGTTTATGTGGATTATAATATTAATGAGGATGATTTGTATTCTTATGTTTATTATTCTGACTGGGCAAGCCTGAATGCAGTCTTCTTGGAGGAAGAAGAGAAAATAACTTACTTTAGCGATATTTGCATGGAAACATGCTTATTAAGCCTTGATGAAACCTCTTATAGATTAAGGATTGAGCTGGAAAATGCAACTTTAAGGCTTAATAACATAAGCTATACAATAATTCCGGAAGAAGCTGAAATAATAAATAATGCTCCTGAATTATTAATGGATATTCCTGAGATCACTATCAGCAAAAACAGGGAGTTATTGATAGACTTAAGCGAGTATTTCTCTGACAAGGATAATGACTCATTGGAATATACAATTTATGAAATGGAAGATATCTCTGTGTTTGTTAATGGAAGTATTGTTACATTTATACCTAAAGAAGGCTTTACAGGAATAAGGAATACATTCATTATAGTAAATGACTCAAAGCAGATAGCTGTCTCAAATGTGTTTGTGGTTAATGTAACCAAAGCAGAAGAAACTCCGGAAGATATAGTTGTTGAAAACATCACTGACATTGCTGAAACACCAACACAGTTAGCTGCAGAAATAAACAAGCCGGTTAAGTGGGTAAAGAAAGTAAAGGCAGAAAACAATGAAACCATTGCCAAGCCTGTTAATGTTTCTTTCACTATTCCGAAAAAAGCATTTAATCTTGCTGTTAAAGACATTAAACTGAATAAAACAATTGAAAAAGATAAGATAGCTATTAAGACAAAAACCAGGGAAGATAAGCCAAAGGATAAATCAGAAGCAGAAGAATTTGAATTCCCTGATTTAATTGAGGCAAATGAAACAAAGGAGTATATTGCTGAGTATGAGACAGAAGCGCCAGCTGTTATTGAAACATATATCAGTGATTACAAAAAGCAGATAATTATAAGCTCTGATACACACTATGTAAATATCCTGGCTTATACAGATGTTCCTGTTGAATGTGCTCCGGAAAACATCAGGCTTTACTGGGTAAAGAATGGTATAAGGGAATTATTTACAAGTGTTGGATATTATGACCTGAATAACAATTCCCTGGTTGACAGGATAGAATGGGTTGTTCCCAGTTTAAGTAACCAGACATTTGAGGTAGAAATAACTGTACTGAATGTGCAAAGCTATCCGACTGTCGGCGGAAAATGGACTGTTGAGTTTACAACAATCGGAACAGCTGACTTAACAATCACAGCTGTTGATGGAACAACCTATGGGGATTCTGCTCCGGATGATCTGGAGTTTATTGAGCTGAAATGCGGTGATGGGATTGTTAATGCTTCTTTTGACGGAAATAAAATCTTTGTTCCTGATTATGAATGCAATGAAACAGGATATCATACTGTCAGGGTTTTAACAGAAGGAGTGCATACACAGGAGTTCAGGTTTGGCGATGCTGTGGCTTATGCGCATAATCTTGCAGGGCAGATACCAAAAACACTTAATATACAGGGCAAGCTAACAGACTCGTCTGGCTCTGCATTAACAGGAAATTATAATTTCTCATTTAAGATTTACAATGAAAGCACTGGCGGAACTAAATTATGGGAGGAAAACCAGACCCTTGCTGTCCAGGATGGAATCTATGATGCTATTCTTGGCTCCTCAGTTGCACTGACACTTGACTTTGACAGGCAGTATTATCTTGGAATACAGGTTGGAACTGATAGTGAGATGACTCCAAGGCTGAATCTTACAAGCACTCCTTACACTTACAGGGCAAGCTTTGCTGAAAATATTAGCATTTATTCAACAGGCGGCTTGATAATGGACTCAACCGGCTTGAGCTTAAACAGGAGCTGCGGAAATAATGAGATATTGAAATGGGACGGCTCAGCATGGAAGTGCGCAGCTGACTCAGGTGTTGGCTCAGAAGCAGATACTTTAGACACAGTTTCAGACAGGGGTGCAGCAACTGACAAGGCATTAACAATTGACAGTGATGGAAATGAAACAACAGTCATAGGCGGTGATTTGCAGGTGCAGGGCAATATCACAGGCAGCTCTCCAGTTAAGATAAAGGGCGGACTGAATGTGCTTAATGAGTCTGGGGATACACAGCTTTATGTTAATGAAACAACCGGGTATATTGGTGTTGGAACAGCTTCACCAACCCAAAAATTGCATGTTGCTGGAGATTTAAATGTTACCGGAGAGATATACGGTGACCAGTCAGCAAATAATTATGTGTATAACGGCACTGACTGGATTCCTATGATTTCAGATGCAGATGGTGTGCAGAAAGTTGTATTTAACAACTCTGAGCAGGGATACTGGTCAGTAAGCGGAAATTATTATTATTACAATGACGGCAATGTAGGCATTGGCACAGCATCGCCGGCAGATAAATTAACTGTAGTTGGAACACTTAATGTTACAGATATTCAGCTATCTACTAATTGTGCAGATGGCGAGATATTGAAATGGTCTGGCGGTGTTGGAACATGCGGAGCTGACTCAGGCGTTGGCTCTGAAGCAGACACCCTTGCAACAGTAACTGCCAGGGGAAACACAACAACACAAAACCTAACAATAGGAGACAAGCTTACTTTTGCATTTAGTGAGTTTATTGACAACCTAGTTGATGGCTGGCTCAGGGTTACCGGCAGTTTGAACATAACCCAGAACTTAAAAGTTGGTGGAGATGCTAATATAACCGGTGACTTAAAAGTAGATGGCAACATCACAGGCGGCTCACCAGTTAAGATAAAGGGCGGATTAAACGTATTAAACTCCTCAGGCACATCACAGCTTTATGTCAATGACACAACTGGCAATGTCGGCATCGGCACAACAAATCCAGGAAGTACTCTTGAAATAAATGGTACTTTTCATGTAAAAACGAAAACAACATTTTCTGCCACTGGTGGAACAATTACCACTTCTGGAGGATACACTATTCATACTTTTACTGAGAATGGAACATTCACCCCAAATGTTGCTGGAACTGTAGAAGTTCTTGTTGTCGCTGGCGGCGGTGCTGGTGGTGGTTGGGTAGGAGCAGGCGGCGGTGCAGGAGGATTTAGAACTAATGCTTCTTTTGCAGTAACTGCACAAACCTACGGAGTTACGATTGGTGCTGGAGGTACTGGAGTTACTGACGATAGAGGAAATGATGGAGCAAGTTCAATCTTTAGTACAATTACTTCCGCTGGCGGCGGCGGTGGTGGTTCACACCCTACTAATACGGCTGGTAATGCTGGTGGTTCAGGTGGTGGTGCTGGTTCAACTTCTCAAACTTATGGAGCAGGGAATACTCCATCAACAGACCCTTCACAAGGAAACAATGGGGGCAAAGGTTATGCTGTCCAAAGTGATGGTGGCGGTGGCGGCGGTGGAGCAAGTGCGGTTGGAGCAA
>Ga0268277_1002333_pt1 | contig 11164 bp, 8 predicted proteins | sample saktaG_5_FD_190132 | JGI IMG/M metagenome (GOLD analysis project Ga0268277, IMG submission 190132) | Saline water microbial communities from Sakinaw Lake, British Columbia, Canada - sak_2010_1_5_50m | ecosystem: Environmental > Aquatic > Non-marine Saline and Alkaline > Saline ...
CGTATGTGCAAATTCAACAACGAGTTCATTTTAAATGTAACGATCTCAATATCAGCGAACAATAAAAAATATTTTTAAAGCCTCCAAGAATGAAATACGCTCAATTAATGCTGTGAAAATCTATGTTTAATATCCATAAACAAATGTAATCAATTATCCTAAAAAGAGGATGATTCTATATTTCTTTGAATCACAGGCATAAAGTCATGTTGAAGAACTCGCTATTTCATGGGAAATGGGAAATATCATTCTTCTAATAGTTGATTCTCATTCAATACACCTTTTATTTTTTTTGTAAAATTATTTAGAAGTAAGAAATAAAAAAAGAAACCAAAAACATTAAAAATTCTAAAGAAAACCATATCGCCAATCGGTATAGGAATGAAAGCAGTTATTATGAGGAGTGACATAATAATGCCACTTACATTCTTTTCAATTTGAAGTTTTTTATTTTTACTATTCTTATTTATAAAGTTTGCTATTTCGTTTGGCCATTTGAAGAACCAGTATAAATTGTAAAACGGAATAAGCATCCTAAATGCAGCAGCATCTGGTGATATTGGATATCCTCCGTTCGTAGTTTTTTTTAATATCTTATGTATATTATAAATACAATAAAGAAAGTAGATTACGAGCAATATTAGAGGAATAATAGACCATGTCTGTGTAATAGTGCGATACTTTGATTGGAATCCAAGATCAAGAAAAACAAGAAACACATAGACAATTGAGGCAATAATGCCTATTTTAATATTTGGGAAATCTTTTACGCTAACTTTTTCCATACTAATGAGATTTTTTGGTTAGAATTCGTATTAATATGACTTGCTAAAGAATTTAAGATGAGTAGAATACCTATATGAAGTATTATGTTCTTAAACCATTGGACTTATAACAATCAAGTTACACCAACAGTTTGTCAAACTATAAAATCAACTATTGTAAATACATGTTTGATAAGCGGTTAACTACATCCGCAATTTGTTTTGTAGCTTCACTACCTGGTAATATATAATCCCCTGTTTCACTGAGTTTCCAAATCTTTTTTACTCCTTCAATGTTTACTCCTCTGTATTTAAGAGTTAGATTGTTTCCGTCAGGAGTTTGTTTTGCGTATTTATAGAGGTCTTTCCCGTATTTCTTGCATAAAACCGCCCATGTTGCAATACCTGCTACCTTCCCGGTTATGGACTCAGGAATTCCTGCTAACCTGATAATTTTCCATGCAACCTGAGTTCCCATTCGTTGGGCCTCACGTTCACTTCCTCTTGCAGTTTGGACTTCATCAGCTGATAATTGGACTAGGACACTGTTTTCTGTTAATTCGCTTAAATACACTTTTTGTGCATTCAATGAAATTAAGAACATTAAGAAAAAACCAAAGAATAGACAAATCTTTTTCATTATTTTACTATTTTAATGCTGAAATATCACTACAGGTTTCTACTACGCACCAATGCATATTTTGAAACTAAAATAATGTAAATATGTGTGATAAGTTGAAACTATATAGTTATTGTAGGAACATAAGCATTTTGAAAGGGAAGGACATGGTATTAGGAAGGAATTAATCCCAGTCTGGGATTCATTCACTCAACGTTAAACTTTTGAGTAGCTTTAATGAGGAGGCGCTGGCTTTAAATTCAAACCTCTCCTCATCAGCTTTCAGTCTCAGTATCCGATTTTTCCGGTTGAGTTTCTCAATGTATTTCTGATTGATAACCACCGACCTGTTGATCCTGATGAACTGGTCATCAGGTAATAGTGTCTCAACTTTTCCAATATTCATCGTGACCACCTCTTTTTTATCTTTACCTAACCAGATTTCTGTATAGTTCCAGTCAGCCTGACAGTAAATGATCTGTGAAGGGGAAATCAGTGTAAATCCCTGTCGGGTGTTAAAGCGTAGTTTATGGTTGGGGTTGACATACTCGAGCAGTCGGTCGATCTTATCTTCAACGGTGGTTTGCCTTGAAGAGGAGAGGAAACGAGTAATTGTAAGACTTAGTTCATCCGGGTCGATGGGTTTGAGCAAGAAGTCAAATGCGGCATGCTTGATTGCCTGGATAGCATACTGGTCAAAAGCGGTTGTAAAGATGATACAGGAATGATGATTGAGCTGTTTGAGATCTGCCAGAAAATCGAATCCGCTTTTAGAGGGAAGCTCCACATCGAGAAAGATTAATTGAGGTGTTTTCTGCACGATCTCTTTCAACGCATCTTCAGCCGTTCCATAACTGCCCACAATATCCAGAAATTCAAATGGTAGGAGCAGCTCTTCAAGCATTTTCCGGCAATCGGTTTGATCTTCGACAATAATAGTACGAATACGATTCTGTTCCATGCTGCGGGAATGTTACATCAAAAGTAGGGAAATTAATGAGATATATCAAAGACTTATTTGAATACTCGATTGTACTAATGTTAGTCTCAAAATTACACAGGGAAATTGATCCTCACCTTTGTCCCTGTTGGGTTACCGCCTTCAGTTAGATCCTCGATGGTCCAGGTAATTCGGTTTCCATGGAGTTTATACCACAAATCCAATATCTGTTTAACAATCAACAGCCCTTTCCCGGTGCTTTCTGTTCCGGCATCTTTTGGCGCTGTTCTTCCCACGCCATCATCCTCTATGTAGATTTTCAACGGGCTACCGGTTTTTTCTTCAACCCTGACGATGATCCTTGCAGGACCTTCTTTTGGGCGGATGCCATGTTTTACAGCATTCTCAACGAAGGTCAAAACAATGTTCTTGGGGATTTCAATAGAAAGATCAAGGTTTTCATGAGTACTGATATCATAACTAAACTGAGGCAGCCTCATTTTTTCAACATCCAGATAATTTGAAATTAATAATAATTCCGTCCCAAGTGTACGCGAAATTTTATCTGAATCAGTTACTATCCCTCGGATAAAAGCCGAAAACTTAGCTATAAACTGGTTGGTAAGCTCTTTATTCTCTTGATGGACCGCATAGCTGATGGAGGTCAAAATATTGAATGTCAGATGGGGATCAAATTGCGATTTGATAGATTTCAGTTGCAAGGCAGTAATTTCATCACTGATTTTTCTGCTACGTTCTAACTGAACTCGCTGGAGTCGTCTGATCAAAAAGATGAAGCCAAGAATAAATAGGTAGATTCCAATGTAAAATGGAAATTTCAGGAGATAGAATCTATTTCTTTCATAAGAATAATGGTAATAATGGCCAGATTCCTGGATTGCAATTGTATTTTTTCCGTTTTCGAGAGTTTTTATTTGAACAAGCCTGGCGCCCATTGATGGAGGCAGGTCCAGGTAAACAGGAGATGAAAAATCATGACGAAATATTACAGGAGGATAGCCGTAACTTTTTGCGCATATAAGTTCTTTCTTCCCGTCTTCATCCAGATCTGCCTCCAGGAAATTGTTGGAGATAAATACAGGAACATTAAACGTCTCAATTGTTTGAAGGTTTCCATCTATTTTTTCAATATTGCCTTGCTGGTCCGACTTGTAAATGAATTCCCTTTCCTGTCCAATATAGAAAAGATCCATTGCCAGTCTCTCTCGTGTATCTCGTAACTCTTTTTCTGAGATCACTCTTCCTTCTATGGTTGATAGTATTAGCCTCGGTATAGAATTACCAGAAGAGAGCTGATAAAGTAAAGATACTAACTTCCATTCGTTTCCGCTTCTAACAGGCAGGGATTGAATAATAATATATTCCCCTTTAAATCCAACAGGTGGAAATAAAAATTTCAACTCCTTATTGAATGCCATGATCCATGCACTATGGTCATCTTGAAATCCACCCAATGAATCAGGATAGTTTGAAATAGAGTAGGTTGTTGTGAAGATCTCTTTAAACCCATCCTGGTTGACATCTTCAATGGCATCAATACCCATGAATACTCCCATGTCAGGGCTTTTGTTCAATTGATTATGGCGTACATCATAGATGAAGCAGCCCCGGGGTTGTAGAGGAAATCCTGCTATAATCGTAAGGATTATCTCCTTCCATCCGTCACCATCCATATCCTCAAAAAAGACACTGCTTGTTTTTGCATCCTTACTTCCGGCTGTTCGAATCTTTCCTATAAAAAGATTCCGAAACAGAAAATCATGCAAGTTGGCATGGTCAATGCAATTCAAAAAAATAGAGTCGTTGGATAAGGAGAAAACGATGATCCGGTTATTCCCACTATGATCGAAATCTACAAAATAGATATGTGGTTCATCCGACAACATCTCTCCGCGGCAGTAGTAATGCGCTCCTATCAATCCATCCTCTTCGATGACCTTCAAAGAGGCTTCTCCTTCAGTATTATTGAAAAGGACGATGAGTTCACTTTTCCCATCCATGTCCACATCTTTCCAAAACTCATATCCTCCCGGCTTATTAATAAATCCTGTTTCGATCAAGTCAGATCTGAATCTTGGAAAAAAGTCCGGGATCAGGATAAGGATCAATAAGGTAAATGGAATAGCCAGTAAAAACGGACTTAGCGCTATTTGCCTAAGAATATGTGAATGAATCCATTTCATGCAGGCATCTCTTTATCGTCAATCCGTCTCGTTACCAATCAGTCAAGTCAGGATTAGTTCCTTTACCGGATTAGTTTTAACAAAAATGAGGAAAAAACACGGTTCAAACAAGAACGAGTGAAAAACTTATCTGCGCCTATTTCTCTTAAACCAAATCTTACCTAAAGTTAGCTTCGTAAATTTATTATCCACAAGGTCAAGCCCTTCGGGTGCTGGAGGCTTCTTTTATGCTACTACGCATGTGATCCTCTTTCATCCGCATGAAGGTCGCATCAGGATCTGTCTTTGAATTTGACGTTCGAGCGTTTTATCTGTTTCATACTGCAAGATAATCATATCTTACAGATAACCAGAAAGATAGAATGTATATTTATCAATAAGATATTAATATTCAGCGCGTTATGAAAAAGTAAAACAACACCAGCTACTGCCGGAACAACCTGGGGACGCGGGGGGTGGGTACGCCGTACATTTGAAGGCTGGAATAAAAGCACAAGCGTTCCAGTTGTGAAGGCAGTAGCGAGGCCCGCCTTGAGGGCATAAAAAAAGAGGCTGCCTCGACTTTTGAGACAGCCCCTTTTTCCTACCCCTTCCCTTTTTAGGGAAGGGGGCCGGGGGAATGAGGTAGAAAAGCGTTTTCAATCAACAAATACAAGCCGCTTTGTAATTTCACCTGTTCTGGTGACAAGCCTGGCAAAATAAACTCCAGATCGCAACCCCAGAGCATGGGCATCAATTTTCTCCACATGCTTCCCGACCGGGAACTCTTGTCGGTCGATAATCGTTGAGATCAGTTTTCCGAGGACATCGTAGAGGAGGAGAGATACACAGGATGGTTCTTTGAGTTTGAACGAGACAAACGTACTCTCCATGAAAGGATTCGGACTGTTCTCCAATGAGGTTACAGGAGAAGCGTGGATATCCTCCTGCCCGATGATCAATGGATTGACGATTGCCCCAACAAGGGAAGTAAAACCATTGTCCATTCTCATCCATACCGGCAGGACGTGATCGTTGTGTGCAGTCAATGCAATGTAATGGCCATAAAAGACGCTACTCATGGGCGTAAATGAAGTTTCGCTGACTTTGAAATTCTTAAAACTCTCACCGCCATCTTCCGAAACAGCCATGTAGACATCTGTTGTGGCATTCCCAAAGTTTCTCCGGTCGTAAAAAACCAGCCATACCTTTCCGGTAATCTGGTCGACAGTCAGGAAGGGAAAGAACTGATGGGTGTTGGAGGCGTCGTCATTTATTAAAATGGGATCAGACCATGTGATGCCGTTATCGGACGACTTCACCACAAATACATCCGTATTGCTGTATCCGTTCCTCTGGTCTGCCCAGGTAATATATATGTTGCCATTATGTGGTCCGCCGCTCCGGTCGCAGGAGATCACGGGAAAGGAGACTCCCAGGTTGACCCCTGGAATGTTGTAAATCCAGTTGATATGCTGCCCGGTAATGCAGATATCTTCAGGCAGCCAGGAGACACCCATGTCGACTGACCGGTCGAACATCAGGCCGTCCGGTCCCCACCATGTCACATAGACTTCTCCGTTCGGACCCGTGGCAGGGTAGGAACCGTGCATGGAGTAGTTTCCTCCCTGGGCATTGCCCTTTTCATCGCTGATCCTTACAGGATCGACCCAGGTCTGTCCACCGTCCTCCGTCCAGGAGAGGTAGATGCAGGAGGAGTCGTTGGGATTGGAACTGCCCCAGGTGTCAAAGTATGTCCACGAGAGGTAGATCCGGTCGTTCACCGGGTCATACGTTGCCCACTCCTTATCCACGTCGTGGGTGCCGTTAAATGCAACACTGGCCTCATATGACCATGGAGCTGTGATGCCATCCCTTCGGTGACAAACTACCCGCTGGATCACATTCGGAAGATGAAGGTAATAAAACCGGCCGGCATCATCGCAGAGAATAACCGGATCTGCCTGTACTCCCCAGGAAGAAGTGAGTACACCATGATTCCACGAATACCCTCCATCGGTGGTTGTATAGTAGTTATTTGACATAGCTCCAACCATGATCTCCTCCGGATTGACCGGGTTCATGCAGACTGCCGGTTCACCCGGAACACCATATCCCAGCGTGGGTCCGATTTCGATGTTCTGGTGTTGTGCCATTGCTGCTGTATTCATCAGCAGAAGGCATGCGAAAAGTGTTAGTTGTCGTAGCATAATTATGCATGTTTTGTGTTTAATCAATATAGGCTAACGGCTGAGCTTCCCCATCTTTGCCAGGAAAAGATCCCGGTTGTTTCTGGAAATAGGGATCTGTGACCCATCGGTCATAATGGCTGAGTTACCTTCGTGACGAATATATTTTTTGACATACTCCAGGTTCACCAGGTGGGAATTATGTGGGCGGAAGAAGTTCCGGTTATTCAGTAATTCCTGGAACTCTTTCAGGTTTTTTGAAACCAGAATCTTTCGGCCATCAGTGAGGTAAAACCAACAGTAACTGCGGTCGGCTTCAATGCGAATAATCTCATCCGTATCCAGGAATTCCAACCCGTCGGAAGTAGGTATTGCCAGCCTGGTAGGAGGGTCCTTCCTGATATTTTCAAGAAGCGCCGTGTACCTTCCGTGACGGTCAATGGCATCGTTGCGCTTTTCAAATACCTTGTCCACCGCCCGGATGAAATTCACTGCGTCTGGTTCATCATCGACAATTAATGTTTTTAGTAATTCGTTCATATCATGATAGGAATATGGATCTCTACCCGGGTTCCATTAGCATCACCATGCTCATCCTTAAGGTCATCATAGAGAACTTTCAGGGAGGTTCCATAAAGTGAATTGACAAGGTCAAGTCGTGATTCCGTTATCCTGGTTTCCAATGAGTTGTGGTTTGTTTCGCGGTTCTTTTTGATCTCCATGGCCGCTTCCCGGCCGATGCCGTTATCCTCAATCACACATCGAATGTAGTCATATTCCAACGAAAAAGCAATGTTCACAAATCCCGATCCATCTTTTGTTACCAGCCCGTGGCAGATAGCATTTTCGACATAGGGCTGGATAAGCATAGTCGGGATTTTGTACTGCAGGGTGTCAATCTCATCCCCAACATCGATCCGGTAACTGAATTTCTCCTTGAAACGCAATTTTTCAAGTTCCAGGTAAAGTGTCAGCGCTTCCAGTTCATCGTTGATAGGGATCGAGGTGTGTTGGGAGTTTTCGAGGATTTTCCTGATCAGGCTGGAGAACTTGGTAAGGTAGTTATTGGTCGCTACCTTATCGTGCTGGTACATGTAGTACTGGATCGAATTGAGTGTATTGAAGATGAAGTGCGGGTTCATCTGCTGCCTGAGGTTAGCCTGAGTCATCTCTGAGATACGCTGGTTCATCTCACTGATTCGCTTTTTCGCAGTAAGCCGGGCTTGCCGGATAACCAGCAATCCAACCACGATGACAAACACGATAAATGCTGCAAAACCATAAGTAATGTAGCGTTGTTGTGTCAATTTTAACGTCAGAACTTCCAGCTCTTTCTGCTGTTGGTCCACATCAAATTTCATGCGGGCTTCGGCGAGGCCCTGTTTAAATTTCAGGTTATTCAGGGAGTCGTTATAGTGGTTGTACTTGACATAATGATAGTATGCAAGCTTATAATCCCCCAGTGACCGGTACATGTCACTCACATCTGCATGGATCCACCGGAGGTTCTCTATGTTATGCGTCGAAAGGGCAACGTCAATGCTTTTCTGGTAGTATTTTTCCGCTTTCTGATACTCCTTTTTATCTCTGTATATCGTCCCGATATTTCCGAGGGAATTCGTAATCAGTCCAGTGATTTTTGCCTTGGTAGCAAGTTTAATCAACCTGTTATAATAAACCAGAGAGCTATCTTTTTCATCCATCAGGTAATAGTTCCATGCGAGGTGGTTCATAGCCCAACAAATCCGGTTGGTGTCTTTTGCCAGTTCTGCAATCCGGATACAGTTGCTCTGGTATTTTTGTGCTAGCCTGAAGTTGCTATCTATTGATATAGAGATATTTCCAAGCCTGAACAACGCCTCAGTAAGCCAGAATGTATCGTGTACCGCAGCAGATTCAGCAAAAAGGGAATTATAATATTTCTTGCTTTCATCGATTTTTCCGACAGAGCGATAAATCTCCGCTAACCTGTTTAGGGATTCCAGGTAAATATTCTCCATCCCATTATCCCTTGCCATTTTCATATTCTTCTGATAGATCTCGATTGCCTTGCTAAACTCGCCTCCCTGGGTGAGTACCCGGGCAAAAAAGTTACGGGCAGTAATCATCTCTTTGATGTTCCCGGCGGCTTCAAGCTCCGGCAACGCTTTCTCCATGGAAACGGCGGCTTTGTATATATTCCCCTCCCTGAATGCAACCTCAGCACGGAGCCAGTTTAACTGATAGGGGACTTGCAGGTGGTTTGTTTTTGCAAACGTGAGTGCAACTTCGACGAGCTCTTTGACGGTATCGAATTTCTTCTTCGAATCAAGCATCTGCCATGCCTTGTTAATCAGGGTATGCAACTGCCCCTCCTTATCATTTTTTACCGGTAAGGGATTGTGGAGCGGTTGCTGGTCTCCGTCTATCAGTGGAGGAAGCTGAAAAGGCAGCACATAGAAAAGGAGGCTGATAAATAGGATACTTGTTTTAAACATGATGGTGCGGTTTTCCCTTGAACAAATCCAATGCCAGGATACAAAAATAGTGATCAGGTACGATACAGGGCACTATTTTTCACAGGATGAATGTTCGGGTTCACTGATGCCATGTTTGGGGCAACGGAAAGAAGGACGAAGGACGATGGACGAAGGATGACGGATGACGGACGACCGGATATTCGACCCTTCCACCTGCCTCGTTCTATACGGATGCTGTTACCCTAAAATGACGGGGGATGTTTGAGTTGGAAGCCTGTGGCATCCTGGTATTTTTTCGCGATGGCGATCAGTTTCCCTTCCCCGAAAAGTTGGCCGGTGAATACAATGCTAACCGGAGTGCTCTGATCAATAAATCCGTTTGGCAGGACAACCGAAGGATGCCCACTCAGGTTCGTAGCAAGTAGGTTGTCCCCGGCATGGGAGGGAGCAACAATGACATCGAATTGGCTGATCAGCGCATCCATTTGCTGAACCATGAGATACCTCAGGCGGTTCGCCCGGATATATTCTGTAGCCGGAATGAAATGGGCTGCCCTGAAGAGGTTTGGCCAGCGGTCCTGTGCCTGCTGTATCATCAGGTCATCACGGCCCGAAAGCGTCAGGTCGTCAAAGGCCGAGGCGGCTTCGCACATGAGCAGGATCGACATATCCATGTAAGGGAATTCCGGGAGCTCGACCGGAATCAACGTAGCGCCCATCTCTTGCAGTTTCAGGAGGGCTGCATCATTGAACGGCTTATGAATGGAAGTATCCTGATCAAAATCCCGGGCAAGCACCCCGATCTTTAATTTACTGAAATCGACTTCATCAGAATAATTGAACGGGAAATCAAACACCGTCTGGTCTTTCCCATCGGGTCCATAAATGGCATCCAGGACAATGGCGCAATCTTCGGCATTCCGGCACAGCGGGCCGATCTTGTCCATCGTCCAGCTCAGCGCCATCGCTCCGTTCCGGCTGATCCGGCCGTAGGTGGGACGCAATCCGGTGACGCCGCATACGGTGGAGGGTGAAACGATGGAGCCCCAGGTCTCCGATCCGATGGCAAAGGTCACCAGTCCGGCCGAGACGGCGCTCGCAGGTCCGGCCGAACTTCCGCTTGATCCTTTTGTCGTATCCCAGGGGTTTCGGGTCTTACCGCCGAACCATACATCATCCATAGCCAGTTCACCCAGCGATAGCTTGGCAACCAGGACCGCTCCCGCTTCGTGCAGCTTTTCCACCACGGTTGCATCTTCAGCTATAAGCTGGTTTATAAAGGGAGGCGAACCGAATGTGGTCCCGTAATTCCTGGTATAAAACATATCCTTGATGCCGTAGGGGATCCCGTGCAACAGCCCACGGTCTTTCCCTGATGCCAGTTCCTGGTCGGCCTGCTTTGCCTGTGCCATAGCGAGGGAGTCGGTGAAGGTCACCACGCAATGAAGCATTGGGCTGTATTGTTTCAGCCGTTCTATGAAGAATTGAGTCAACTCTACTGAAGAGATCTGTTTCGAATGAATCAGCCAGGATAGCTGTCCGATGGAATAGTACGCCAGGTCATGCAGGTCTGCAGGAAGTTTTGTGTTGCTATAATCAGAAAACTCAAGGGGACGTTGAAGGACATCAAACACCTTACTCACCGGTATAGGATTGAATTCAAACGCTGGCGGCACACTGTTTGGTAGGTTAACCTTCCGCATATTCTCGTAATTTTTCAGCTGCTCATTCAGCATACCCAGCATGCTGTCGGTTTCTGCCTGGCTGAATTCCATGCCGATAAATTTCTGGGCATGGCTAACGTCAACGGCATCGATCCTGTTCCTCTCGCGATGGTTACATGCTACAAACAAGAAGGACAGCATGAACGCCAGTACTATCATCATAGATTTTCACAGCATTAATTGAGCGTATTTCATTCTTGGAGGCTTTAAAAATATTTTTTATTGTTCGCTGATATTGAGATCGTTACATTTAAAATGAACTCGTTGTTGAATTTGCACATACGGT
>Ga0268277_1002338_pt1 | contig 11156 bp, 17 predicted proteins | sample saktaG_5_FD_190132 | JGI IMG/M metagenome (GOLD analysis project Ga0268277, IMG submission 190132) | Saline water microbial communities from Sakinaw Lake, British Columbia, Canada - sak_2010_1_5_50m | ecosystem: Environmental > Aquatic > Non-marine Saline and Alkaline > Saline ...
TGAAAAAAGTAATTGCAGAATTGGCTAAAACATATACTCTTCTGATTATTTCTTCAACAATCATAAGTCCCATTCGTGATTTCTTAAAACGCAATAACATATATTCTTACTTTGATAACATTGTCGGTAGTAATTTCATCGATGCCAATAAAACTGAAAGAATGAAAATGGTTTTTAAAAAATATGGAGTAGGGCTGAAGGACTGTTTATTTATCACCGATACCCTCGGCGACATAAAAGAAGCAGGTAGTTTGAGCGTTCAATCAGTCGGTGTCAATTGGGGATTTCAAGAAAAAGAAAATCTTCTTAAGGGAAAACCCTTTTCTATTGCTGAAAAACCAGAAGAATTATTAGACATTGTGGCAGATTATTTTAAAGAAAACTAATATGAAAATATATTTTGCGGCGCATTCGACGACAACGGATAACGAAGCAAAAATATCCTCCGGCTGGAAGGACGTTGGGTTATCTGAATTAGGCGTACAACAGTCTAAAGAAATGGGGGAGAGGTTTAAGAATATTAAGATAGATTTAATCTGCTGTTCCGACTTAAAGAGAGCGGTTGATACGGTAAGGATAGCTTTTGGGGATAAATATACCATTATCGTCGACCAACGGCTCAGGGAATTGAATTATGGTGATTTTGAAGGAAAACCAAGTGAAATTGTGGAACCCATAAAAAAAGATCACATAAAAGAACCGTATCCCAATGGTGAAAGTTATGAACAGGCGACAGAAAGGGTACAAAATTTCTACAAGGAATTGAAAGAAAAATATCCGGATAAGACAGTTTTAATCGTTGGCCACCGGGCAACTCAATACAGTTTAGATACTTTAGCCAGCGGCAAAACCATAGAAGAGTGCCTAAATATACCGTTTAAATGGCAGCCTTATTGGGAATATAATCTTTAATAGAATATGAGATTAAAAATTCCAACCAAAAAACAAAATAAAAAAAGTCTGCACTGTTGCATAGTCTGCCTGCAGATGGTTATGGAGTATTTCGGCACAAAAGTATCACTGGAAGAATTATTGAAGCAAATAAAGCTTTACAAAAACATCGGAACCTGGCTAGCGGACGAAGGAAAGATTGCTTTAAAATACGGGTTTAATACTTTCTTTTGTTATCACAATTCCTATATTTTGGATAAAGACACAGAGAATTTGTCAGAGAAAGACATAGATAAACTTAAAAAGTATCTTAAAGATATTAAGCGAAAGAAATACAAAGAACCTGGCTTCAAGAAAAGAGAAATAAGAAAAAACATAGAATACATAGAACTAGGTGGTAAATTTTCAACCAAGGTTCCAAACTTGGATTTGATTAACCGTTTCCTTAAAAGGAGAGTGCCAGTTATTGTTGCTTTGAGTACTAATTCTTTAGACGGCAAACCGGATAAACGATCCGGACACTGCATAGTGATCGTTGGCAAAGAGGGGAATAAATATGTAATAAATGATCCGAGACTGGAATTTTTAAAACCATATAAAATTAATAAGGATAAATTAGTTCAGGCCTGGTATTTACGTGGCGCCTATCTTTTAGCAGTTTATAAATAATCAAAATTAGGCATTTATTTAAGCTTAGCTTAGCTAAGCCGAAGTTAGTCTGTTGAGGCCAGGCCTCAACAAGTCGCCGAATAGGCGTTTTTTTGTGAATTTTGTGAAGATATAGTCTTGACAAAGATATATTTTTTGTGGTATAAAATATTTATATATGTATCGCCGCTATGGAAAAATCCAAGGCACTTCGACTGTGAAAATCAGCGAAGAGAACAGCATGCGGCGCTTTACAATCTATAAGGAGGGATTATTGTGAGTGTTATTCCATTTGGTTCTATGGTGCGTGACAGGATTACGGGTTTCGAGGGATTTACAGTCTTTCGTGTGGAACACATGAATGGCTGCCTTCGTTACGGAGTCCAACCCGTAATAAACAAGGAAGGGCAATTGCCTGAGGCCAAGGTTTTGGACGGGCCGGACATTGAGATTATTGCTTCGCCCAAAGACGATTTGCCCCCGGTAATCAAAACTGTCAATGCCTTCAAGCTCGGCGTCAAAGTGAAAGATCGCCTTACTGGTTTTACTGGTATTGTCGTACTTCGCCTCAAGCACATGTATTCAGGCGACCGTTACGGCATTCAATCGCCAGTAAACGACAAGCTTGAGATTCCCGAAATCAGAACGTTCGACGATGGTGATCTCGAACAGGTTGATCCGCCGCCGCGCAAAAAAAAGGAGAAGAAGGAGAAAAAACCTCCAGAAGGGCCGCATGGTCACAATATTGCGATAGCAAGGTAATCCATTAAAAGTGGAATTGCCAAATTTCAGACCTCTCAAGAGAAAGCCTTAAGGCGAGTACCTTGAGAGGTTCCTGTTTCTTCGCCCCAAAGGCGATTTTTTGTTAAATATTATAATTTGACATAATTCAGAGTTGAGATATAATTTAAATATATGGCAAGAAGATTTACGGCAATATATAAAAAACACGGAAAATGGTATTTGGGCTGGGTAGAGGAAATCCCTGGAGTTAATACCCAGGGCAAAACCCTTAAAGAAACGAAAGAAAATCTAAAAGAGGCGCTTTTATTAATTCTGGAAACCAATCGGATTTTAAATAAAAAAGAATTTCCAAAGGGGAAGGTAATCAGAGAATCCCTTTTGGTTTCTTTATAATGAGGAGAAACGATTTAATCAGACATCTTCGTAAAAACGGTTGTATCTTTATCAGAGAAGGCGCGAGACATAGCGTCTTTTTTAATCCGTTGATGAAAAGATCATCAACCACACCTCGCCATATTGAAATTGATAACTTTTTAGCCAAGAAAATTTGTCGTGATCTCGGCATAAAACTTCCTAAAAATTTGAGCTAAACCGGGCTAAACTCAAGGTCGCCGAAAAGGCGATTTTTTGGTAGGATAAAAACATGTTGAGAAATATAAATCTTATTTCAGGAAATGGCTCAACTAATTTAGCGATAATCCAGGCAGAAAGTCCTGGTGGAAAATTGCATGGATTGGTAGAAACAGTAGCAATGATTTTCAGCGATTCAGAATCTGGAGGAATAGAAAAAACAAAAAATAAAGGATTTCCAGCTGATGATATCTGGTTGATAGATAAAAATAAAGGAAATTTAGTAAATCAACTTTTAAAAATATTAGATAGATATAAACCAGATTATTTTCATCAGCTTGGCTGGATGCCATTAACTCCATCGGAGGTTATTGAACGCTATAATGGTCTCAATCAGCATTTGGGGCCAGGAGGAAAATGGATGTATGGAGTAAGGAGAATTTATGCCCATATGCAGTTTTGTGAAATGATAGGAGAAAAACGGCCCATCCCTGTTTTTTGCCAAAAAGTAGTGCCGAAATATGATGAAGGCGAGGTAGTCTACGTTAGATATAAAAATATTCTACCTGACGAAACTCCAGAAGAAGCAGCAGAAAGACTATTAAGTATTGAGCATCAAGTTCAAATTGAAGCATTACGTCGCTTGGCTACTAAGTCATATAAATTACAACCGATTCCCCAAATAGCTCTAAATCCAGAGGAAGAAAAGCTTCTCTTTGAAGCTAAAAAAGAAGCTCGTGATAAGTATCCACCGAAGAATCAAAATTAGTAATAGTCGTCCAAAAGGCGATTTTTTGTTAATATAAAATATATGAAAAATATCGAAATCTGCGTTAGGGCGATAATCAAATCCAAAGGAAGAATTCTGGTTTGTTGGCATAAGGAAAAGAAATACTACTTCTTCCCGGGCGGGCACGTGGATTTCGGAGAAACGGCAGAGACCGCGCTTATCCGCGAATTAAAGGAAGAATTGGACATCAGGGTGAAGGGGTTGTCTTTTATCGGAACCATAGAGAATATTTACAGAGAGGACAAAGAAAAGCACAGAGAACACAGGGGAAAGCATCATGAGATCAACTTGGTTTTTAACGTTTCAGTCGAGAGAGTAAAAGACAAAAGCTTAGAGGATCATATCGACTTTGTCTTTTTGAACAAGAAAGACTTTAGCCGTAAGAAGATATTTCCCATTGCCTTGAAGAAGGCAGTGATTGTGTGGCTGAAGAATAAGAAAACTTTTTGGAAAAGCCAAAAACATGAAAAACGTTGAAATCGAAATACAAGTAAAAATTAAAAATCCAAAGGATGCCGAAAAGAAATTAAGAAGAGTGGGGAAGTTCGTCAGAGCCAGGGAGCAGCTTGACAGATATTTCGTTCCGCCAGCCAGGAATTTTTTCGCCAGGGAAATGCCGATAGAATATTTAAGAGTAAGGCGCGAGAGGGGCAGGGACCATTTGAACTACTCTTATTTGCACTTTTATAAGAACGGTTGGCTGAGAAAGACCGATGAATACGAAACTTCTGTCGAGAAGCCCGAGATCGTCGAAGAAATATTCAAAAAGATCGGGTTAATTACCAAGGTTAGCGTGAATAAAACGCGTAAATACTTCGATTGCGGCAATTTCCAAGTGACTCTCGACCAGATAAAGGGCCTGGGGAACTTTATGGAAGTTGAGGCCAAAAATGATTTCGGCGGCGTGGATAAGACAAGAAAGGCCTGCCAGAAGTTCTTAGATGATTTAGACATTGAATACGAGGTTAAGCGTCTTATGGGTTATCCGAGGATGTTATATTGGAAATCACATAAAAAATAATATGGAAGAAATTGAAGTCAAATTCTTGAATATTGACCCTGAAACGATGGAAAAGAAGCTCAAGGATATCGGAGCCAGGAATGTTTTCGAGAGACTTTACAAAAGGAGAGTTTTTGATTATCCCGATTTGAGGTTCGACAAAAGAGGAGCTTACATTCGGCTGCGTGACGAAGGCGATAAAATCACTCTGACGTTCAAGCAAAGACTGGGAGTGAAAACGCACGACGGAACGACTAATGACGAGGGGATGGAAGAACTGGAGATAAATGTAAACAATTTTGAGCGGACAGCCGAGTTTTTGCGGAAAATCGGGCTGGAGGAAAAATTCTACGAAGAAAACAAAAGAATAAGATACCAATTGGAGGATATTGAATTCGACATAGATTTCTGGCCTCTTCTCGAACCATATTTGGAGATTGAGGCGTCTTCCTGGGAGAAAGTTGAAGAAGCCATAAGGTTATTGGGCCTTAACCCCGAAGATAAAAAGATATTTTCAACATACCAAGTTTATCAGTTAAAAGGGATTGACGAAAAGGATTACAAAATTTTGACTTTTAAAAAAGCGGTGAAAAAATAATCAAAATTTAGGCTTAAATGAAAAAAGTTGTAAAATATAACAAATTAATCAGGGACAGGATTCCGGAAATCATAAAAGGGGCAGGTTGGGTACCAACAGTGAAAGTTTTAAAGAAAAGTGAATTTTTAAATGCCCTCAAAAAGAAAGTTTTTGAAGAATCCGGGGAATTAGTCCAAGCAAAGGATAAAAAGAGGATTATTAATGAAATTGTGGACATTCAGGAATTATTAGATGTTTTAGCGTCAGAGATAAAGATAACAAAGTCTGGAATCAAAAAATTTCAAATTGCCAAAAGAAAAAAGCGCGGAGGCTTCAAAAGGCGCTTATTTCTAATCAAAGAAGAGAGATAACCAAAACTTAGCTTAGCTAAGTTTTATGCTAAATCGGGCTAGGTTCAATGTCGCCGAAAGGGCGGTTTTTTATTGACAAGAAAGATAAAAAGCAGTAAAATTTGAAAATCCTGGTAAATATAAGATGCTAGGATAATTTGCTCTTTAGGGAGGTAAATACTTGAGAAATAGAGTGGTAACGGCAATGGCGAAAATAAAAGACAATGGCTGTATTGAGATGCTGCAAGGATGCCCGAGTGTAGAAGAAAGGCATAAAAAACTGGCGGAGCTTCTGCCTGAAATCTCAGAGTGGGACATTCCGATAGCCAGGCAGCAATTATTTTTCCACATTCATTACGCGTTCAACGTTGATCTCGGCGTCTGCGAACATTTCCTGCTTGATGACTACAGGCAGTATTGCCGATTCAATGGGGAAAAGAATGAATGCTCCTGTCTTATACCGCAGTCATTTTGCATATTCCGCGATCAGGACGGAAAACCAAAATATCCGGAATTCGTCCCTTGTCTCAGCTCGTTAATTCAATAAAAATCCAGAATACCATTTCTATTGCTTCTGGCGCGGCCTCTTTTAAGAAAGCCGCGCCTTCCTTTGCCGCCATAGTGCAAATAATCAAATTTATGGATAACGCAAAACAACAGCAAAATTTAAATTTTTACGGTCTCGGGATAGCTCCCGGGATTCTTGAAATTCTAAAAAAGATTCATTATGTGACGCCGACTCCCATCCAGTACAAATCAATCCCCGTCGCCATCCAGGGAAAAGACGTGGTGGGTATCGCCCAAACGGGTACGGGAAAGACTCTTGCTTTCGGCATTCCGATGATTCAGCGTTTAATAAACACTAAGGATTTGGGACTGGTGCTTCTGCCGACCCGGGAGCTGGCGCTGCAAATTGATGCGGAACTTCGCAAGGTCGGAAATTCTCTTGGCCTCAGAACCGCAGTTTTAATAGGCGGGGTGCCCATCTGGCCCCAAAAAGATTCTTTGCGGAAAAACCCGCATATCATTATAGCTACACCCGGACGATTGATTGACCATTTACATCAAAGAACAGTCAATCTTAAAAACGTAAATATTTTGATTCTTGACGAAGCTGACCGCATGCTGGACATGGGATTTATGCCGCAAATAAAAGAAATTTTAAGGTCGGTCCCGGCAGAGCGCCAGACAATGCTTTTTTCAGCTACGATTTCTCAGGAAATCATGAGTATTGCATCGGCAAACATGAAGTTTCCCATTCAGGTAGAAATAGCTCCCACCGGCACCACGGTTGACAGCGTTTCCCAGGATATTTTTATCGTCGGCAGGGAAGAAAAATTACGCTTGTTGGAAAAGGTTTTGGCCCAGTATTCGGGATCCGCGCTTATATTCACAAGAACGAAATACAGAGCCAGCCGTGTTGCGCGGGCAGTAAGACAGATGGGCTATTCGGCGGCGGAAATACATTCAAACCGCACCTTCCCACAGAGGAAAAGCGCTTTGGACGGTTTTAAGAGCGGGCAATATCGCGTACTCGTGGCAACTGATATTATGGCGCGGGGGATTGACGTAATCGGGATAGAGCTGGTCATAAATTATGATTTGCCTTCGCAGGCGGAAGACTATGTCCACAGGATCGGCAGGACCGCCAGGGCCGGCATGAAAGGCCGGGCGATTTCTTTTGTGATGCTGTCTGAACGGGGAGAAATTCAGGCAATAGAATGGCTGATCCGAAAAAAATTAAATGTATCTACGCTCCCTGAATTTCCGGCCATGCAGTTTCCGAAACCCCGGATGGTTTATTCCAGCAGGAAGTACCGGAGAGGAAAACTGGGATAAAACAGATAAAAGTAACCGAATATGTATTTTTTGGACTTATTGGGCACGCTTGCCTTCGCCATCACAGGAGCCTATAAAGCCAAAGGAGCTAAACTGACTTTGTTCGGGGTCGTTTTTTTAGGAGTGATTACAGCCCTTGGCGGCGGTACAGTCAGGGACCTGATTATAAGCCGCAACCCGTTATTTTATCTGACAGATTCAAATTACTTATTCGTTGCAATTTCAGGGAGTATTATCACCTTTTTGGCTCCCACATTTTTCAAGGAAAAGTTTTCCATTTTCAGGCTCATAGATTCTATCGGCCTGGCCACTTTTTCCATCATTGGAGTTTCCGTCAGCTATAATTACATCTTTGCAGACGCCGGAGCGGGCATAACGTCATTTTTTTCCTGCGTTCTGATGGGCATGATGACTGCCTTCGTCGGCGGAGTAATCAGAGATGCCGTAATGGGGAGCGTTCCCGTCGCCTTCAAACCCGGCTCCAATTACGCACTCAGTTCATTTCTGGGTTCTTTCTCGTTTTATATATTGATGTTCTACAACGTTAATTTAGCCATAATCATTTCGATGATCGTGGCCCTTTGGATGCGTGAAATCGTCTCAAAGTACGGAATATTCAAAAGAGTATTCAGAAGAAAATAGGTCGGGCAGCAAAATATGCGGTTTTTAAATTATTCAAATTTAATAGACCCCTTGCTGAAAAGCCTCAGGAGTTTTACGGTTAAATTCGCCGGAATCAAAAAGGGGGACAGAATATTGGATGTCGGCTGCGCCACCGGAGATCAGGTTTTTTATTACGCAAAAGCTGGAGCTTTTGCCTCCGGAATTGACTTGAATCCGCAAATGATTGAAATTGCCGAGAAAAGAAAAAAGAAAGAGGGGATAGACAATGTTGATTTCCGGGTTGCTTCAGCTTTTAATTTACCCTTTAAAGACTCTGTTTTTGATATAGCTTCAATTTCTTTAGCCATACATGAAATAGAATCAGGAAAACGGGATAAGGTTGTTTCTGAGATGAAAAGGGTTGTTAAAAAAGACGGCCACCTTATTTTCATTGATTTTGCCTTACCTTTGCCTAAAAATATACTTTCTTTTTTGGTCAGGATAGTAGAATATCTGGCCGGTAAAAATAATTATAAAAATTTCAAAAGTTATTTTAACGAAGGAGGATTGCCATATATATTGCAGGAAAACGGTTTGAAGACGGAAGAGACGGTTCGTTTTAGCAGCGGTCTTTTAACGATAATAAAAACAAAAAAAACGATTTTCTGATATAATAAGTAATATCATGATAAAATATTTAACTGCGGAGGGTTTGGAAAAATTAAAAAAGGAACTAGAGCATTTGGAAAAGGTAAAGAGAAAAGAAATTTCGGAAAGAATAAGACATACAGCCGCCCAGGGCGATTTAAAAGAAAACGCAGGGTATGACGCGGCCAAGGACGAACAAGGATTCGTTGAGGGAAGAATCAAGGAACTGAAAGAAACCATCAACCAGGCGAAAGTCATAGAGAGAAAAGAAAACGGCCTAATTCAGATTGGCTCTCTCGTTTCTTTAACCTCGGGCGGAGAAAAGCAGAAGTTTCAGATCGTAAGCCCGGAAGAAGCAGACGTTTTAAATGATAAGATATCTTTTAAATCTCCTCTAGGAGAGCAACTCATAGGTAAGAAAAAGGGCGAGGCCGTGAAAGTTGATACTCCTGACGGGAAAAAAGAATATAAGATTATTGAGGTTGAATAGATAAAGTAAATATCATGAAGAAGAAAGTTATTTTAATTACTGTCTTTTTATTGATTTTGCTTATCGCCGTCAGTTTTCTTAACAACCAGAAACGAATACAGCTTTGTTTCGAAAATAATTGTTTTGATGTCGAGTTGGCTTTAACCCCAGAAGAAAAGAGGCAAGGATTAATGTTCAGGGATTATTTGGAAAAAAATAAAGGAATGCTTTTCGTTTTTGAGACGGAAGAAGAACACGGTTTTTGGATGAAAGACACCGCAATTCCCCTGGATATGATATGGTTTAACGAAAATAAAGAAGTGGTTTTCATAAGCAGAAGCAACCAGCCCTGCAAGGACAATGAGTGTCCCGCGATTATTCCTGATAAAAAAGCAAAATACGTTTTAGAATTGAACGGGGGAACAGCAGACAAAATCGGCCTGGAAATCGGCGACATAGTTGACTTTCTTGAGTAATGGTATATTATGAAACGGTAAGTTTTAAGACGGTCGGCTAGCTTATGTGAAGAGGATTTTGTCCTCTTTACCTATTATCTAAATTAAAGAAAACATCATGACAAAAAAATTATTCGTTGGCGGATTATCTTTTGATACCACCGAAAACGGCTTGAAAGAGACGTTCTCAAAGGCAGGAACGGTTGAATCAGCAACTATTATTGTTGACAAATCATCCGGCCGCTCCAAAGGTTTTGGATTTGTTGAAATGTCATCTGAAGAAGAAGCCAAGAAAGCGATTGAAATGTTCAACGGCAAGGAACTTGACGGAAGGAACGTGACGGTGAACGAAGCTCGTCCCATGGAACCTAGACCCGAAGGGGGAAGATTCCAGCGCGACAATCGCGGTGGAGGCAGGGACCGTGGATTCGGCGGTGATCGCAGAAACAACTGGTAAAATAAAGATCAAAAACCAAAAATCGCTCAAGGCGCTAACGCTCCGGGCGATTTTTTGGTAGAATAGAATATATGGCTTCAATCAAACGAGATACCACAATAACCGGATACCAGGATTTCACCAGGGAGGTTTATAGTCTGAACAACGACAGGTATTTCAACATGGAAGACATGCTGACGCAAATCCAGCGCTTCGCCATGAGAGGGCTTAAGGGCATCAGGAAAAACAACCAGGAAAAGATTAAAACCAATCTGCTTATTTCCTTCAGTTGGTTCATATCGTTGATGAACCAGCTTCACATAGAGCTGGAAGAGGAGATATGGAACAGGTTCCCTTATCTTTGCTCTTACTGCGCTTCCTGTCCCTGTTCCTGCAAGGAAACTAAGCCGGAAAACCGCCAGAAGATGGCCGGAGACGAAGCAAAAAGACCAAAAACCCTGGAAGACTTTCAGAAGATGTTCGGAAAAATATATCCTGCAGTCGGCAGGAGCCTGGAACATGCCGGAGTCCACTTAGCCGAAGAGCTGGGAGAGTTTTCCGAGGCCATTCTGTATTACCGGGGCCTGCACAAAGACAGCGATTTTGAAAGGATAAGAGTGGAAGCCGCCGACCTGTTTTCCTGCTTCATGGGTGTTTTCAATTCAATCAATGTAAATATGGCGGAAGAGCTTTCCAATATGTTTTCCGAGAACTGCCACGTGTGCAAAAAAGCTCCGTGCGAGTGCAACTTTACAGATATAATGGGCTTTAAATCCTGAACATGAAAATCTTTGTCAGAGTCAGGCCAAAAGCGAAGGAAGATAAAGTGGAAAAGGTGGATGAAGTTAATTTTAAGGTGCAGATTCGGCAGGCGCCGGAAAAGGGAAAAGCCAATCGCGTTGTAATAAGGGTCCTGGCCGATTATTTCGGCGTCAGCCAGTCAAAAATAAACATAGTTTCCGGATCCACCTCAAGGCTGAAAGTCATTGAAATAGCGAAATAACAGCAGGGTCGCCCAAAAGGCGATTTTTTGGTAGGATAAATAATATTATGAAAATCACAATTTGCGGCAGTATAAAATTTGCCAAGGAAATAGTAGACGTTTACGACAAAGTTAAGGCTTTAGGGCACGAGCC
>Ga0268277_1002343_pt1 | contig 11145 bp, 13 predicted proteins | sample saktaG_5_FD_190132 | JGI IMG/M metagenome (GOLD analysis project Ga0268277, IMG submission 190132) | Saline water microbial communities from Sakinaw Lake, British Columbia, Canada - sak_2010_1_5_50m | ecosystem: Environmental > Aquatic > Non-marine Saline and Alkaline > Saline ...
CGCTCCACCCCTTATGACCATTCCAGCAACAGCTCCAGATGTGGAAGATGCGGCTGAGCTAGCAGGTTGGCTGAAGGTGTCCGGTGAAGCAGCCACAGCTGCGAGAAGAACAAGCGGGAAGTCAAAGCTCGAAACCTTCATCACTTATACATATGACTCAGCTGGAGGTGTGAAGAGAAGGTTGAGGAAGGTCAAAGACCCTATGGCTGATGCAGCTATCCGAGCGAAAGATCTTGCTCTTGGAACAAGTCCTGCTGCCTCAAGCTACGTTAATGAGTTTGATAGAGAGATGTCTTCCTTGCTGAGGATGATAAAGAAGAGTCCGTTGATGAAGGATGCTAACATACGACAAGTTGTTGACGCAGCTGGTGGAGTTGATAAATTCCTGAATAGCTACATCATAGCTCGAAGAGTTATTGCGATAAGAAACACAGGGAAGGATTGGACACCGCCTGGCGACCCAGCTGAAAGGAACGCTTTTGTTAAAGCTATCACAGCTAAGTCAAATGAGTTTGGGAATGTGTTTAATGATTATATAAAGATATCTGGGATAGCAAGTCCTGAGCTGACTACAAGCAGGAGGGCCTATTTTGAGAAGGCACGTTCTCGTACTCATACTATCAAGGAAGCAGAAGGTATGTGGAATGACTTTCAATTCAACAGGTATAATAATCTGATGAAGACAGTCGCAGCCAACCCTGACCTCTATAGCCTTGTTGATGGAGCTGCTACAAACTATCATGAATCATTAAAACAGTCAACCATTGGATTGCTGCTTAGGGATGGTATTATCTCACAGGCCGACTATGAGCACCTCTCCAATATTGACCTTTACACACCGATAGAGTGGGTTGATTACATCGACCCTACTGTTGGATATATAGGTAAAGGGAGCAATAGGTTGAGTGTAAGGAATAGCGGGATAAGACCTCTTGAACAGGGCTCGCTTGGATATATTGAGACAGATGTAAGAGCGACAGCGCATGAAGCGATAAGAAGAACCGTCGGGACTGTTATGAGAGGAAGAGCTTCAAAGTCGGCGTTTGACCTAGCTGTTGCAAAGCCTGACAATGGTGTGTTTAAGACATCTGAGATAACAGGCACTGACAAGTACGGGCATCCAACATTCGCTGAGACGCCGGCTGGTTGGGTTGAGCTGTTTACAGTTAGTGATGGTGTGAAGCATAAGTTCCTTGTTAACAAGGATATCGCTGATGAGTGGCTGCATCTTGAGCCTGTTATGGATAGCAAGGTGTCACAGCAGCTTCAGTTATGGCTTGGGTCAAAGTGGTTGAAAGCAGGTGCTACTGGCTACAACCCTTATTACGCTGCTCGAAACCTTCCTCGTGATATGGCTTATATATGGCATTTTACAGACGCTTATAATCCACTTCTTCCAATCGGACTTGCTCAGATGAGCTGGGATATGCTAAAGACGTTGCCGGAAGCAGCCGGTGTTCATCCGATAAGTGGGACAAAAGAGCTGTTCAAAGGTGGGGACTTTGCTAAGGTATGGAGGGCTACCTTCAATAGAGATGGCTTATATAAGGACTATACAAGGACAGGTGGAGGTATGGAGTTCATGTATAAGCAGGGAAGGTTTGCCGGCGTTGAATCTCAGACAATCACAGACGTGCTTAATGCAATGGGTTATCTGAATGAAATGACAGAGATATGGTCACGGCTTGCTCTTACGCAGCGCTGCTTAGACAAAGGAATGTCAATGAATGAAGCTGTCCACATCGGGCGTACTTATCTTGATTTCGGACAAAGCGGGAAGCTTCCGCTTGTTATGGAGCCTATGTTTCCATACTTTAGAGCTGGTGTTCAGGCAACAAGAGGAGCTGCGAGATATGCAAAGACACACCCAGCGAAGTTTGCTCTTAAAACAGCTCAACTGATGGGTATGGCTTGGATGCTCTATGATGCAAACAGCGAAAACAAAGAGTGTTTTGATAGCATACCTTCTGATATAAAGGAAGCCTATTGGTGCTTAACCACACCTCTTTGGACTCATGACGAAAAGGGGAATGTCGCACACCTTTATTATACAGTAGCTAAAGACCAATCTCAGCGTCTGATGTGTACACTGGCGGATGCCTGGCAGGCAAAGTCAAGAGGTGATGCCTATGACTGGGATATTGCAAAAAGAGCTGCTTTTGATATGATAGGTATTGTTCAGCCTGAAAACATATCGCCTACCTTCAAAGCCATTCTTGGTTATTCGTTGAATAAGGATTTCTGGTCAAGGGAAGATATCTGGAGAGGTCCAGATGTGAGTCCTGAGCTGCAGTTTCTCTCTAAAGCTGAACGTCCCTGGCAACCTACTCCTGAGGTATATAAAAAGGTTGGTGAAGCAACAGGGGCATCGCCTGTGAAGGTTGAGTACGGAGTCAATCAGTTCTTTCCGAAGAACAACCCTTATTATCAAATGGTTGGAACTGGGATAAGGAAGATGATGGATGATCTTAAGCCAACTGAGAGGGAAGAAGCAATGGCTAAGCTTGTCTCGCCTTTGCTGGCAAAAGCAGGATTAGCAAGGCTAGCAACTGTCGCAACTGTCAAATACAGTGTAAGAGATGAAGCCGTGAGGGAATCTTATGACAAGAAGATTGTGATTGATAGAGGGTTGACTGAGGTTGCTAGCAATTACACAAAGGTCGACAAAGCAGGGACAGCTCCTAGCGATGTTGAGGCTGCTCTCAATAATGTAACTGAATATATAAAGAATCAGAATCCACTTGACCAACCGAGGCTGGTAAGACGGTTCGCTAACGAGGTCATTCTTAATAAGCTTGGCTTCACAGTTGGAGAAAAGCAGTACTGGCTTGGCTTATCAGATGAGCCTGATGAGGCTCGTGCGAAGGCTTATTATATGGAAGAGCTGCGCCTCTCGGAGCAGCTCAACTCTGGAGATAAGTTTTTAGTAGAAGAAGCAAATAAGTCGATTGATAGGATGCAGCTTGTGTTAGCCCTTCAGGGATTTAAAACTACCAAGTTCCTGTACTACCTATCGTCGTTAAGAGCTTCGCACTCTCAGGGGAATCAATGAAACGAATAATGCTTTGTCCTTCTTCATTTGTGATAATTTTACAGAAGCTCATAGAAGATAGAGAAGTTATGATACCATTCAAAGTCTCCGGGTCGACATCCCTATAATAACGACGAGCTAATGAGCTCTTTGTTACCTCTTTTTCAGCTGCTATAGCTGACATCGCATTTGTCATAATATCAATTCCAGGACGCTTGCCTATGCTACTGAAAGCATGTAGCATCAAGCGTTCTGTGTTTAAAAGGATACCATGAGCCTTATTGAAATCATCAGCGGTCACTATGTTATTGCCGAATCTTGAAGCATTGACAATCATGCTGAGCTTGAGAATATGAACAGCTCGCCGGCGCATATATCCTGCAAATCGTGGGTCAGGCATCGCCTTGTCAGCTTCCCCACTCATATACCATCCGACATAAGCATCAATAAAATCATCTGATACAACAAAGCTTCCTCTAATAAGCATCATCTTTTCAAGGTCATTATACAGACCTTCGCCGAGCTTATTATCAAGGGTTGGAAAGGGTATCTTTTTATAGATACCATCAGCGTACACGAATATCATCCGCCCTGCTAAACCTATCCCAATAGCTTCCATTGGGAGAGAGGACTGCATAGCCTCAGGCGTTGTTGCACCAAGGATGTTTACCCACATTCCTAGGATTATCTCTTTACCTCTTCCAACAGTTTCATATGTCCAGCTACCTGCTTCACCCTTCCCGCAGTCATACCAATCGGTCAAGTCCGTGAGCATCTGGAGATTGTTATATCCGAGTAGGACTGTGAACTCCTCACTATGGATTGTTAGGGATGATTCCCAGGTGAGCTCGCCGGTGTCTTTAGCGACATCTGTTCTTGAGGCCTTCTGAAGTGTACGGATAAGAGCTTCCCGTGTTACGCTTTCGCTGGACATATTCACACCGAGCTTTTGAAGCATGTCAGTCGATAGGCGCATGGCTGTACCCTTCCGGCATCCAGTTGAGCCTATCAACACTACATACATATTGGGGAAGATAGTCATATGACCAAACTTCATAAAGCACCGTCTTTGTAAGCAAGATGCTATGGTTGAAATAGCAGACCATACGTGGAACTGCTTCATAGGCTCAGTGTTTTCTGCAAATAGGAGATATCTATCAATCCAATCCATGTTCGCTCCCACCATTTTCTGTTGTGAGCATTTCGTATGCGCTTCTGATAGCCAACGGAAGTGATGGGGATTTTAAATCAAGCTTGGTCATACCTGTTGGATTCTCCTTAACCTTATATTTTCCAAGATTCAAGCCTATCTTTACATCGACAGGTATCACGAAGTCCTGACCACGCCAGCTAATCTTCATTTCCATCATTGCCTTAATGATATTGATATATAGGGATATGGTACTCCAACCTATCCTAACCGGCAGCTGAAACACGATTGAATCATGTATCTGATTAATAAAGTCAATATCTGTTAGCTGATGATGCTCCCAGATATTTATTAGCACTGTATTGATTATATCAGCTACTGTTGATTGAGGTATGAAGTTATAAGCTTCGTTAAATAGGTCAGTTCCCCAAGCGTCCATGAACTTCCGTTTTCGTCCAAGACAGTTTGTAAGAGTGCGATTGAGAGATAGCTGCGAGCGAATCCAATCATGCCCAAGGCGGATGCCTGGATATATGGAATGATAGCGTTCAACAATCATCTTACCGTCGATTTCAGGTATCTCATTAATCAAGCTGAACTTCCTATACCCTTCACCATAGTTAAGTCCATGATTTGCCTTCTTTCCCCAGAATCGCCAGGTCTTATCGCCAGCTCCTAAGGTACATGGAATTTCAAGTTCATCCTGTTCGATAACTTCCTTAATAGGTATTCCGCTTATCAAAGCACCTGTCTGCGCATGAATATCTATACCTCTCTCAAAGGCACGAATCATGAGAGGCTCAGGGGCTGTGTAAGCAACAATTCTGTTCTCAGCTTGTGAGAGGTCAACTTCAAAGAACAACATACCTTCATCTACAACCATCAGCCTTTTAGCGATGTCCGGGAAGTTCTGCATATTCCCACCTGTGTCCATGATGGTCTCGCTGCTTGAGAGTCGTCCGTTCTTTGTACCGATAGGATTGAAGGAACACCTCCAGCGACCGTCTTTGTCAACCTTATCTGGATTGATATAAGTTGAGCGGAGCTTTACAAGACGACGAATGTCTTGAACAAGTGAGGCTGCTCTTACACCTTTTCTCGCCAGCCTTTTCATAGCCGTTTCATCAGTTGTAACCTTTCCCTTCTTTGTATAGCTATCATATCCAAGCTCGTCATAAAAAAGGTCTCGGAGCTGTTTAGGGGAATTGACGTTGACACAGTGACCGACAATGTTATCAAGCTCAAACTGAGTGATGTTGATGTCAGCTTCAATCTGTTTGTTCTGCGCTACCATGTTGTCCATGTCCATCTTGATTCCACGCTGATGCATATATACAAGGATAGGGATAAGCTTTGTATGACGCTCAATAACTTCAGCGACGCCTTGTGTATAAGCATCTTCCATGATTTTCGGATAAGCGTCCATACAAACAATGCTATCCTTTGCATTATAAAGCCAAAAAGACTTCTCCTCACCCATACCTTTCATCGTCCATTTCTTACCTTCATCTTTATAATAAGCGATGTCTGTATGTAAAGAAGCTATCATGTCAAGACCCTTCGGAAAATCCGGGTAGACAACCCCGTGAGCTATCATGGTGTCAGCGACATTCCTTGTGATAATGCCATACTTAAGATACATAGAAGTAGCATCAAAAACAATGTTCTGACCGACTTTGACCACTTGTACGTTGCTGAGAAGGTCGGATAAAGCTGTTAAGATAGCCAGCTCTTCTTCAGCTGTGAATCGGCTATCTCCACCTTTCACAAGTGGGATACTTATTGCATCAGAGGCACTCTTTGCTAGCGAAAAGCAGCTGAGAAACTCTCGTCCAACAACTTCTATATCAAAGCCAACTGTACCAAGCTTATTACAGCTTGTTATGTACTCAATAGATTGTTCGAAGGATGGGTCAAGAGTATATTCTCTTTTGAGCAGATTGATTTCAGGGGACTCCCTCTCGGACCTTGATAACACTAGGTCATGAAGGATGAAGTATCTGTAGATGTACATACCACCTGTGAAGCCCATATGCAGGCAAGCACTAGGGTGGATGGTTGGAATCACTTTTCTACCAGCTACACCTGCACCACAGTGCAAGCCCGCCGGAAGAATGGAGCCTCGCCTCTTTGTAATACGTCCGAGACGAGTTAAAGCATATAGAGGGACATTACCCATAGGTATAAAGATGTTGGCTTTACACTGAGCAAGCTCAGCATATAAGGCTTTTTCGTGGTCGATATACCTTGATGAAACAGTCGCTCTATCGCCCTTGATACTTATAAAGGAAGATATGTCATTCTTAGGAGGACGCTCTTTCAGAACATTTGTGATGTAGCACTCCTGACGGGTTATGCCGGCGCTGCGAAGCATTGTGTTCAGGAGTTCGCCAGCCATTCCCACAAAGGGTCGTCCAGTTCTTTCCTCAGACTCGCCAGGCGCTTCGCCTATTATACATATCTTCGAACCAAGAGAGCCCTCATTGTACATGATGTACTCCAGGTTCCTTCCTTGGAAGGTCAAAGCTCATTTGCTTGCTGACCTCATATGAACCATCAAGGATTGGGTATAAGCTGTCAATAACGTACTCAATAGCATCACCTTTGAAATTCCTCATACTATTCCAAGGCCGAGGATACAAGATAGCGCCCTTCCCGTCAAACGCTTCAACATTTATATCGAAGTCGTCAATCAAGATGCTGCTGTCTGTAGCAAGAAGGTTCTTGCTTGTAACAAGGGCAACTCCGATATGTTGCTCAAACAGCTGGCTATTAAAGGAAGCTGTCTTCTGAAGCCATACAGACCTCCCCAAAAATACTTCATGATGGTTATGAGGAGAAGAACAAAGCACAATATGCTCAGTATCACCAAAATGCCTCATTATCTCAGTTATTAATCTATCAGCTGTTTCATATGTTTCCATCTGAAGCCAGAAATCCCTTCCTGATATAGCTGACCAGAAATCTTCTTTCAACATTCCTAGATCATCCCAGATAGCATAAGGAATGTTATCAGGAACATCCTTGTTGAAGAAGTGATAAGCAGAGCTCACAAAGTCTGTGAGAATACCATCAGTGTCTATAAGAATAGTGTTATTCATAACTCTTATACCTCCTATGTTGTTGTGTTATTATCTTCTCATTATAAGCGTCTTTGTATGTCTGCTCAAGATCACAGCCAATGCTTTCCATACCAAGATTTGCAGCTGCCAAAGCGGTATTCCCACTTCCCATAAAAGGTATTACAATGAGCTTGTCCGGTGAAGGCCTTACAAATGTCTCAAGTATCTCAACCATCATCTCAATCGGCTTTTCTGTAGGATGGACTTTGTAATGAGCAGTGATACGGTGGAAATCAAAGATGTTGCTTCGTCCCTTCTTCTCAATGCTGGAAAGATGTTTCCTCATATAAAAGAACATCTCATAATCGTTTGAGAGATAATATTCAGGTCGCATTGTCTGACCAAGTCGCTTTGTCCAGATAGCCGGAATCCTGTTGCCAGCAAAGCCTGCCTTCTCAAGCGTCGCATATACTTTCTCAAACCAAGGCTCAGGCGCAAACCAACATATAATCCAGCCGTTTGGTTTGAGGATGCGGAAACATTCCTTCATAACATCAGATAGGAACTTCGGATAAACATCTTTGCTGACCTCATTATAAACAGCAAGCTGAACATCTGCCTTCATATGTTTATGCTTCTTCATATCCTTAGCATCAATGGCGTAAGGAGGATCGAGGTCTATGAAATCGGCGCAGTTGTCCTTCATGCTCTTAAGATAAGCAATAGCATCACCTATAACATAGGAATCGCTAAGACGGGAGCGGAGAAGATTGATGGTTGTAGAAGTGTCCAGCTGTTCAACCTGAGCGGTCGCTTTCTCCCTATGTATTTGCTTGCCTAGATTCTGCAACATCTTCATAGCTTCCGACTTATTCTTCGCTGTCTTTAGCTCAGGCAGAAGCTCCATCGCTTTGGCTAACTGGATATCTGACCTTACTGAGCTAGCCGATTTTCCTATCATCTTTGCTAGGTCAGTTGCTGCAAAGCCGCCGGTTTCCTTACTATATTGATTGCCCTTCTTTCGTGTACCAGCAAGGTCTTGCTTTATACGGACTATCTCATTTTGTAGAGCAACTTCTTCATCCCATGTAAGATCATTCCGGCGCATGTTTTCTTCATACTCAATCTCACGAGCGTGAAGCTCATCAACATATTCTTGCCCACCTTCGTAGATGTTAGCAGAACACTCAATGAGACCCATCACTTTCATCGCCCTCATCCGGCGACCTCCAGCGAGAAGCTCAAGACCAGCTTCTGTTGTACGGACAGCTATTGGCTGGATGAGTCCGTATGTTTTAATACTTTCAGCCAGCTCCTGTATGCCGGCATATTCCTTTCTGAAACGCTCGCCAACTATTATGTCAGCAATCTTAACTTGACCAGTTTTCATTGCATATTCTCCAGTTTGTTCATAGCGCCCTGAAGGATAGCAAACAAACCTTCCAGGCTGTTTTCATCTACTTTGCTCTCAACGCTGATAGTACGAGGTCCTTTTGACTTTGCCTTTTTTGCTTTGATAGGCATCTGCATTGTGAGCTTACGTTGTTCCCTGATTGTATTAATCAGGACAATGTTTACATCATTACTTCGGAGTTGTTCGAGTCTCACTGACAACCTCCAGTCTTAAACGTATCGTCCCCTTCACAAGCCCATAAAGGACATCATTGCGGGTAGCTGGGTCGCTAAGCCACTCAATAACATTATCCACGAGGCTTGAGAAGAGCTTCTTCCTGATGCCGTGAGGAATAAGGTTCTTCAAAGCCCAGAATTGTTCTTCGGTTATTTCTTCGCTTAGGCGAGGACGCCAGCTTCTTTGAGATTGCGGTATGTTACTCATTAGCTTATCCTTTTCATAATAACTGCAAATAGTTTATCTCCATCTGCATGATAGTTACTTCTTTCTGGCTGTCGTATTTTTCCAGTATCAAATACGTTACCGCTTATAACCCAGCCTGCTTTAGCAAACTCGTTAATTGCTGCTTCTAACTCAAAAAGTGTTTTTACTATAAGTGTATAATATTCCATCTATTCCTTCCTCGTTTTAAGCTCGTTTAAAATAGCATCTTTCCATTCCTTATCATCAAGGAAATTGGAACAATCCTTCAGCATAAGCATCAGGTCAGTGCTTGACATTGAAGCTAGTGTTTTAGCACGTTCATCTTGTATCATTTATTCTTCCTTTCTTTCTTTTATTCGTTACCACTTTTTCTATCCTGTACATCCTTCTTAGCTTGCCTGCGCTCAATCTTATGTAGGAGCCGTTTAAAGAACTTGTCTGTTCTAGGTCTATGTGATACAGAATGATATGAGAGTGGGCGCTTTCCCCACCATTCCTTGCCAGGATGTATCTCAGCTAATAATCTTAGGTACAATAATATCCGACTTCTGTTTTGTCACGTTAAAAGCTATTGAGAGAGCGATGTCAGTGAGCAGACGAGCAACAGCATGTGAGCTCATATTCTTCCCACCAGCCATCGGTCGAAGCGCAGGGAGCTGTATACCAGTGTCCTGCATTACATAGCCGGTAACCATAACAGGTACAAATGTAGGGTCATTACCGTATATACCTGTGAGCTCGTTGAGAATAAAGTAAATGCGCTCAGGTGCAAGCGTGTTTGATGTGTTGAGAATCATCCGCATCTCAAGCAGGATGTCTTGGATTGTTTGTGTTGCTTCCAATGATTACCTCCCTTTCCTTATTATCTTAATATCATCAAAGTCAACATATGATATGTCGACTGTCCATTCATGTTCACTATCCCCTACACTCTTACCGACCGCCGAATAATAGTAGGTGATAGCCCGCCTTCGTGTCCAACTATTTACATGTCTTAGATGGTGTATGACGGATTCGAAGTTGCCAAGAGCTGTGGCTCTGCCAGCGTGCTTAACCATATGACACATAGGGCAAAGAGCAATCAAGCCAACAAGGCGTTGGACTTTCTTCTTCCTGTCCAGCTTCCACACTTCATGACATTCAACAGGATGTTCCTTGCCCTTACCTCCGCATATCTCACACTTGTAACGGGCATTGATATAAGTAGCTCGCCGGAGAGCATCCCATCTATCTGTTCGCAGCGACCGAAGATTCTCTCCCCAGGTCGCTTTCGGAATCATCTCGATTGTTAGCTTAGGCATGTTCCTCCGGCTTGTCTGATATGGTTCTGAAGTCATATATGATTCGCTTAACACCCCATAGATACTTACGCTTATGATTTCTCCAGTACCACATACGAAAGCGTTTGCCGAATATTATGCCTAACCAGAAGTTAATAGTGTTCATGGCTTGCTACTCCCATATTCTACTATCTTATATTTTAGGTCTATTAGGATAAATCTTAAAAGGGAATCGTCAGCAAGGTTCTTCTTAAGCTCACAAAGTAATGAATCACCGTTACTAAGATATACCTCTATCTTGTCACCTTTGCGTGGAAGCTCAAGCTCCTTAGGTCTATAATACTTATTAACCATTTTACAGTCAAGCTGAACATTATCAGTTTGCACTATAAATGTAATACCATCATCGAAAGCATCTAATGGGATATCTTCAGGTACATCAAATATACCAAATGCTGTTGATATTTGTATCTTCTCATTCATGGCTTGCTACTCCCATGCACCCTATAAAAGATAGCATAAAGCTGTTTTATAGACATCTTTTTAAATTGAGATTTTGGCTTTTCGAAGTAGCCAGCAGCCCAGTCAATGAGCTCCTTTTTGCTTGTAAAGGGACACCATCCGCCGCTCATGTCAGCCTCACAACAGCATTTCTTCAAGCTGTGCACCGATTGAAGCTATCTTTTCAGTCAGCTGTGGTAAGCTATTCAGCAACATCCCAATAACATCAGTATAGCAAGGTACTGGCTTAGGTACATCTTTGTTTGGATTAGGTTGCTGAGGAA
>Ga0268277_1002345_pt1 | contig 11133 bp, 8 predicted proteins | sample saktaG_5_FD_190132 | JGI IMG/M metagenome (GOLD analysis project Ga0268277, IMG submission 190132) | Saline water microbial communities from Sakinaw Lake, British Columbia, Canada - sak_2010_1_5_50m | ecosystem: Environmental > Aquatic > Non-marine Saline and Alkaline > Saline ...
CTATCACGGGCTTCCCGGAGGCCATGGCTTCTACTACATTCATGCCAAAGTCCTCGTCTTTGCTTGTTGTGATAAATCCTCGGCAGTTGGCGTATAGATCGGCTAATTCTTTTTGGTTGACCCAGCTTTTTATTTCAACATTTTTAGGCTTTATTTTTTGGCAGTATTTCGCGTATTGAAGGAAATGGCGCGACTGTTCGTAACTGCCCACAATTATTAGTTTTTTATTTTCTAATTCGGCAAAGGCTTTTAGTTGCAGCTCGATTCTTTTGTGGGATATTAACCTGTTGACAGAAAGCCAGTAATCGCCGTATTTTTCAAATTTGAATTTTGAGGTTTCGGTCGGCGGATTTATTACAATAGCGTCTTTGTTCAAAAACTTTTTTATCCTATTTTTTGTGTTTTCTGAGTTGCAAACCAAAATATCTACTGTGTTGACATATTTTTTGTTTAAATAACGATTGTATAAAACCCAAAAATCAAATATTGGGCGCAAAATCCACGGCACCATATTTTGCCTGGTGTATTTGTAGAGGTCCCAAATTTCGCGGATAGGGGAATGTACATACCATAAATTGGGCTTATTGTTTACAGCTCCAGACATTGCCCAGTCGCCGTCTATTATAAAAAAATCGTATTTATTTTTTAATTTAAGTTTTCGGAATTTCCACAGGGCGATTTGCTGGCGGAGGGGAGCATTTTGCGGTACTCTTCCTATTGAATAAATTCTGGGCAGAACATCCTCAAATCCCATTTTGACTATTTTTTCTTTGTCTATATTTGTTGTATAAACATCAGCTTGCAATTTTCTTGCAAGCATCAGTCCAACGATTTCGGCTCCGCCTATATTATCTAGATAATTATGAAATATGGCTGTCTTTTTTTGTGGTTTTAAATCCATAAAACTTTTTGTATATGGCCGGACTGTCAATTATTGAGTGTGCTATTTTTTTAAGAAATAATTTTAGGTATAAGGTCGGCCTTAAAATATATTTTTCTTTAAAGTTGGGACCTCTCCAGTTTTCGGGAAATTTATAATCCCACTCTTTCATAAATTCGTTGAATACGATTTTTGCCATTCCCTGGATCTCCGGGGTGTAATATAGCTCGTAGTTTTCTCTCTTGCCTTCTGTCCTGTTAAATATCGGCAGGCCCCTCTTTTGCGCTATTTTTAACATTTTTAATGCTGCAGCGAAATCTTCTTCTATATTTTCATACCGGTAAATATAATTTAACTTGTCAAAATTTTTCATCTTCCATTCTCGGTAAATTTCGTTTGCATGGAATCTTTTGAAATACTCTACAAAAGTTGCGTTTTTTTCTTTTATATAAATGTATTTTTTGTTGTTTAGCGTGTACTCTCTGTTGCCTCCGTTTTTAAAATAATGATAATAAGACACCACAACATCTAAAGGGTTTCTTATTCCGGAAAAAATAAAATATTTTTTCTCTTCCGGAGAGGCGACCTTCATAAAATCCTCGTATCTTGCATGCTTCCAAAGTGTGGGCTGGCCACCGTAATTTTCCACTAGCTCCTTGGCTATGGCGGTTGAAGCTGTTTTGTCTAACTGTATAAAAAGATATTTGTATTTGTGGCTGATGACCATGTCAGTTTTCTTTAATTTTATTGCGTATGTCTGTTGCCGAGATCTTTTCTAGGTCCTCGCCTAGCTTTATTTCTTTTATTTCGTAACCTACTTTTCTGCCATAACACACGGCTTCAATGTCTGGCAATACTACAAGTTCTGCATCCGGAACCTGCTGTTTTATCATTTCCATGCGTTCCTGGACAGAAAACGGATTTTGGTCGTTAATGCCGGTATTTCGTATCCCAATTAAAATTTTCCTTCCTTCTTGGCGCATTTTGTCAAACAAGGCTAGGTGGCCCTGGTGCAATGGTTGCCATCTGCCTATGAACAGAGAATATTTCTGCGGAACATTATGTCTCTCCAGTATTTCCTTAACGCAATCCTGAACACTCGTTTTTATGGTATCTACCTTCGTGGTTTCTGGACCCGGTTCTTCGTAGGGATCACTTATGCCAGTAAAGTTTTTTATCTTCCCCTCCATAGCAAGTTTATACATTCCTTTGTCATCTCTTTTTTTACATGTTTCTATGTCTGCATACACATATATTTCAGTTAAATTAGGGTATCTTTTTTTGATATCCTCTCTTACCTCTTTTATGGGAGACACCAGAGAAACAATAACGTTGTTGTACTTACTTAAAACGTAAGCAAACTCTGCAACAGACAGCATATGATTTTTTCTGCCATCAAAAGAAAAATCTGTATTTTGGATTATTTTTCTGATGTCATCTCCATCCAAAATTTCAGCGTGTATGTTTTTTGCCAGTTCTTTTGCGATTGTTGTTTTACCAGAGCATGGCAACCCTGTTAACCAAAATATTTTATACATATTTTTTTCTGAAAAATTTTTTTAAAAAATTATAAGTTTTAGGCGATGCCACTTTTGTTAAGGCCCCGATTTTTCCAATTAGTCGGTCAAAAGCGTCAATCAGCCTTATAATAACTATCTTAGTTTTAATTATTGTTGTGCGCAAGATATGGGATGCGCGATGGTCTGCTTTGTGCAATATCACGAAGTCTTCCAAGGTTATCTCCGTGTTTAAAAAAATAATCTTATGTTTGAAATTCAAACCCAGGATTTTTTTGACAGAAGGATATATGGGTAGCGCGCATGCGGAAAGACACCTAAATGTTTTTGTGCTGTTATTTTCGATTATTTTGTCTTCGGCTCCAAGCTTCATTAAAATTTGATTCACGCAATCCGTCATTACATATTCTGTCGGGTGCTTCGGGGTGCTGAACAAATCTGTTCTTCTGAAATTTTTTTCTATGAAACCAGAAATTTTTATGTCCGTTTTTCTCTCTTTTTCTTTTAATAATTTAATAGTATGCTCTACGGTATCTTCAATTTTCTGTCTGCTGAACAAGTCTTCGGCTGACAGCGCATCGCATATTTCTTTTGCGCTTTTTCCTGTTTGGCTTATGGCGGCCATTTTTCTGCAGATCATGTTTTGAAAGGGGGCGGATCCGTTGTCTGTGTTTTTAGCGAAGCTTGGAAAATAACCCTGGAAATATATATAGGGGAAGCTTACTTTCTCGGCTTTTTCGTTTACGTAATTTTTTAATATGAAATCGGTAGAGTATTGCCCATATTTTTCATCTATCGGTTGGTATATAAAAATATCACAGTTCCTAAACAGGTCTCCAGGTAGGATTTTCTTTTCTTTGATGTAAGTGTGTGCCGGAATATGCTCAATTTTATTGTGGGGGAAGCACCTTTTTAAAAGAACCATTATCGGTTTGCCCTGGCAATTGGAGTATATTAGAATGTTTTTATTGTCCATATTTTGAATATAGAATTATTTTTCTTGCTGTAAAATTCCAGATAAAAACTAGGAGAGTGGCTATGACCTTTGAGAGCAGGTAATACAAGCCGAACAAACTCGTGAAAACCCACATTATGATTTCTAAGAAGACGAGTCCGGCAAGCGTTATCGCAAAAAATATAGAAAACTCTAAAAATTTTCTTTTTTCTAGCAATCTGTAGTCAAACGCCCACTTATTAGAGAGCAGATAATTTGCTATCATCCCGACAATATAGCTAATTCCGGCAGATAATAAATAATAAAAGTGCAGGTATTCTTTAAGAAAAAATAACAGAAAAATATCTAGAAAGGTTGCAAGAATTCCAATATAAAAGGATCGTAGCAGCTGCACCCCCGAATGGCGCGGTTTGTCAAAAAGCAACTTTTTATATATAGTGGTTATCCTAGCCTCCATAATTTTAATTAAAAAACCTATAATAAATTAGATAATAAATGGCTTTTACCCCGTCTTTCCAATTTATCTTCTTGCCTTCGTCAAAACCCCTTGGGCTAAACGATATGGGCAGTTCGATTATTTTGTAACCCAACTTCAGTATTTTAGCAGTAATTTCTGGTTCGAACTCAAACCCCTCGGCATTTAGCCCTAATTTTTTAATTTTTTCTATAACCTCTCTGCTTAAAATTTTGTAGCAGGTTTCCATATCTGTTATTTGGCCTCCATAAAGCAAATTTGTGATAAAAGATAGAAGTTTGTTGCCGATGTAGTGAGAGGGAATTTTCCAATTGTTATTTTCGTTTTTAAAAAATCTTGACCCATAGACAACTTGGCATTTTTTTTCGATAATCGGCGCTATCAAATTGAAGATATCATTTGGGTCATATTCTAAGTCAGCATCTTGCACCATTATAATATCTCCATTAGCTACGTTCAGTCCAGTTTTTATTGCGGCTCCTTTGCCCACATTGCGCCCATGTCTTAATAAAATTATTCCTTTAATCTTATTTAAAATACTAAAGGAATTATCACTGCTATTGTCGTCTATAACGATGATTTCTTTTTTTACTGGCAGTTCAACATTTTTTAATTCCTCTATTATTTTTTCGACAGTTTTTTCCTCATTATAAACCGGAACTATAATTGAAATAATTTTCATAACTAGTTTAAAATTTTATATATAGAAACACCATCTTCTGAGTAAACTTTTTGGTAGTTAGGATTTTGAATAAAATCTTCGTCTTTTAACGGACATCCATACACGCATTTTTTTCCTATATAAACATATGAAGGGTTTTTATTTGGCTTCGCCCTGCCTAGATACATAATATTAACATGGGGAGTGGTAATCCGCCGAGATGCAATAGGATAAATCCATAGTCCTGCGTCACCGTAATTATTATCTATAATATCTTGAGGGTTTGTGTTATCTTTTAGCCATGTTATGGCTTTAAGGTCCTCTTTTGTTACGGAGTTTTGCTTAATGAATTCTTTTATATAATCTGCCTGGTTAAAAGCCGGAGTGGCCGCTAATACGAGAAAAAGCATCAAGCAAACAAGCACTTGGCATCCTTTCTCGCTTAAATGCGCATAATTTTTTAAAAAAACAAAAATTTTTTCTGAAGAGAAAGCGAAAAATACAGCCATGGGTATAATTATTAAAACAGCAGTTCTTTCGGGATATATTAAGTAAGAAAGGGGAAGTGCCCAGTATTTTACGTTCACAATAAGCGCTATGCAGAGGATTGCGAAAATTAGATATTGTAATGCTTTTTTCCAATTCTCGCGCCACAAAAGAAAAATTCCCAGAAAAGAGAGGGGAAACGCAATATATCTGAAGATGCCAAAAACGTAGTTTACTGTAAACTTCAAGGTTTTAAATAGCATATCCCAAAAACCTACGGTTGTGACGTTTATTTTTAAGGTTCTTATGTTCCAGCCCCTTATCCAATTTTGTATTTCTGCAGTCCCGGCGCCGAAGTCCGCGCTTATTAAATAGGGAAGACACAGCAATATAAAAACAGCTAAAATCAAAAAATATTTCAAAAAGGCAAAATTTTTGTACTCCTTTTTTAAAACTAGAAAAACAAGAAAAGAAATTCCGAAAACATAAGCTGATTCAACAAATATTACGGTGTGGCTTAAAAAGACCGAGGCTAGAGCGAATGCAGAAAAAACGATGAACCAATTATTTTCCTTTGTCCTTTCTATCAGGGCAATAAAAAATATAAGAAAAGCAACCGCAAAAGCAGTAGGATTGCCTCCCCAGTTTGAAAATCCCTGCGGAGTCAATGTGAAAAAAGAAAAGGCTATAGCAGAAGCTAAAGCGAACGGCCAGGATGTAAATTTTTTTAATAAAAGGTATAAAAATAAACTTAAAACCAAATAAGTAAGGCAGGTAACAATAAAAGCGCCCTTGTATCCAGGCAAGTTTCCTAGTATCGAAATCGCAGCGCTTATTGTGTGAAATCCAGAAGGGAAAGAGTTGAATGTATCTATATTCAAGGCTGGGTAATAGTTGTCTGGAACGCCATTTTTGTTTACTATAAGCTGCGTCAGAGTGCTGTGCCAACTCATGTCGGCTCCAGTTGGAGCTATTAGCTGAATGTACGGAGCAAACCTTAGGAACCCTATAAATATAAATACCGCGATTAATAGTAATGTCTTTTTCGAAAAGGATATTTTGTATGGTTCATTTTTTTTAACTAAAAAATAAATCCCGATTATAAAAGAGACAACCGAGCTTAAAATAATAAAATTGCTGAAACTTATAGGAACATATTTCAACAGCCAGAAAAAGACCATCCAATATGAAAGCGAAAGCCCTATAATATAAATTAATAATTCAGAAAAATCTATTTCCTTTGAAAAGACGAAAAACAGAATCAAAAAACCGGGTACAAAAAAAACAATCATGGGATGCCAGATAAGTCCGGCCAAGAAAAAGAATACAATAATCAGCAGTCGCGAATTAATTTGAAATTTCATTTTTTTGCTGGAGCTTAAATACAATAACGTCTCCGTTGTCATAAATTTTTTCAAGATCTTTTTCGTATAAAGCAAGATTGAAAATCGCTTTTTGCGGATAGCTGGCCATCAGCACGTAACTTTCTCGCATTCTTTTTGTTATAGCTATGTAGTCTACGCCGTTTTCTTGAAGCTTGGCTATTGAATCTAAAAATACAGTTTCATTATTCTGGTAAAAAAGATTTTTTACAATCTGGCTTTTATCATCAGCTCCTGTAACACTATAATATCCGTCTAGAATAAGCTGGTTTACGAATACCTCATCTGAAAATATTTTTCCATTTAACTGTAGAGTTATTTCCCTAGCACCCATGTACTCTCCCTTTGAGAGTTCAAAAAAAATCTTTTTGTCTTTTGCCACGCAAGCTCCCGTGAATAAAATAAAACAAAAGAAAATAATGAAAACAGTTTTAAAATACTTTTTTGGCAAAGGCAAAACCATTAAGCCGAAAAAGGCAAAGTAATCAAAAATTCTTGCAGGAAGATTAACATGTATAAATCCGTAAGAAATTATTGCTATTGGGATTAAGCATAGAAGCAAATCAGCGTCTTCTTCTGAAATTTTTCTTTTTATAAGCATCTTTGCAATAAAACTCAAACCGCATATAAGGAAGAATAAAGCTTGCCATCTTATTGCCGACAAGCCCAGGAATGCCGGATCTTGGTACAGCGTGGATATTATATTTTGGTGGCTGCCGCTTTGCGCAATGCCCGTGCTTTGCGCAATGCCCGTAACCTTTTCTATGTTTATTTGGGAATCCGCAAAGTTTCCCGCTCTGCCTAAGCTGTATTTAATCATATTTGAGAAAAATAATATTTGGCACAAGACAATTAAGAGTATTATTGAAAACCCCAAAAATTTTCTGTCTTTGAGCAAAAATTTGGCCGTTGCTTTTATATTTTTTAGGGAAAAAATATTTTTTAATATCAATGCCGCAATAAATCCCGCGCAGCACAAAGCTATGGTTACAGACGAGGTATAGTAAGTGGTCTCCATTAAAATAGAAAAGAGCAGACAAATCCAAAATATTTTGTTATTTTTTGATTTAAAGAATAGAAAAAGCGGAAGTAGTGCGATATAGCTTAGCAGGTGCCCGAAAATTGATATATTTTGATAGAAGAGTTCAATCGGGCCGATAGACATAACTGCGATTCCTAAATAAGCCAACCTTTCGTCGACGTGGTATTCTCTAAAAAGCAAAAAGATAAATCCTAAAAATAAAAAAGTGGCGAAAAATATAGCCATCCCCGAATTTATGTAAAACCAATTTAGAATACTTCCGGCTGTTGCGTGTCCTATGTATTCTGATTTGTCCTGCGCCATTCCTGTATAAAATCCAAGGTTTGGTACAGCTTTGCCCAGGAACCTAAACGAATATTCGTAAGCGTTATTTATTGCGAAAGAGGATAACGCGAAATATTTAAGGCATAGATATTTCCAAACAGTTCCCAATAAAGAAAAGCCCAAAATAAAATAAACTGATTTTTCGTATTTTGTTTTATAATACTCGGGCCCCTGTCTTTTTTTGGCGACCATAGCAGCAAGTATGATAATTGAACAAACCGTGAATATTGAAAAATAAATCTGGTTAAATATGTTAAGCAAATAAAGCACCACAGATGCAATTCCCAAAAATCCGACTGAAAGGGATAGGGAGAAAACACTTCTTTCAATAGCCCCTGTTTTTGGGAAAAACAAGAAACCCAGTAAAATTCCGGGTGACAGGAACAGGGCTATACCCAAAAAAGTTAAAAAAATACCAAAGACGATCATTTTTCTTTAATACCCAAAATGCTCAACATAAATGAGGAAAATATTGTTTGCGCGCCTATTGTTAAAAGCGTTAGAGCAACTATTGAATTTTTTACTTCATCTAATGAATTGAAACCAGAGCCGATCCATTTTATTGCGATAGCAAGAAAAATAATAAGGCCCATAATTATCATCAGCGCTCCCAGGGTGCTTGCCTTCTCAATAGTTATGTATTTAAAAAGATTTTCTAGGGTTTCATTTTTTTCCTTTAAGTGTGTGATTGAGTAAATTTTAGCGAATCCAGCAAAAGTTATTAATTGGTAGCCGATTATTGTCAGCAGAGACGATAAAAACATTGGATGAGAATATAATTTTATGCCAAAAATTACAGGAGAATAGAAATAAAATAGAAATAAGGATATAATTCCCAAAAGAAAAATTATTACGCCGGGTATAAAAAACAGAAATAGGGGAGAGTATAAAAGCATAAATCTGATGTGCTTCCATGCGTCGCGAAAAGATTTCATTTTTGATTTACCTTTGCGCGGATAATAATTAATCGGCAACTCTTTTATTCTAAAGTTATTCTTTAGTGCTTTGATTATCATTTCTGAAGCAAATTCCATTCCAGCTGTTTGCAAGTTAAGCTTTTCTACAAACTCTTTTTTTATTGCCCTCATTCCGCATTGCGAATCTTTTATTTCTGTCTTAAAAAATAATCTTAATATAAAAGAAAGTATGGGGTTGCCGATATATTTATGGGAAAATGTCATTGCCTGCTTGTGCATTTTTCCTGCAAAACGGTTGCCGATTACCATGTCAAACCCGTTTTTTAACTGGCTTATAAAATTTGGTATTTCTTTAAAATCATAGCTGGCGTCAGCGTCTGCCATAAAAATATATTCTCCTTTGGCGCGCTTAAATCCTTCAAGACAGGCCGCGCCGTAGCCCTCTTTGCCGTGTTTTATTAAAATGGCATTTTCTTTTTTAGCTATTTGCGGGCTTTTGTCTGTCGATGAATCAGAAACAATAATTTCTGCTGAAAGCTTGTTTTTTTTGATTGTGTTCTTTATTTCTTTTAAACAAAAACCAAGGGCGCTTTCTTCGTTCCTGCATGGTAGAATTATGCTAACTTCAGGATTCATATTAATATACTTTACTCTTTAAAACGCTTTTTTGCAATTTAGTTTTTTTAAAATATATCATTGAGTTATTCACAGTTGTTGACACTGATTTTTAGTGATACAATTAGTAAACAAATAGGGCGAGCGGAAAAACTTTGCTAATTTATTTTGTAATTGTTTTCTTAAGTTGAATGTCTGCAACAAAGAAATTAAAAGTTAAAAAGAGAAAGACAGTTGCGCGAAAGAAAAAGCTTGCGAAGAAGCGCAGAGTTTTTGTGTCTAAAAAAAGCACAATCCGCAAGACAAAAAATAAAGCTATTTTTGTTCCAGCAAGTTTCCAGGAAGAGGGCGCAGTGCATCGCATAAATTTGCGTGATAAAAATTACGATGCTGTTTTCGCAGACGCTATTACAGAATCAATAAGGCAAAGCAGAGCTCAGAATTATTTACAAGAACTGCCTATTCCTGTAAGGCCAGAAAATACAGTCGCACAATTCGCAGATTTCTCGGGTTCATCCGTTCAAGAAGCCGGGCAGGACCAGGCAGGATTTTTAAGCCCAGAAACACAACAAAATCCTCCAGCTGGCCGTCAGGAAAAATCAAGAAGAAAATTATTCACCAAAGCTGTTTTATATTCTATTCTTGGGGCACTGATTTTAGCGGGAATTTTTACTGCGATTCTTTATGTTTTTGCTGTGCCGCCAACAAGTAAGTATGATTTTGGCGAAACGTTAGATCCTAATTGCAGTCCCGTTCTCGGCGATCCAAATTATAAAGTAAACTGTTCTGTTGTGGCGCCGGCCCAATATTCGTTTTCTACAAATGATTTCTCCGGAACAGGAGATTTTACGACTTCTGGTACGGTCCAAGCAGGGACATTGCAGATTGGTGGTGAATATGCGTTGCCCACCATTGATGGAAACAATGGACAGGTATTGTCTACTAATGGTTCTGGGACCGTGAGTTGGCAGGATGCAGGTTCGTCTAGCATGATTTATCCTGGATCTGGCATAGCTGTCAGCACTGGTTCGGCATGGGGTACTTCTTTAACAGACAGCCATGCAAATTGGGATGCAGCATATACTCACAAAACAACCGAAGACGCCATAAATGGATTAGTGTTTGTTGACGGAGCTGGTAATTATTCTGCAAAAGCAATCGGAACAGATGTGCAAGCATATTCTGCCAAGCTTGCGAGTTTGGCAGGCGTGAGTAATCCCGCGTCAGCTTCTTTCTTAAAAATGGCGGATGATGGAACTATCTCAACAGACATAAGTACATATTTGACTGCTTATTCAGAAACCGACCCGATTGTTGGAGCCATTACAGGAATAGTTAAAGCTAACGGAGCAGGAGTCATTTCAGCAGCAACAGCGGGTACGGATTATCTAGCTACCGTCACAGCTGACACTCCGCTTTCTGGATCAGGTACATCGGGGTCGCACTTAACTATTACAGCCGCAGATGCCACGCATGCAGGATACGTGCCATTGTCGGGAACCCCAGTAACCAATCAATACTTAATGGCAGCAGTAACGAGCGGAGCTTTGTCTTGGGGACAGATTGCCTACGCAGACATTTCTGGAACGCCGGACTTGAGCGGTTACGCCACCAAAGCCTTAGACAACTTAGCCAGCGTTGCTATCAACACATCGTTACTGCCAGGCACAACAAAATCAATAGACCTTGGTTCAACAACAAAAACATTTAAAGATATTTACATCGCAGGAACAGCAGACCCGTTCTACATCAAGCTTACAGGAACTGCAACAGCAACAGATGTCATAACCTTCCCGGATGAAACCGGTACTGTTTGTACAACTGGCTCTGTGTGTGCTAATTATCAGCCAGCAGGAAGCTATCTCATAGCAGAAACCGA
>Ga0268277_1002357_pt1 | contig 11083 bp, 10 predicted proteins | sample saktaG_5_FD_190132 | JGI IMG/M metagenome (GOLD analysis project Ga0268277, IMG submission 190132) | Saline water microbial communities from Sakinaw Lake, British Columbia, Canada - sak_2010_1_5_50m | ecosystem: Environmental > Aquatic > Non-marine Saline and Alkaline > Saline ...
TTGTTTTTATTCCTTCGCTTCTCGCCAAATCATCTGAAATATTGGCCAAAACCATGCCAGAATAAATTTTTCTTACCACTAAAAATATTAAAACAGAAAGAATAACAGAAAATATAAGCCCCTGCAAAGAAACATTTAAAATATTCCCGAATAGGGCTTCCAAGAGCTCGGGCTCCGGCACAATTAAAAACCCGATTGCCAAAGAAGCCACAAAAACAACCCCGACCAATGCTTCTGTCGGCAAAGATGTTTTTACTTCAAAAATCCAGATTAAAAAAATGCCCAAAAGCAAAAAAGCGAAGGCGCCGAAAAAAACATCTATTCCGAAAAGAAGAGCTAGCCCCATTCCAGGAAGAGCCACGTGGCCCAAAGCATCGCCGACCAAAGCCATTCTTTTTGTCAGCATTAAAGAGCCCAAATAGCCAGCCACTCCGCCGACAAAAATTCCTGAAATTAAACTGAATAAAAATTGATTACCCATGGCTGTGTTTAAAAATCTTTATTTGGCCTCCGTAAAGCTTTGAAAGCTGGCCTGCGTCTAGTTCTTTTGGAACGCCATAGCAGAATATTTTTTTATTTAAACAAAGGCATTTGGTAGCTAATTTGTAAACAACCTCTAAGTCATGCGTTACTAATAAAATAGTCAGCCCCCTTTCTTTGCTTAATTTTTCTAAAAGGCTATAAACCGACTCCTGTCCGCCGATATCAATGCCGGTTGTCGGCTCGTCAAAAAGCAAAACTTGGGGATTGGAAATTAAAGACCAGCCGATTAAAACCCTTTGAAACTGGCCGGAAGACAAATCCCCCACGTTCTTTGCCATTGTTTCTTCTTTTAATCCAACAGATAGCAAGGTTTCTTTTATCTCTCTGTCCGAGACCTTTTTCAATTTAAAAAATTCTTTTACACTCATTGGCACATCTTTTATAAATGGCAACCTCTGAGGCACATAGCTTTTTTTTATTCCCGGCTTCCAGTCTATCCTTCCGGAGAACGGCAGTGTTTTTAGCAAAGTTTTAAGCAGAACAGTTTTGCCTGCGCCATTCGGCCCCAATATCGCCAAAATATCTCCTTCTTTTATTTCAAAAGACAGGTTATCCAGAATAACCTCTCCGCCCAACTCAACCTTTAAATTTTCGACTTCTAAAACATTATCCATAAGAAATTATTTTATTTTACCAAAAAACCGCCGGCAGGACAACTTTACCATCCCTAGCTATCTTCTTCTACCATAGTTGGAACGGCCATGCGGCCTGCCTGCGCCGGTAGGCCTGCTTTTCTGCGAAGCATAATTATCTCTATAACCCGGCTTAACCGGAGCAACCGGCGGAAGTTCGGGTAATTTTGATATAGGCAAATAAAGTCTGGTTAATTTTTCGATTTCCCTAACCTTGCCTCCCTGGTCTGGCAGACAAAAAGAAATTGCTTTACCTGTCATGCCGGCTCTGCCGGTTCTTCCAATTCTATGCACATAATCTTCCGGATTTTCAGGAAGGTCAAAGTTAATAACCAGCTCAATGCCTTTTACGTCTATTCCGCGAGACGCAATATCTGTTGCCACAAGCACCCTGTACCTGCCCAGCTTAAATCCTTCCAGCGCCTCTTTTCTTTGGCCAAGCGACCTGTTCGAATGTATTTCAGCTACAGAAATTCCTATGTCCCGCAAAGCATAGCAAATTTTTCTTGCGTTGTGCTTGATCCTTAAAAAAATTAAAACGCTTCCTTTATAATCTGCAAGCAATTTTTTTAGCAAAGAAAGTTTTTGCTCTCTTTTGACAACAAAAAGCTCGTGTTCAACATTTTCAGCAGTTGTTCCCGACTTAGCTATCTCCACCCTTACAGGAAGTTTCATATGGGTGCTAGCAATTTTTACTATGCCGTCTGGCATTGTTGCTGAAAACAGCATTGTCTGCCTGTTTCTTGGGACCACCTGCAGTATCTTTTTTATCTGAGGGGCAAATCCCATATCAAACATTCTGTCAGCTTCGTCTAAAACTAAAATTGAAACATCGTGCAAGCTTAAAGTCCGCTTTTCGATGTGGTCGTTAATTCTCCCCGGAGTTCCAATCACAATGTGCGGATTATTTCTTATCAAGCACACCTGATTATACATTGAAGCTCCTCCAATCAACACAACTGTTTTTATGCCAAACACTCTTCCTATTTCCTGCATAGCTTCTTCCACTTGCAAAGCAAGCTCGCGAGTTGGCAAAATAATCAGTCCTTTTCCTTTCTTATTTTTTAAAATTTGCTGAATCATTGGAACGCCAAAAGCCAAGGTTTTGCCTGTGCCTGTTTGGGCTATACCAATAATATCCTTTCCTTCAATGGCCACAGGGATTGCCTTATGCTGTATCGAAGTTGGAGTGGCAAATCCCATTTTTGAGATTACATCCAGAAGTTTTGGAGCTATGCCAAGCCCGCCAAAAGTTGCTTCAGCCTCGTTTAAAACACGGCCATCTATTTGCTTATTTGTCATTCCATTATTATACACTAAAATACCTTAAATGTCAAAAATCCGCCTCAATTAAAAGATGGCCTGAGAGCTGAACACCTCAACACCGTTGAGGTGTTCAGACGACCGAAGCAAAAACAAAAACCGTCGTCGAGACGGTCTTGTTTCTGCGCAACGTCGTATACAATGTTAGAACCGAGATCCAGCGCCAAACTGAGTATGTTTATGTACCAATTTTAAGTAATCTTTAAATTTCTCCCAAACGTAAGCAAATAAATCTCTTTAAAATTACTCGGGGACACTTTAATATCTTTTATCGCAACTTCCAAAACGTCCTGCGCCACGTGTCCATTATAAATTAATAAAATAATGTTGCTTTGTTTTGGACATTTATATTCAGCCTTTTCAATAATTTTTTCTATCTGTTCCTTCATTTCCTTAAAATTCATCTCTAAATCCATTTGAGGAACCGGCTCCATACCGCTAACATTAAAGAATCTACCTTTAGAATTTTTGTTTTGTTTGCTAACAACATTATCCTCCCCTCCCCTTAGACGGCCATCTACTTCTTCCGCTTCAGCAGGAAAATATTTCACTTGGAAGTAACTATCTTTATAAAAAACATCTATCGGGCTATTTTCTATGTCGGATTTTAACTCCGCTTCATTTATTTCCTCTCCCTTGTTCTCATAAAATATTTTTACGGCCCATTTCTCTTTTTTCTCCTTGCTTATTCTTACAAAGGAATCATTTCCCATAGATTTATTTATAGAGCACTTTTAATTTTTATTACCAATTACTGGTGTAGCAATCTACGTTTAGTTGGTACGGGCCACTATTACCTATTGTGCAATGGGTTGTCTGTGGCATTTTAATAATCGGAGGGGCTATATATGGGGGTTGATAATTACTAATGCTGTTTGTTTGGGAAGGACTCAACATTCCGTATGCCTTCATAGTAGCCTGATAATTAGCAGTTTCTGCATCCCAGACAATCCCGACTGCATCCTTAAGATCTGAAAAGGTTTTTTGATTAAACGGCTCAAGCAACGGATAAGCTTTGTTTATGGCTTCTGAAAACGCATCAACTACTATTAAACTTTTTAGTGTATCGTAGTATGCCAGATATTGTTCGGTACTGACTGAAGCAGAAGCACTATTTTTTACCTTTTCGTTTTCAAGGATAGCAATGTTTGAGTTTACTTTCTGAATGTTTTCATTAAAAGCATCTTCAAGTTGATTGCACTTACTCAATGGCTTTTCAATCGCTTCATCAATTACTAATTGCCACGCACCTCTCCAATAAGATTCGGTTTCTGAATCTCTAATCATTGAAATGAGGGATTTTTCATAATTTAATCCATCCCCTATAGATTTTACATAATTTTTCATCTGATTATAGTTGGTAATATTCTCTTGGTATGCTTTTATCGCAGAGTCTATAAATGAATTATAAGCCGAGAGTTTCATTGTTATAACTTGCGTGGCATTACTAACCGGCTTGGCGATTTCTGTTGTTGGTTTATCGGTGGCATTTTTTTGTTCTTTGGCGTCATCGGCCCCCGTTGATGCTGAAGTTGATTGATCACTCAACTTGTCCTCAAGCTCTTTTACACGATTTTCTAAAATCTGTGTTTTAGTATCTGACCTATGGAAAATATTGTTCCAAATGTTCCAGCTGAAAGGATTCCACCAAGACGCAAAAGCAATCTGTGGAACTATAAAACAAACGAGTAGTAAAATAATAAAAAACTTATAGTACTTTTTCATATTTATATTAATTTTAATAATAATTTTATGTGGTGATATACAAAAAGCCCACCACAGGTAGTAGCCGAAGCTACTCATACAAGTTTCCAAGTATGGCAGGTAATGCGACCCTATGATGGGTTCTTTATGCATTACCTGACTTTTATGCCATACCCTATTAAGAAATAGGGGTTAGGCAACCATATTTAATTGTACTTTTATTATGCTACAAATACCGGAAAAAATAAAGCCCCAAAACATATGATTAAACATTGCAAAAATGTCTAAAATGTGGTGAAATTAAGATAATAATTACAATAAAAATTACGATGACCGAAGACGTAAAAAAAGAAGATTGGCAAATAGAATATGAGAGAGACTTGGGTGCTACATACTCAACACAGGGTTTTAGAAAACTATGGAATTACTTTTTGGATATTGTAAAAAGCAATTACTTCCAAAATAAAATCATAAATATTAGAAAACGTTATAAAATTCCAGAGAAGGGTTTCAATACGGAAAAAACCTATTATGCGGTAAAAGATGGCTTAATGGAAAAGGATTATAAAAAAAATGCTATAAAAATAAACGAATATGATATTTGGCAGGGAGAAGATATTAAAAGAACAGAAATGGCTGAAAAAGTAATCGCAAACGAAACTGATAAAATTTGTAAAAAATACGGCCTCCACTACCTTGACTGGGGAGAGGTTATAGAGCAGTATGTATATTTCAATAAATTGCCGAAAGATAACCCTCAATTCCCGCATAGCAATTCGTATAATTTATGCGCAATAACAGATTTGGCAGAACTTGCCGAAGAACCTTTTGGCAAACAATTAACGAGAGCAGATAACGATATTTTCCCGATAGCAATAAGATTGAGCCCATATGCTACCGAAAGAGACATAATTGATTACGTTAAAAAGATGTCTCCGCAGATTAAAAAATATCAAAAACAATATATAAAACCTGACATAAAAATAGGCAAAATAAAAAAGAAAAAACCAGCCATACAGGAAAGAAATGATTTTATTTACAATAACAAAAAACTTAGCTTAAACGAAACCAAAGAATTAGTTGAAAAAAAGTTTGGAGAAAGTTTGGATTATGAGTATATCGGTAAAATAAGGTCAGAAGAAACGAAAAGACGAAAAGAAGTGTAATACAGAAATTTTCCGAGGCACATAAAAAACCTTATACGAGCTTTTGAGAATAGATTAACCTGCAATAATAGCAGGTTTTTTTATTATTAAAAATATTTCTATGACTAAAATATTACAGGAGAAAGATTATTTTAAAAGCTCGGATATAGCCCTTTGTTCAGCCTTGTGTTGTTATGGCTACCAAATAGAGGCCGTTGATAAACAAAATCCGGCCAAGGTTGTTTTTTTAATTAAAAGGAATAACCAATTAGACGATTTAATAAGGCAATATTTTATACACGAACTCACGGTAGAGCCCCTGAGTTTTTTTAATTCTTTAAAAGAAATAAAAACGAGAATCTATAATGTTGACTAATGAACAAGTAAAAAAATTCCAAACTCTGTATAAACAGCGCTTTGGCAAAGAAATCAGCCAAGAAGAGGCATATGAACAGGGAACTAAATTGCTTCGCCTCGTTGAGCTGATCTACAGGCCAATAACAGAAGAAGAATACAAGCAACTACTAAAACATTATGAAGAATCCGCCGGAACATAAAAAATTACTATTTAAAATTCAAAACTATGAATCAAAAAGAAGTAGTTGAAAACCTAAAAAAATGCCCCTATTTCAGCGCCTGCAACCAAAACTTTTGCCCGTTAGATTTAGAACTAAATTTGAGAACCGGTGGGAAAGCCGACAAGTGCCGGTGGATGCGAGAACCCCAAAGGAAAAAGGTGGCAGGACGAGAGTTTATATCCGGTGGTAGCGTTATGCCCGACGCCCCCCTAAATTTCGTGCCTACGGGCAATCTAAAGTGGCTCAACGAGTCCTCCCAAAAGCGCTGGAGAGAATTAAAAAATAAATAATTAAAATTAGTAAATTATTATGAAAATAAATAATATTGAGATAAGTGTGAAAACAAAACCAGCCGGGGAAAAAAAGAACCACCCAAATATTTTAGCTTCCGCATCAATCACGCTGAAAGAGGAATTGGGGGAATATATAACTATCAGTGGATTTACTATTTGGAAAAGTTTACACCAAGGATATAATGTTGAACCACCACAATCAAACAAAAAATTCAAATACTGCCAAGGAACGCTTTTGCCGAGGATTAAAGAAGAAATTATAAGGCAATACCAATACGACCTGAAGAATAATGACATTCCAATCGTAGAAGACACTATAGTGAGATAACACTATAGGATATACTATAGTGCTTGGAACACCTATCACTATAGTTAATACTATAGAATTACTATAGTCTATAATATCTTCTAAGAAAGCGATTAATAACTATTAGTAATTAAAAAAAATAAGTTAGACTTAATTTCAGTTAGACTGAATTAATTGAGTTAGCACAAACAAAAATTGAGTTAGCACTATTTAAGTTAGACTTAATTCCTAAAATTGAGTTAGACACTATTTCCGACATCACAAAATTAAACTGATAAACAGTTAAATAACAGTTAAAACTGCGGATTAACTGCTAAAGCGCTCTATCCTGATAAAACAGGCAAATAACAGGAAAAATCGTTGTTAAAACAACAAAATAACAACAAAAAATGGCAATGCTTACCATCCAGCAATTAGTGGATAAATAGTGGCTGGAATGTGAAAAATATAGTATAATTAAGGTGTTGAAGTTAATTGGTTTTAGCAAAAGGTATTTTATTTCCAAAAATAGAATACTAAGAGGGGTCGGAAACTGGTTAACTTCAACAATTAGCCTTTTGCTTCCGATCCCTTTTAGTTTGTAAAAATATGAAACAAGAAAATAATAAAATTAAATATTTCTTATATGCCCGCAAGTCTTCAGAGTCAGAAGACAGACAGATTCAATCCATTGACGACCAGATAAACAAACTAAAACAAGTTGCGCTTGATTTAGATTTAGATGTCAAAAAAACTTACACAGAAGCAAAGTCTGCTAAAAAACCGAACAACCGCCCCTTGTTTGATGAAATGCTTAAAAGAATTGAGGATGGCGAGGCTGATGGAATATTATGCTGGCAAATAAATCGCTTATCAAGAAACCCCATTGATTCGGGTAGATTAAGTTGGATGTTGCAACAAGGTAATTTAAAATCAATACAAACAATAGACAGACAATATCTCCCAGACGACAATGTAATTCTCTTCAATGTTGAAACCGGCTCAGCCAACCAATTCATTTTGGATTTAAGAAAAGCAGTTAAAAGAGGCGTTGATAGCAAGTTGGCAAAAGGATGGAGGCCGGGCAGTGCTCCCATAGGATATTTGAATAGTAAAATAAAAGACCGTGGAGAAAATGATATTTCAATAGATCCCGAGCGTTTTCCATTAATTAGAAAAATGTGGGATTTGATGCTTACTGGGAATTATAATCCCCCACAGATTTTAGAGGTTGCTAACAACGAATGGGGTTTAAGAACCAAGAAAACAAAAAGAACCGGAGGCGTTCCATTATCAAGAACTGCAATCTATAAAATTTTCACCAACCCTTTTTATGCAGGCATTTTTGAATATGGTAAAGAAAAAATCCAATATGATGGCAAACACGAAAAAATGATTACCCTTGATGAATACGACAGGGTTCAAAAATTACTTGGTAGAGAAGGCAGGCCGAGACCAAAGACACACCACTTTGCTTTTACTGGCTCTCTTAGATGCGCAGAATGTGGTTGCCTTTTTACAGCCATTGAAAAAGAAAAACTTATTAAAAGCACTGGTGAGATTAAAAAATACACTTATTATTATTGCACCAGAAAAAAGAAAGACATAAAATGCACTCAGAAAAAAGTTCTAACACAAAAAAACTTAGAAACGCAGATTGAAGAAGAAATTAAAAAATTTACCATACTCCCAGAGTTTTTAAATTGGGCGTTAGAAATATTGAATGAAAAAAACGATAGAGAAATTGAAGACAGGAGCAAGGTTTACGAAATGCAACAAAAGGCAGTAGCGCAAGCACAAAATGAATTTGATGAGCTAACCAAAATGAGGTATCGTCTTTTAATTGATGACGAAACATTTTTGAGAGAAAAGAAAAACCTTCAAGCTAAAATTGCACAGTTAAAAGAAAAATTGGGAGAAACCGAATCAAGGGCAGAGCGCTGGCTTGATCTTACAGAAAAGACTTTCAAATTCGCCACCTATGCCGGACAGAGATTCCTAACCGGAGGGTTAGAACTAAAGAAAGAAATACTGATGACAATCGGCAAAATACCCACGATTAGAGAGGGAAAACTCGTTATTGAGCCAAATTCTTGGCTTCAACCAATCATAAATAACTATCCTGCGTTGGAACAGGCTTATTTAAGGTTAGAACCGACTAAAATCGGTCAAAATAGGCACAAAATGGAGGTTTTATCCTCCATTCGTACACAGTGGCGCGGGCGACGGGATTCGAACCCGTGATCTCTCCCGTGACAGGGGAGCATTCTAAACCAGGCTGAACTACGCCCGCATATTTATTCAATTGTGTGCCGAGGGAGAGAATCGAACTCTCGACCTCTGCGTTATGAGTGCAGCGCTCTTACCAACTGAGCTACCCCGGCTCGTAAAATTTGTCGGGCCGACCCGAATTGCACGGGTGCCTGCAGCTTATGAGACTGCCGAGGTACTACTCCTCCACGGCCCAATGTATTTATTACTCTAACACAAAAATTGAGCCCAATCAAGAAAAAACCCATGTGCCAGCTCTAATGCATTTAAGCTGGCACATGGGGAAGCAAACGTTGGGTGGTCAACGACTATACTCGGGCCCCGGCGTCGTCGGAACTACCGAGATCACCAAGAAAACATGCCTCCTTCAACCGTTCGCGGACGAAGCGCCGATCGTTGCGGTGAGCCCTGCGCCGCATATATGCGGCAGAAAATGTCCAGCCGTAGACATGCGGAGTTTTTCCGCTTTCCAATGGCTTGGAAAGCGCCTTTTCGCGCCGCGCCGCGCGGGTCCCATTTCCGGTCACAATTTTCTCCCTTCTTGTTCTGTCGGACTTGCGCCCAAAACCATTCAGAAAAATCACAGCTTGAAAAAAACCTTGCTGTGATTAGATTTTCTTTAAGCTGTGATTAATCCCTAAAAAGCAAAGAACAATTTTTATTTATATCATACACCTATCATAATTTTTTTACCAGCAACCCATATAATCTACGCCCTAAACACTTCCAAAAATGCTTTTGTGGGAACATTAACCCTGCCCTTTTGTTTCATCATTTTCTTTCCTTTTTTCTGCTTCTCGCGAAGTTTGTTTTTTCTTGTAACGTCTCCCCCATACAAATATCCCGTGACGTCTTTCATGTAGGCCCTGATTGTTTCTCTGGCAATAACTTTTCCACCAATTACTGCCTGCAGGGCAACAGAAAATTGTTCTGGCGGCAGAACGTCTTTTAACTTTTCAACCATTTTTTTGCCCTCAAAGTATGCCTCGTCTTCTGCTACGATTCTAGAAAATGCCTCTTCTTTGTGGCCGGCCACCCAAATTTCCATTTTCACCAATTTACCGGGCCTATATCCGATAAGATTATAACTCATTGAAGCATAGCCCTGGCTGGCTGTTTTTATTTTATCGTATAGGTTTGCAATAATTCCTCTTAAGGGAGTCTCAAAAATTATAATCGCTCTTTCGGGGCTCAAATAATTTGTTGTAACGTAATTCCCTCTCAGACTTTTTAGAATTTCCATCAATTTTCCCATCTGGTTTGAGGGCGCTATAACCTCTAAAGAAACCCAAGGCTCTTCAGTGCCCCTAATTACAGACGGATTCTCTGGCCAATCAGACGCAGAATAAATTAACGTTTCCTTGCCTTTATGGTCAAAAATTTTATACACTACCGACGGCGTTGAAATTACCAAGTCCAACCCGAATTCCCTTTGCAATCTTTCTGAAATAATTTCTATATGCAATGTCCCCAAAAATCCGCAATTAAATCCCCTGCCTAATGCCTCTTTCATCTCCTGTTCAAAAACCAGCGCGGGGTCTGATAATTTTAATTTTGATAAAGCAACTTTTAACACATCGAAATCATCCGGATTTTCTGGGTACAAACTGGCGAAAACCATTGGTTTTGGCTCTTGGTATCCGGGCAATGGTTGAATACTGCCTTTGGTATTAGGCGGCTGTAATTTAATAATAGTGTCCCCGGCTCTAACTTTACCCGGCTCTTTAATTCCTGTTGCAATGTATCCAATATCGCCTGCAAAAATCTTTTCTTTTGCTGAAAAATCCGGATTTAAATATCCGAGTTCTTTTACTTCAGCTGGAGTTGAAGCCGCCATTAGTTCAATTTTTTCTCCGTTGGAAATTTTACCGTCAACAACGCGAACAAAAGCGATAACTCCTTTAAAAGAATCGTATTCAGAATCAAAAATCAATGCTCTAAAATTATTATCTGCGCTTTCTTTGGGAGGGGGCACTTCTTTGATAACTGCATGCAAAACTTGCTCTACGTTTGTTCCGTTCTTAGCAGAAATTTTTATAATTTCTTCTGGCATAATATCTAAAAGATTTGCCAGCTCCTCAACCGATTCTTCAACCTTGGCAATCGGTGAATCAATTTTATTTATAACAGGAATAATCTTTAAATTTTGCTGTTTTGCTAAATGCAAGTTAGCCAATGTTTGCGCCTGAATCCCTTGAGTTGCGTCAACCAGCAAAATAGCGCCCTCAACAGCTTCCATTGACCTTGAAACCTCATAAGAAAAATCAACGTGGCCCGGAGTATCCACAAGATTTAAAATATAATCTTT
>Ga0268277_1002359_pt1 | contig 11082 bp, 8 predicted proteins | sample saktaG_5_FD_190132 | JGI IMG/M metagenome (GOLD analysis project Ga0268277, IMG submission 190132) | Saline water microbial communities from Sakinaw Lake, British Columbia, Canada - sak_2010_1_5_50m | ecosystem: Environmental > Aquatic > Non-marine Saline and Alkaline > Saline ...
ATTGGGAATGGTCGGGCCACAAAATCTGCGCCACGCTGCTGCCGCAGCGCCACCCGCAACGCGCCACCGACAGGGGTCCTCCGGAATGGGCTAAACTGTTACGTGAAAGAGCGGCGTCGCGCGGGAACCCGCTTGCCGCGCGCACTGACGCTGCCGCCGGGACGAGGACCCCTAGAAGGTCAGTCCCTTATGGATATCGAGCTCGTTCGAGCTTATCATGCTCGATGCGTTGCGGAGAGGCGGTGGCCTCGGAAGACTGGGGTGGCGGGGACGGGGAGATCGGCGCACGCCGCGGTGAGTCGGCTGATGAGGAGGCAGACGCGGGACAGGTCTTTACGGCCCGGGGAGGACTCGACGCCGGAACTGATGTCCAGTGCGCTGGCCTGTGCGGCGCGTATCGCCGCGACCGCCGTTTCGGGGGTGATCCCGCCGGCGAGGGCGAAGGGACGGACGGCGGCGAGGGGCGCGGCGGTGCCCCACGTCCAGACCGCGCCATTCCCGCCGGGCAGGACGCCCCGCCCGCATTCGACGAGAATGCCCACCGTCTCGGGTAACGTGCGGGCGGCCTCGACCAGACCTACCGCCGTGCGCAGGACGGCGATGAGGCGGTAGGGCGTGTGGAGGAGCCGCGGGAGCGCGGCGAGCGATCGCGGCCCGTGGAGCTGGATCGCGGTGAGGCCCGCCGCTTCGGCCGTAAGCAGGATGGTGTCGGCGTCGGCATCGGCAAAAACCCCGACCCGGGCGACGGTCGACGGCAGGATGTCGCTGATCGCCCGCGCCTGCGCCGGTTCGAGATGCCGGGGACTGGGCCGGTGAAAGACGAGGCCGATGGCGTCGGCGCCAGCCTCGGCGCAGGCGAGCGCTTCGGCCGGGACGGTCAGTCCGCAGATTTTGATTTCAAGGGTCACGAATAAGGTTCCATTCCCGCAATTGCGTCTCCGGATCGGGGGTGCGCACGAGCGTTTCACCGACCAGGAAACGGGTGATCCCGGCGGCCAGGTTGCGGCGGATGTCGTCGGCCGTGGCGATGCCGCTGAGCGCGATCACGACGGCTTCGGGGCGGATCAAAGCGGCGAGGCTCGCGGCGCGCGAAACGTCGGTATCAAACGAGGCGAGGTTGCGGTTGTTGATGCCGACGAGCGTGGCGCCAACGGCGTTGGCGCGGCGCGCGTCTTCGGCATCGAAGACCTCGGTGAGCACGGCGAGTCCGAGGTCGCGGGCCATGGCATGCAGGTCGGCCAGCAGCGGATCAGGGAGGATGCGGACGATGAGCAGGACAGCGTCGGCGCCCAGGGCGGCGGACTCGTAGAGCTGGTAGGAATCGATGATGAAATCCTTGCGCAGGACGGGGATTGAGACCGAGGCACGAGCGGTTCGCAGATCGGCGGGCGACCCCTTGAAGAAAGCCGGTTCGGTGAGGACCGACAGCGCGGCCGCGCCACCCGCGGCATAGGCGCGGGCGACGGCGGCGGGATCGAGTCCGGGCGCAATGTCGCCTTGGGAAGGCGAGGCGCGTTTGATCTCGGCAATGATCCGGACGCCGGGCGCGCGCAGGGCGGCGGCGAAATCACGGCGGTCGCGCGGCGCGGCCGCAGCGGCGGCGCGGCATGCGGCCGGTGACAGCCGCCGTTGGGCAGCGGCGATCGCCTCGCGACGCGTTGCGATAATCTGGTCTAGGATGGACATGAATGTTCCGAGTCTGCGGGATACGGTCTTGGCGCTCCCGCGGCACACGCACTAATGCTGCAAGGCCACCGTGTTGTTGCGTAAATCCACCATGACAACGCCGCCCTCCGCAACGCTCAGGGCCTTGCGCAGAACCTTGGGAAGCGTCAGCGTTCGGCGGGGATTGATCTGTAAGAAAGAATTCATACGGGCAATAATACCGTTTTTCAGCAAATCACGCAATAAACATAACCCGGCGATTCCAAGACGTGTGCCAAGACGTGTCTCTTTTTTGTGATAGCGACGGCTAGATCCGAGGGCAACATCGGAAGGCGGCGATACCCCTTTGCACTGCGTGGGGCAAGGTGGAAAAGACGTAGGATTTCTCAGGAGAAACGGATACATGGGGGAGACCCAAGATAGCGCTCAGCCCAGGCCGATGCCGACCGTCGAATCAGGGGACAGGACGGCAATAGCAAAAATGCTGCTTGAGCGGGGTGCGGATATCGAAGCAACGAATCGGTATGGATACACGCCACTGCATTGCGCAGCGATGGGTGGCGATACAGGGGTTATCAGATTGCTATTGGACAAGGGCGCGAAGGTGAATGTGTTGGATGGGCATGGCTTCAGCCCGCTACACTTTGCAGTTTTGAATGGGCCGGTGGAATCAGTCGAGATGCTGCTCGATGCGGGCGCAGATATTGAATCACGAGAAGGAAGTGACGGCGAGACTCCCCTCATTGTCGCTTCGCGTGGAGGGCCGCCAGGCATGTATGCCTACCTCCTCTCGAAGGGCGCGAGTTTAGATCTGTCAAAGAACGGGATAGAGAGTCTTCATTTGGCATCTGTAATGAACAAGCAGGACGTGGTCTCCAACCTTCTGGCGCGCGACATTGACGTCAATGGCCGGGATGCTTATGGACAGACAGCACTTCATCACGCGTCTCGCAGCCTGCACCCTGACATGGTGGCTTTTCTTCTCGAGAAGGGAGCAGACGCCAAGATCGTGGCCCGGAATGGGGAGTCGCCCCTTAAGTGCGCACTGAAGAGAGCCAAGGATGGACGTGGTGCCGAGCACATCAAGACGATCAGAAGTATTGCAGCCAGCTTAATCGACCACGGACTCGACGCAAGCTGCGTGAGCGTGAGCGCGATGGAGGGCGCGGAGGACATCCCTGCAACGAAGGAACTCAAGGCTTTCCTGCTTGAGCACGGAGCGCAGGAGTAATCCTATTGCGAGTGAATGAAATCCTCTGCTGGAAACTCGTGCCGGGAGAAGTGGAGAGTGGTTAGTGGTTCGCGGTGTTCTCGCAACCGGTCGTTCCGGTCGATTCCTGTCGAAACCTGTCGAGGAATCATACCTCAACCACTTGCCCATGTTCCCGCCGATCACTTCAATTCCACTCGCACAATTCCGCCCTTTTCCAGGACAACCTCCTTGGACTGTTCCTTCCCGCCGGGCATGCGCCACTTGAGCGTCACGGTGCCCGCCTCGGTCGAGCCGAAGCAGGCCCGGCTGACGCCCGGCTGCACGTTCCACACGCCCAGACAGCGTTTGCCCGCCCAGCCGGTTACCGCGACCGGCCCCTTGTACCGGCCGCCGACGGGCAGCGTCACAACCGCCATCATCGCCTGGCGATGGGGATCGCTATTCTCTCGGAACACCACCCAGACCTCTCCATTGCGCAGGGCCAGCGCCAGATCCTGCGCGCCGTCGCCGTCAAGATCGCCGAAGCAGGCCGACTGTTGGCCCTTCTCGGCCTCCGGAAGCAGCTCAGCCCAGCCGAGATTCAGCTCCTGGGCAAACCCGAAGCTACGGAAACCGCGGTTGAAGAATACGCGCGCTTCCCTGACGCTATAGGCAATCAGCACATCTTGACGGCCGTCGTTGTTGATCTCGCCCGCCATGCAGTCTGTGCCCCGGCTTTGGGCGTCATAGGCGAGTTCGCCGTTGAGGTCCAGGGTCTCGGTGAATTTGCCGTCGCCTTCGTTCTGCCAGAGACAGATGCCGTCGGAGTTCACGCCGAGGACGTCGAAACGGCCGTCGGCGTCGAAGTCGCCCAGGCACGCGGCGGACGGGCTCTTGCCGAGCTTCACCGCGCACGCGACACCCGGCGCGAACTTGCCTGGCGCCAGAGCGCGGAACAGCACGCTCCCCGCTTCGCGGAGCGCGAGAACATCGGCGAGTCCGTCGCCGTCGAAATCGGCCACCAGGCACGACCCGGCCTTGCTGAGTTTCGCCAACTCGACGCCCGGCGCGGTCAGGGTCGTGACCGTCGCCTTGCCTTCGGCGTCCAGAGCAACAATCGCGGGGAAGGCCTCGCCACTCACGATCAGGCCGGCACGGCCGTTGCCGACGTCCAACGTCGCCAGACCGCTGCAACCCGTGGCGAGGGCTGGGCCGAGGTCCAGCGGCTTCGCCTGGAATTTGCCGTCCGCCCGTTGCGCGTGCAGGGTCACGTCCTTCCCGTCGAAGGAGATCAGGTCGAGCCGCCCTCCGCCGTCGAAATCGCCCCACGCGAACGCCCGCGACTTCGACCGCAGCCCGCGGGCCGCGGTCATGTCGGTGAACGTCCTGCTCTTGCCCCCGTCGCCGATCAGTAGATGGTCGCCCGTCTCGCACGCGACGAACAGCTCCGGCGCACCGTTCCCGTCCAGGTCAATCGGCCGCACGGCCTTGATCGCGCCCTCGATCGCGGCCAGTTTCGTCGGGCCCTCGCTCCAGGACACATCTGCCCTCACCGGCACGTTGGGGTCGTCGTCTTCCAGAATGTAGTCCACGGCCCGCCGCAGCATGTCCGTACCGCCCCACCACACAGTCTGGAGCATGCGGTCGATGTTGTCAAAAACCCAGCGGCCATCCTGGCCTCCCAGGAACACCGCCCACGTGCCGGAGACGTGCAGAAAGGCGTGTCTTTCCCGCGCGATGGATCCCGGGCCCTGCGCGCCCTCGAACTCGCCCACGAAGAACAACGCAGGCCCCCCCGTTGCGGCCAGGTTGCGGAACATGTCGGCATTCGTTTTGCTGCGCGCCTTGGTGAGGTCCAGACGGAACTGTTTCATCTCAACTTTGCCCTTGAGCACCTCGCGGATGACCGCGTCGCACTGGTCCTTGGATTCCCCTTGCTTGAGGTCAACCGATACGATCCATGCTGACTCCCTCACGAGGTGAACGGGCGTGAAGTGGGGATTGATCATGGCCTGAGCCGCGGACGCCGCCAGCCAGATGGCCCATATGGTTGCCAAGCTCCGGGTTCGCACGATTCCGGCTGTCTTGCTCGTCCGTTGCATCGTCGTCTCTTTTTCGATCACTTCTTCCCTTTCAACTCCCTGGCCACTTCGCCGGCCAGGTCCAACAGCTTGGCGTCGCCTTCGGCCGGCATGCAGTGGCCGACGAACAAGTCACGCTTGAGCACCTTGTGCCTGTCCTCCAGAACACGTTCAGCCCGCTGCAGGAGATGCACGCCGAGCTTCTCCTGCACGATCGCCTGCTCGATGAAGAGAATCGCCTCGGTCAGTTCCATGCCTTCGCGGAACATCTCGAAGCGCTCGGTTGCGACCACCCCCTGGGGGCCGGGGTAGAGCATGGACAGGATGCCGCCGCCGCCTCCGCGCCTACGATTTGTACTCCAATACGTCCCCCGGGAGACATCGAGGTTGTAGTAGCCGCCACTAGGTTTCTTCAGTGGAAAGAGATCCAGACCGACCACCCAGCCATCATGGTTGTCGATCATCAGGGTTTCGGGAAACCGGCGATATTCCCGCGGCGGTGTATTGTCGTCGAAGCTGTTGCGTATCTCCCAGGCGAGAGTTTCGCGACGCGGCTGCACGAGCTCGCCCAGGCAATGCGGCTCCGGCCGCATGCCCCAGCCATTGGATCTCGGCCTGCTACCAGAACCCAAACTACGGTGGCTCTGGATATGGCGGATGCGCATGACAACGTCCGGGGTGGTGCCGCGAAACCAACGTCCGTACAAAGAGGGCCAATGAGCGGTCCAACTCCAGACGCCCTCCGGCCAGAGCTTGTGGGCGACGTCGACGGTCGCGGGCAGTGGATCTATTTTGGAACTGGTAAAGCCCAAGGCCGTCGCCTCCAACCACCCGCGGGCCCGGATCTTCTTCAGCATCTCGTCGAAGACCGGCCGCCAGAACGTCAGACTCTCCTCCGTCCCATCCGTAGGCGTCGCCATGCACTCCAGTTTGCCTGTCGCCGGATCGAACACGGAAACCCCCCTCAACGAGTCATGCCCGGAACTGCCCGCCCCCCAGAAGTCGCGGTTATTCGTGCCCCAGCAGTTCAGGCGCAACGGCCGCGGCTTGCCGATCGCCTTGGCGACCACGTCCAAATACCTGTCGAAGATGGTGAAATCATGCTTGAAACTGCCGTCAGGCTGCTTGATCCACCGCACCAGCGTCTCGGGGTTGGAATCCTGCCCGTAGAAATCGACCGACAGATTGACGTGGACCTCGCGTGAGTTCACCTCGGCCGCCAACGTCAGCGACTGGCCGATCAACTCGAAGTGCTTGTCCGACCAGCGCGGTACCCCATAATGCTCGGCGGTCTCATCCTCCGAGTACAGCATGAAGTTCTGCAGACGCCAATCCTGCGGGTCCGGCATGGTCCAGTCGCAAACGTTCACGCGCAGCGGGACGTTCGTGGGCGCAAGGCCATCGGCGGACACGGTGATCGTGCCTTCGTAGACGCCCGGCGGGGCGTCTTTGAGCACGCGGATCGTGAACCAAAGCGGTGCCACCGCGCCGGGCGCGAGGGCCTTCCGGTCCACAGGCCGGTCCAAGGGCGCCAAGGGTGGTCGGGATGCTCGCCTCCAGTTATAGAACTCCTCCCGCGGGACACTGATCACCGGGATTTCTGCGGGGATGGCGTCGAGCAGACCGTCGAAGCGGTGTGGCGCCAGCCAGGACTTTGCCGGCGTGGCTGGCACCGCGCAGCGGATGCGCACCGCCGCAGCCGGGAGTTTGGCCCCCCCCTCCGTCCGCGCCAGGTCCGTCACGCCCACTTTCAGGCCCTTGATTGGCTGATCGGAACCGACCACCAGCCGCCCGGAGAATAGGCTGTTGCGGGCGGCCCGGATCAGGATCGGCCGCAAGGGTTCGGCCGGGTCGCCGTAATCAAAAGCAGTGACGGTGTCATAGGCCGCGCAGTTCCAGACCTGCACGCCCCGGGGCCGCGGCAGATAGGCGAGCACCTCGTTTGCCGGCGATACCGCCAGGCGCACGCTCAACACCCCGATGGGCGGCCAGGCTTGAAAAGCGCGGCCTTTCTCAAACACCTTGGCATGGACCGGGGCGGCATGGGCCTCAATAGCCAGAACATTGACCCCCGGACGCAAAAGCGCGGCGCGGGAATGGCGACCTCCTGCAAGCGGCGATCGCGCAGCGCCAGACGCTTTCGTACCTCTTCCTTGGCTTCCTCCTTCGGATACTCACTGGCGGCCACCAGCGGCTTGCCGTCCGGGCCGATAAAGGCTTCCTCCGGATAGTCCTCGGCCACGGCCTTCAGGTTCGGCGCGTTGCCCGGCAGGTGTCCGCGCGCCGCCTCCTTGCCGTTGACATACACCACCACCCCGCCCCAGTACTCCAGGGAGAGGCCGCACGACTTCACCTGTGCGGGATCCTTGACCTCGAACTTGCCGCGGGCGAGCACCACGAGCGTGTCATAGGGGTAGTCTGAGGGGTAGGGCGGGTTATACAGCATCGGCTGTGGCAACAGAACGCGCGGCCAAGCGCTGTCGTCAAACGTGGGCCCGACCCAGCCCGTCGGGGGCAGCGGAGAGCTGAACGCCTCGGTCAGGTGGCCTGAGGCCACAACAGTGTCCTCGAGACGCCGGCTCTGCGAGCCATCCGCGCCGCGCACATGCGTGGCGCCCTCCACCCGAAACAGCCGCCAGAGCGTTGTGTCGTCCAGCACCACGGTCACGTCCGCCGCAGCGTCCGGTTTGTTTGTAGCCGCCACGGGCGCGTCCGCAGCGAATCCGCCCCCCGCCCCCGCCAGCCAGAGGGTGGCCATGACTGCTATGGTCAGTACTCGTTTCGTTCGTGCTGTCGTGCTTGTCTGGTTCATCGTACTGCTCCAAGGGTAACCGCGCTTCGCGCGGTAGTTTCAGACGAGGAAACGCGCGCGGAACAGCCCCGTATTCATATACCTTACCCGTCTGCCTGCACCCGCAAGCAGGCCGCGCAGCAAACCTTTTCCTCGTCTACGCAGCCAACCCTACCACCCTTCGCCAACCGCGTCCAGCGGATATTTTTGGGTCAGCGCGTGTGAGGAATCAGGGCGCTCTCGAGTAGGCGATCAGGCGATCCAGCTTGTCCAGCGCGGCGCCGGAGTCGAGGGAGACTTCGGCTTTGCGGATCCCCTCCTCCAGCGAATCGGCGAGGCTGGCGGCGAGGAGCGAGGCGGCGGCGTTGATCAGGACGATGTCGCGTTTGGGACCGCGGATGTCGCCGCCGAGGATGCCGCGGGTGATGGCGGCGTTGTCGGCCGGAGTGCCCCCTTCCAGGTCGGCGGCGGCGCAATAATCGCCAAAGTAACGGGTGGGGTCGATGTCATACGTGCGGATCGTGCCGTCCCTCAATTCCGAGCAGCGGGTGGGGCCGGTGAGGGTGATTTCGTCCATGCCGTCGTAGCCGTGGACGACGATGACGCGGCGTGAGCCGAGCGTTTTGAGGACCTGGGCGAACATCTCGGTGAGTTCCGGCTTGAAGACGCCGATGAGCTGACAGGCCGCGCCAGCGGGGTTGGTGAGGGGCCCGAGGAGGTTGAAGATGGTACGAACGCCCAACTGCTTGCGCACCGGAGCGGCGAATTTCATGGCGCGGTGGAAGTTTTGGGCGAAGAGAAAACAGATGCCGATTTCGTTGAGCGCCTGTTCCATCAGGTCGGGTTCCGCGGCGAGGTTGAAGCCGAGGTGCTCGAGGCAGTCGGCGCTGCCGCTCTTGCCCGAACTGGCGCGGTTGCCGTGCTTGGCGACGACGGCTCCCGCGCCTGCGGCGACAAAGGCGACCGTCGTCGAGACGTTGAAGGTCATGCCGCCGTCGCCGCCTGTGCCGACGGTGTCGAGGGTGTTGGCGACCAGTGGTTGGATGCGCGTGGCACGGCGGCGCATGGCACGGGCGGCGCCGGCGACCTCGGTGACCGATTCGCCCTTGGCGGCCGCGGCGGCGAGGGCCGCGCCGATCTGCGCCTCGGTCAGTTCACCCGCGAGGATGGCGTCGATCAAGTCGGCGGCATCCGCCTCGGTCAGGTCGGTGCGGGCGATGAGTTTGGCGAGGGTGGGGGAGTAGTTCATGGTTGAGTGCCTGGGGTTTGGATGAGTGTCGATTATTGGCGGGCGTCGGATGGGCGCACGCGGTTGTGTTCATGGGGGACATAAGATCAGGTCAAACAGAAAAAGCCCCCTTTGAGTCAAGCCCGGGTGGCTGCTTTGAGAAAGTTGCGCAAGATCCGTTTGCCCACGGCCGTCATAATCGACTCGGGATGGAACTGGATGCCCTCGGTGGGGTGGGTGAGATGGCGCACACCCATGATCTCGCCGTCCTCGGATTCGGCGGTGACGACGAGGTCTGCGGGGAAGGTCGCGCGATCGATGGCGAGGGAGTGATAGCGCATCGCCTTGAACGGCCGGGCGCCGAGTCCCTCAAAGATCCCCTTGCCATCAGAGGTGACGTCGGAGACTTTTCCGTGCATGAGCCGCTTGGCATGGACGATGGTGCCGCCGAAGACCAGCCCGATCGCCTGGTGGCCGAGGCAGACGCCCAGGATCGGGATGCGTCCCGAGTAGGCGCGGATCAGGTCGCAGGAGATGCCGGCGTTTTCGGGGCGGCCGGGGCCGGGGGAGATGATGATCGCCTGGGGTGCGAGGACGTCGACATCCGGGAGGGTTGTGGCATCATTGCGAAGCACGAGGAGCTCGGCACCCATTTCGCGCAGGTACTGCACGATGTTGTAGGTGAATGAGTCGTAGTTGTCGATCATCAGGATCATGGGAATCTCCGGTTTCAATTGGACATCAGTTCGATGGCGCGGGAGACCGAGCGGGCTTTGTTGACGGTTTCCAGCCGCTCCCGCTCGGGGTCGGAGTCGGCGACGAGGCCGGCACCGGCGCGTACGGTGAGGCGCCCATGTTCGATCACGGCGGTGCGGATGCAGATGGCGAAGTCCATGTTGCCGCCAAAGGCGATGTAGCCGACGGCACCGCCATAGGGACCGCGGGGCTCGAGCTCGATTTCGGCGATGAGCTCCATGGCGCGGACTTTTGGGGCGCCCGAAAGCGTGCCGGCCGGGAAGGCGGCGGGCAGGAGATCGAAGGCGTCGTACCCCGCTTCGAGATCGGCGGTGATGTTTGAGACCAGGTGCATGACGTGCGAATAGCGCTCGACCACCATCAGGTCGGTCACCTGAACAGTGCCGGGGATGGCGACCCGGCCCAGCTCGTTGCGGCCGAGGTCGACCAGCATCAGGTGCTCGGCGCGCTCTTTCTCATCCTGCAGGAGGTCGTTGGCGAAGGTGCGGTCTTCCTGTTCGGTTTCGCCGCGCGGCCGGGTGCCGGCGATCGGGCGCAGGGTGGCCGTGCGGTGTTCAAGCCGGATCATGACCTCGGGCGAAGAGCCCACGAGCGACAGGCCGCCGAACTTCAACAGGAAGAGATAGGGTGAGGGGTTGATGAAGCGCTGGGAGCGGTAGAGTCCCATGATGTCGTCCGGCGCGGCGCAGGCGAAGCTCTGCGAGAGCACGCACTGGATGACGTCCCCCTCGACGATGTGACGCTTGACCCGGATGACATTATCGCGGAACTCCTGTTCGGGACGGGTCGGCAGCGGGACGACCGGTTTGGCGGGTTTGCGCGGGCGGCTTGCCGGCGGGAGGGGGCGCGCGATGGTGGCCAGGATCTCGTCGACCCGCGCGCGGGCCGCGTCATAAAGCGCAACGGGGTCATCACCGTCGGCGGTGAAGGCCAGGGCCATGACGGTGAGGGTGTGGGTGACGTTGTCAAACACCAGCAGGGCATCGGGCAGGACGAACTGGGCCAGCGGCTTCTCGGCCGGAAGGCGGTTGGGAATGCGCGGTTCGAAGAAATGCGCCATCTCATAGGCAAGATAGCCGACGAGGCCGCCGCAGAAGCGCGGCAATCCCGGCAGTTCGGCCAGCGTGTAGGGTTGCATCAGCGCGCGGAGCACCTCCATCGGTTTCCCGGCGTGCGGCGTGCGGGATTCGGAAAATCCCTGACGCACCACCACATCGTCACGAAAAACCGCGACATGGGCGCGGGCGGAAATGCCAACGAAGCTGAAACGACCCCACCGTTCACCGCCTTCGGCCGACTCAAACAGAAACAGCGGGTCGGCGCTGTCGGCAAAACGAGCCACCACCGAGACGGGCGTCTCGGTGTCGGC
>Ga0268277_1002361_pt1 | contig 11063 bp, 9 predicted proteins | sample saktaG_5_FD_190132 | JGI IMG/M metagenome (GOLD analysis project Ga0268277, IMG submission 190132) | Saline water microbial communities from Sakinaw Lake, British Columbia, Canada - sak_2010_1_5_50m | ecosystem: Environmental > Aquatic > Non-marine Saline and Alkaline > Saline ...
CCCAAAAAATCCTGTGTGTACATTTCTGGTTCTGACAATATCGAGATATCACACTGCACCATGAAGTGGCAGTCTCAGTATGGTATCTTTACCTACAAAGCCGGCGGTTATCTGCGATTTACCGACAATACTATTACCGATGGGACTTACTCAATATACCTCTATTATAGCGATGACAGTGCTCTGGCTGATATTCTGTCAAATACGATTACAAATTCCACAATAGGCATCTATTGCCATACAACGGATATCGATTCTATCGCCTATAATTCAATTTCCGGTATCAATAATTACGGGATTTATGTCCGCTATGCAACACCCTGTAATACAATATGTCACAATGATGTTTATAATATCTGGAATTCTTACGGAATTTATGTTTACCGAACAAATTGCCCCTCTGTGGTTAACAATGTGATTTACAATATTCAGAAAATCGGTATATACGCTTATGGTTCCAGCGGTTATTCCATCGGCTCTATTTCAAATAATGTCATTCATGACATTTGGAGCGACACAGGAATTTACGCAAAATACTATGACGTCGACCGAATTTCTAATAACACGATATATACATTCCAAAATCGCGGTATATACGTCCATGGCAATAACAGCTACACGGTCTCCGCAATTGACAGCAACTACATTCATAACGGCTGGAAAGAAGGAATTTATGTTTTCCGAACAAAAAATGTCAGTTCCATAATCCATAATCATATCCATAATGTGGATATTGGTATTCACTGGAATCCGTCCAGCTATTATGAAGTGATGAGTTTTTCCAACAATGTAGTACATTCAAACTATACCGGTGGAATGCTGATCAAATATATTGACAATACGACAATTAACAACAACCTAATTTACGGAAATCCATACTGGGACGGCTATGGAATATGGATTAATAATGATAATAACCGAACAGTCCACTTGAAAAATAATACGATTTATAATCCGGGAGATTACGGCATTTACGGCAGAAATGTCAACGGTACCTGGAGTAATAATATCGTCGTTGGCAGCAATAATTATGGTATTTATGGAAAAAACACTTTTGATATTACCGATTCTTATAACTGCGTTTGGGACAACGTCAATAACTGGGCTGGTAACGCCAGTTCCGGAATCGGTTCCTTCTCACAGGACCCGCTGTTCGTGGATCCCGACGGAGCGGACAACACCCTTGGGGGAAGCAACTGGGAAGATGACGACCTTCATATACAATCCACCGGTTCATCCTGGCATTTTGGAGCCTGGCTGCCGGATGCCGCTGATTCACCATGTCTCGATACAGGTGATCCCAATGATGATTTCACCAATGAACCAGAAGATAACGGAGATCGTATCAACATCGGTTATTTTGGAAATACCGCAGAAGCATCTCGCATCGGTTCCAGTTGTCCGATCACCGAAACCTTTGCCGCTTTTCCGGATTCCAGCTGGATGCTGGTCGGCGTTCCAATCATTCCCGAAGATGGTGACCCTTTTGCGGTTTACGGAGATGATTTCGGCGGTGAAATGCCCAATGGCACAAACTGGGCCTGCTACCGCTGGACTACCGAAGATTCTGTAGCAGAGTATTACGAGTATGGCGATGGCACCGATTTACAGCCGCCGGATTGTTATCCGGGAATTGGGCATTATATGTGGCAAAATACAGGAAACCCGGTAGCTGTTGACGTTGTGGGCTGCCCACTGGACGAAGACGCCGTTCTTGATGTAGCAAAAGCGCCGACGGTAAACTGGGAACCGCATCCACCTGGCTATAACATTTTTGCTAATCCATTTACTTTTACAATTGATTGGTCGAACTCATCCATTATCAAATATAGTGAAGGACGCAACAGCTCAACTGAGTACACGCTAGACAAAGCGGCTTCTGAAGGTATTATCAGCCGGTACGCATACACCTATAATTATTTTAACGGTGAATATGAAATAGTAACACCAAGTACCGCTACCGATGATACCATTTCGGTATGGCAGGGATTCTGGTTCGTTCAACTGGATTCTGTTAACGATATTGAACTGGTAATCCCGCACACCCGCGCTTTGGGAAAAACATCGTCACTCTCAAAAGAGCTGTCATCCTCTTCATCAAAACACAACTACAGAACTGCTTCCGTCGCCAGTGGCTGGGATTGGTTCTTGAAACTTGGTGTTATTGCCCCGGATAAAAAGGTCCAGGATGTGTCCAATGGAATTGGTATAGCAGAATCGGCTTCCGATGCCACCGACTCATGGGATGCATTGGATTTTAAAAGTACAGATTTCAACGGTAACTTTGTTCAGATGCAGTTTATCAACAGCGATGAAAAACTTCATGCCTATGATATTCATGCCCCCTTTACCGAGTCCAGTGACTGGAAAATACGGGTTACCGCCATGGCGGATAATGTTGGCAAACTATTTTCTTTCGTCTGGCCGGAAATGCGGCTGGTTCCGGAAACCGTTAAATTTACACTCTATAATTCCGATAAAACCGAGGTTCTGATACCCAACCTGCGAAATGCATCAATACCTTATTATGATTTTTCGTATACTGAAGGTGAAAATTACTTCACCATTGAAGCCACACACGTGAACGATACCAAAATACCCGAATTTTCATTCATTGTTACTCAAAACCCTTATGCTCCGCAAGACGCCACCGTTTACGCTGTCCCGTCAGAGCCGGTTTTAAACATTTCAGCAACGCTTGATGGTAGCAATGCATCGCTTAACGAATTACAGTCCCCGCCCTATGTCTATTATCATAAAGTTCAGATCGAAGGAACATCTGCAATTCAGTTTGCAATTTCTGCAAGCGACGCTTCGGGAAACAGTGGAACGGGATCGGCTACATTGAATTCTGCTTTAGCCAAACCAACTGAAAGTCTGACCATTACGGATAGCAATAGTCGTATTTCCTTAGAAATTCCTCAGGATGCCGTTTCAAAAATCACACCGATGATATTGACCTGTTGTAAAATGGATCTGGACTACGACATAAAATTAACACCGGTTAGTAAATCTATCTACATTGGTCCACGAAATACATATTTCAATAAACCCGTAACACTCAAAATCCCAGTTGACGATTCCGAATCTTCGCTTTATTATTATAACGGAAAAACATGGGAATATGTATCTGACTTTAGCTCGTCACTAAAATTATACAAAACCGGTATTTATCAGCTATTTGCCAAGCCCATAAGCGAACCGGTAAATGCTGTCGTACCAGACCGGTTTAAACTCTATAGCACTTACCCAAATCCATTTAACAATTCAACATTAATCCGATACGATATTCAAAAAACCAGTGATGTATCAATTATGATATATGACCTTCAGGGACGGGAAGTCCGCAATCTTACCCAGAAATACCAGATGCCCGGTTCATATTCAATTCCCTGGAACGGTAAAAACAATCTGGGAAAATATGTGTCTTCAGGAAATTACATTGTTCGGTTTTTGGCCAAAAATGGGAAATCAACCCTGTATAAACGCAGTCAGAAAATTACACTGGTTAAATAAGAGAGGAAAACTGATGATGAAACCAATTCTCCGTTTTGGAATACTGGGAATTTTAATATTATTTGTATTCGTCAGCTGTGAAAAAATCATTTATACAACGGACAATACGGACCCGACGATCACTATCCAGCCCAGCATAATTGAAGCCACAGACAATAGTGTCCAACTCTACTGGAAAACCGACGAAGCCTGTCATGCGGAAGTATATTATGGAATTTCTGAAGGGAAAGACTCGGTTTATACTGATATTGAAAATCGTCAAATACATGCCGTGATACTCGAAGAACTGCTGCCGAAAATGACCTATAACTGCCAAGTTAAAGTCTGGGATTTTGTTGATAACGGCCCGGTTGAATCCGATGAGTTTATTTTTACTACACTCCCCAACGAATTTAGTTACCTGAGGGAAGCCTGGGAAAAATATGCTGAACAGAATTACACTAATGCGGCTGTTCTGATCGGAGAATCCCTAATAATTAATGACTATAATCCGGAAATAATCGCAACATCGGGCTGGATTTTCCTTAAAAATAATCAAACCGATAGCGCCCGCGTTGCAATTGAATCCGCCTATCAGTTAAGCCCGTATATGCCCCTGGTTCTCACCGGCAGAGCATTACTTGCTCAATTGGATGGTCTGCCCGCTGATGTCATTACAAACTGCCAGATCGTCATAAGCCGTGAACCAGAATGGGAGTATCAGTACAATTCATCCATTAATATTCATCTCGTCCGGCTGCTTCTAGCTGAGGCGTTTGTACAAACAGATCAAAGCATCAACGCCCAAAACCAACTGGATATTGCCTGGCCGGATAATGGCCTTGATCCTAATATTCCAGCCTCCTGGATTGTCAACAGCGAAAGCTTTACCGATTATACCCTTGCACTACTGGCAGCAATTTACAATGCGATAGACCAATTATAATCCAAAATCGGAGTTATTATACATGAAGTCATTCTGTAAACTTTTATTCTGCATAATTTTAACAGTCTCGATATCCATGTTTGTGTTTCAATGCGAAAAAGAAGTCCTAAAAGTCAGGGAAGATAAAGATGCGCCGGTCCTGGAAGCCGAGCCTGTTGTTTTGGAAACCGATGGGATCAGCGCAATGATTTACTGGACAACCGATGAACCCTGTTCTGTTAATGTTTATTATGGCCCCAGCTCCTCTACAGACACATTAACACAATCAGGCAGTGAATTTCGCCAGGCCCATACAATCACCCTAACCAACCTGACACCCAATTTAGATTATTTCTATCTCACATCGAGTTATGATGTCGTCGGAAATTTTTCCTTGTCGGATCCAGGGTCATTTTCAACACCGGGTGATACGCTGAATTTTATCCAATATGGATGGACGGCTTTTGAAGAAGGTACATTTACAGACGCACATGTGTTCTTCGCAGATTTTCTCTCAATGGAACCTGGTCATCTCGAAGCGCTAACTGGGTATGGTTGGTCCCTGACTTTTATCGACTCTCTCCAGGCGGCGATCAGTCAATTCAATTCGGCGATTGGAATTGACAATAATTACCTGAACGCTCTCAGTGGCCGTTCGTTGGCATTTTATCTGAACAGTAATTATACCGGCTGCATTAATTCTATAGAATCATTAATCAATTTGGACAATAAATACAGATTCATTCATGATACGAGTTTCAACTATTTAGACACCCGGTTGATGTTGCTGGATTCCTATATACAAACAACTTCAATTGATGAAGCCTGTAATTTGCTTCTCGAATATGAAGACTACTGGATTAATCCCGAGGACAGCAGCTGGGTTGTCGGAGACAGTACCTATGATGATATCGACGATGCTCTGAACCACACTGTTGAATTAATCAAATCAGAAATCTGGTCAGATGGTTTTCCCTGATTTTTAATCGTACATCACTTTATAATAAAACAGGCCCTCAAAATAGGGCCTGTTTTATTATAAAGATTCTCCGGATTTATCAACTGATTGTCAGAGACTGGATGGTGGCGGTGGCGGCGGTGGAATCGGACTATTATTACTGGAGTTTCCATGCCCATGACCCGTCCAGTAAGATTTACCCTGGGCCATTAACTTAAAACTTTGGATTGTGGGTACAGCAAACACTGTAGTCAGTGTCAGTTTTTTCAGAAAGTTCCGGCGAGTAATATTGGTATCTTCGTTCAATTCATTTCGTTTCATGGCATATTTCCTGATTAGTGTTTTTAATATACACTTTTTTCAAGCCGGAATCAATACACAATTTAATATCCAATCTAACAATAGATTAAATTGCCACAGTAACAAAAACGGGAAATCCTACATTCCCGGATTCCCCGTTAATGAATTAAAGCGTCACTTATATGACTTTGTGTACCAGGAGACCGACCATCAGAATGAGCGAAACGATAATCAGCGCAACGCCGATATTGCCTTTTTTTATCTCTTCCCATTCGTCAATCGAAGTGGACAACCAGTCAAACACTTTGATGGCCAGTCCGACGCCAAAGGAAAATCCCAATGACGCGACGATTGCCCAGCCGATTCCTCTCAGATACATCATTAACGTATAAGACCATGAAAAAGGATCCATGAAATTCCTCCTTAATTGTTATTTTGCATATTAATCAAATTTAACTCTGCGTACAAATTCCGATGAGGTTATCTCACCATTGACAAATTTCAGAATATTTTCTTTGCTGGCACTGGCCACAATATTCTCAATTCCTTTATATTCCACACTAACAACAACCGTTACTTTCTGGATCGGTTCATTGTGGTAAGTCATCGCTTTCCCTGCCGCATAAAATCCGATCAGCATGATCCGGTCAAACTGGTTCCGGGCACTTTTGACGCTCATGGTAAATTCTTTATTCCCATCTGCTAAGGTTGCCAGATTCATACGCTCGTATTCAACCGATACCTGGTAAGCATTACAGATCTGCTGAACCGATGAATAATAACTTGAATTCGCGGAGACATTAACGGTAAATATCAAAGAGATGGTAATCAATGTGAGCAGTAAAGACACACGTTTCATATTTCTCAAAATCTAACCTCCTTGTATGTGTTTCCCCTGTATGTCATGTAGCAGATATTAGCGCTTTATCACATTTTTGTCAATTGTTTTTTAATAATTGTTTTATCTGTTTCACAAATCAACCCGAATCCCGGACAAGTACTCCGTTTTTCCACACCCTTCGAACCGATGGATAGCCCAGGAAATAGGGTATTCCTTGGTATTTTTCAAATTTCCAAAGCACGAAATCTGCCTGTTTCCCTTTTTCCAGACTTCCGACCCGGTCTTCAAGCACCAATGATCTGGCTGCATTATAGGTCGCTGCCTGAATGGCTTCCAAGGGAGTCAATTTCAGTTTTAAACAAGCGATTGTTATAACCAACGGCATCGATTGCGTCATGGAACTGCCGGGATTAAAATCTGTCGCGATCGCCACCGGAAGCCCCCTGTCCCACATTTTTCTACCCGGAGCGTAATGATCGGAACCGAGGAAAAATGTCGTCGCCGGTAACAGGATTGGGATAATATTACCTTCAATCAATGCTTCAATGCCATCTTCGGTAATTGCCGTCAGATGATCCGCTGAAATGGCACCCAGTTTCGCCGCCAGCTGCACTCCACCAATCGGTTTAAACTCCTCAGCGTGCAACCGAATTCCAAATCCCAGAAATTTAGCCGCTTCCAGTACCAGCCGAGTCTCACGAACCGAGAACACACCTTCTTCACAAAATACATCACAAAATTCCGCCAGCCCTTCACGGACAATGGTCGGCAACATTCGCTGAATAATCAGATCAATATAGCCTTCATGGTCATCACGATACTCATCGGGATATTCATGGGCCCCTAAAAATGTCCGGACGATATCCAGAGGATGTTCTTCTCCCAGTTCCTTCAGTAATCTCAACGACATCAGTTCACTATCCGGCGACAGGCCGTAGCCGCTTTTTGCCTCTATCGTTGTGGTCCCGAACTGCAGAAAATCATCCAGGCGCTGACGGACTTTATGTTTCAGTACGGTATGGTCCGCCGATCGCAAACTTCGGACACTTGACCGAATTCCACCACCAGCTGCAGCAATCTCCATATAGGATTTGCCCTTAATCCGCATTTCATATTCCAATTCACGGGTATCAAAAAAAACCGGATGGGTGTGGGGATCAACAAATCCCGGTGTTACTAACGCATTTCCGGCATCAATGACTTCGTACTCCGACGAATACAAATCCCTGCCAACTTCAAGTATATTTCCATTAGAAATTACCATCTCAACATTATGCAGAACCTGCATGGCTTGCTGTTGTGTATTGTAGCTGACCAACTCCCCAATATTTTTGACTAATAATGACTGTTCCATAAACATTCTTTCTGATTACCCGTAAAACTAACACTTTCACCGGGACCAATCAAGCAGTATACTGAATGTTTCAGTTGAAACGGTGGCGGGAATTAAGTAACTTTTGTTCGTATTTATCTGAAAGGATTGATTATGCACACCCGATCATTGTTGATTTTATTTCTGGCAGTGGTGCTGAGTTCATGTACCTGTCCCATTAAAAAAGTAATTGAAATTCAGGAACTGGACTATCCGGCTCAGCTGGAAATTGTCCGCCGCGCCGACTGGGGTTGGAAACCATTGACGAAAACTCTGCCACAACATGAAATCACAAAAATAACCATCCATCACGGTGGTGTCGACTATCCCCCGGACAAAGATCCTGTTGTGCATTTACGCAGCCTGCAGGATTGGAGCCGTTCGGAAAAAAAGTGGATTGATATTCCTTATCATTTTATGATCGCACCGTCGGGGTCAATTTACGAAACCCGCCCGATCAATTATCCTGGTTCCACAAATACCACTTATGACCCCACGGGCCATGCCCTGATCTGCCTGATGGGAAATTATGAAAATGCCACTGTCAATCAGGCCCAGATGAAATCGATCATCGAGATAACCGCCTATTTAGTTGGACGATTCAACGTCCCTCTCTACGATATCAAAGGCCATAAAGATTACACTGAAACACTTTGTCCCGGCAAAAATCTCTACCAATATCTGGAAAATGGGACCATTCAGGCTCGGGTCGGGGAACTGTTACCCAAACAATAATACTGAGATTTGAGGTTCATAATGAACAACCACGATATAAATAATGCAATGACTGTTAAATTACCGGCGAATTTACCTTCCCGGAAACCGTTTGCCAAAGGGATTCGACGGGCGCCCAGCCGGGGCTTTTCACTGAATGAAAATGAAACGAAACTCGCTTTAAAAAACGCGTTACGGTATATACCTGAAGAATTTCATAAAGAGTTAGCGCCAGAATTTTTAGAAGAACTAACAACGATGGGAAGAATATACGGCTACCGTTTCCGTCCGGAAGGCCGCATCTGGGGCAAGCCAGTGGACCAGTATAAGGGCATTCTGGCGGCCCGCGCATTACAGGTAAATATCGATAACAACCTTGATTTTGATGTCGCGCTTTATCCTTATGAACTGGTTACCTATGGTGAAACTGGCCAAGTCTGTCAGAACTGGATGCAATATCTTTTAATCAGACAATATCTTGAAAACATGACGAAAGAACAGACATTGGTCGTCAGTTCCGGACATCCGGTTGGCTTATTTCCATCGAGTTCCTCAGCCCCAAGAGTCATTTCCACTAACGGTCTGATTGTCGGCGAATGGGACAATTCCGACCATTTTAAAAAACTATCAGCCATGGGTGTATCCAACTACGGTCAGATGACAGCCGGGGGCTGGATGTATATCGGTCCCCAGGGAATCGTTCATGGGACCTACATTACACTTCTCAATGCTGGTCGTCAATACCTCGGTATATCTGAAGACAAAGATCTGTCAGGTGTGTTTTTCATCAGTTCAGGACTCGGCGGTATGTCCGGCGCCCAAGCCAAAGCTGTGGAAATAGCCGGTGGGATCGGCGTTATTGCCGAAGTTGATTACAGCCGGATTGAAACCCGCCATGAACAGGGCTGGGTTACTGAAGTCAGCGATAATCTCGATCAGATTGCCGCCTGGATGCGTGAGTATAAAGCCGCCGGTAGAGCAGTTTCCATCGCCTACCATGGAAATATTGTTGATTTGCTGGAATATATCGCAGAGAAAAATATTGACATTGAACTTATATCCGACCAGACCTCATGTCATGCGGTTTACGAAGGCGGTTATACACCGGCGGGAATCAGTTTTGACGATGGTCGAAAACTGATCATATCCAATCCGAATAAATTCCGTAAACTCGTCGATCAATCCCTGGAACGGCATTACCGCGTTATTAAGAAACTTACTAAAAAGGGATCTTTCTTCTGGGATTACGGTAACAGTTTCATGGCATCGGTGTTCAATGCCGGTGTTAAAGAAATTGCCCGCAATAAAACCGATACATCTGAAGGGTTTATCTGGCCCTCTTATGTGGAAGATATAATGGGTCCACTCTGTTTTGATAAAGGTTTCGGGCCTTTTCGCTGGGTCTGTCTGAGTCATAAAGATGAAGATCTTCGGAAAACCGATGCTGCCGCAATGGCCTGTATTGATCCGCTCCTAAGTTCCCTGCATCGGGACAACTACCACTGGATTGAGAACGCCGAAGAGAACCAGCTGGTAATCGGTACAAAATGCCGCATTCTCTATTCCGACGAGGAGGGCCGCATTCGCATTGCATTACGGTTTAACGAGATGGTTCGTAATGGCAACATTGGTCCAATTCTGCTCGGTCGGGACCATCATGATGTTTCCGGCACAGACTCACCCTTCCGGGAAACAGCCAACATTTACGACGGCAGCCGCACAACCGCAGATATGTCAGTCCAGTGTTTTGGCGGTAATATCGCCCGCGGTATGACCCTGGTGGTCTTATCCAACGGCGGCGGTGTCGGGATTGGCCGCGCCAGCAATGGTGGAAATGGTATTCTACTCGACGGTTCAGAGCGTGCCGATGAAGTCATCCGCAAAGGTCTTTCCTGGGATGTCATGGGTGGGGTTGCCCGGCGCAACTGGGCCCGGAATCCGAATGCCGTTGAAACAGCGGCCGCCTGGAATGAGAAACATAAAAACGATGGGCATATTACGTTGCCTTTTATTCCTGAAGATCATCTGATAGAAAATCTTGTTTCAAATCATTTTGACAATATAGAACCAGACAAATGTACCCTCTATCATTGAAATCAATGACAATCCTAATATCGATGCCGGAGAAGAGGATGATTTTCTGGGAGACCGGTTGTATCAAATCATTATTGATGAATTTATACACCAGATAGAATTATCAATATCGCGGTAATATTTTTGTTTATTCGACTAATAAAAACCTTCACTCAGTACCAAAAGAGTGTAAATTCGGTATGTGTCATCTGGGACAGTAAATTAAAAAGGAGAAATACATGATCCCTCAATGCTATTTTATCACCAAAGGTCAGGGACGCCACAAAGATTATTTACAATCTTTTGAATTGGCCCTTCGGAATGCCGGCATTCCGAAGGGCCAATTCAAAAGATTGTAAATAATCTTTGTGGCGTCCCTGACCTT
>Ga0268277_1002362_pt1 | contig 11062 bp, 8 predicted proteins | sample saktaG_5_FD_190132 | JGI IMG/M metagenome (GOLD analysis project Ga0268277, IMG submission 190132) | Saline water microbial communities from Sakinaw Lake, British Columbia, Canada - sak_2010_1_5_50m | ecosystem: Environmental > Aquatic > Non-marine Saline and Alkaline > Saline ...
GGTATTTCCCTTTGATGCGTTCATCTTCCGTGATGCGGTAATCGCGGTCGTGAAGGTGAAAAAGATCCGGTACTCCATCAATGACAAAACGCCGGCCGAGAAATTTTTTCCGGAAGAGATTGCGGCCCTGCGCAACCTTCCGATGCCGCTCTTCGTGCTGCGCGAGCTCTGGGTGCGCACGCAGAACGAGCGGGCGTGGCGGCGCTTCTATATCCTGAGTGACGTGGTCGGAGAGCTCGGGTTCAACAAAGTCGAGGGGTATGTCAACCCCCACTATGACGAGGAGAAGTGGAAAACAGAGCGTCAGATCATCATCAACCCGCTCGAAGTGCTGAAAAGGCTGCATCAGGGGATGCCGGCGGGGCCAGTCCGGTCAAACTCCCCATCCGAAGAGGGGGAAGGTGGGTCAGACGGTTCCTAGGTCTGCCAGTTTATACCTCCTCCCTATTCTCTAAGGATATAAGGGATCTTTCTCCGACGGAGGCGGGTCATCATGCACAGGACCGGGATCATTTTCGAGTGGAAATGGTGTCCACGCCTACGGAAAATACTGGTTAAAACGGTTCTTTTGCCATAATTCCCTTGTATAACCGGTTAAAAACCTGTAAAATAGCGTCGTTTTAAGACACTCTTTTTTTGGGACATATTACAGGTCGATCCGGGTAGGTATCGGCCCGTTAAAAGAAACAGTCGACGTCATATATTTTAAATTTATATAAAAATGCAAAAGAAATTATTCATCAGACTGGCGGGAGGAGGAATTTCCGGTCTTCCTCGTCCTCAAGTTCGACCTCACGATCATGCTCCTCGTATATTTTTTTCATATCGAGATCCGGAAGTGCGCCAAGAAGTGAACGAAGCGGTTTAAAGGTTTTTTGTTTTATTGCCGTCTTTTTCATCTAACTGTCACATCGATAATATTGATCGCGCCCAGATTAATTCATACTGCTCGTACACTGGCGATCTTTAGGTACGGGTACCAATTTGTTGGCGTCAACAAAATGATCTAAAATTGCGTGGTTTGAAGTTTTACACGATTCTGTGGCTTTTTCGATTGCCGGCACGAAGTTCCGCCAACCGGTATATCCAAGACTAATCTGAAGGTACAGATCCCTCGACCACCGCAATCTCTTCCTCCGCCTCCAGTCTATACAGCTCACACACAGCGCGATCATACAGCCTCACGCACTTTCTCTGTCTCCGGGTTATCTTTTAATAGATTATCACAAAACTCTCTCTATAGTCTGAATATTATGTCACGCGCTTCTGTTGAGGTATCGATCGCGCCCGATGTATTCCGGTGGCTCTGTGGTACTTCCGGGTGGCCTGCGAAGGACATTGCCAAACGCATCGAAGTTACTGAAGAAGATGTGCGGAGCTGGTGCGAGGGGAAGACGAAACCGGTAATGCCGTTGAGCAAGGTTGAACAGCTCTCCTCTGCATTCAAACGCCCGCTTGCTGCGTTCCTGCTTTCCAAACCCCCGGAAGAAATAAAAATACTTCCGGATTTCCGGAAACTTCCAGGTGCTGACGGAGATTTTTCTAAGGAGACCTATCTTGCGATTAGGAAAGCCCGGAGATTGCAGAAAGTCCGCAGCGAGCTGATGGAGAATCTGGGTATTGATGTGCGGATTAAAATCAGAACTTGTACGATACAGGACAATCCAGAGGTTGTTGCTAGAGATGAGAGAGTGGATTTACCACTGGATATGGTTCAAATCAGTTCCAGCACATCAACTAAACTCTTTCATATCTGGAGAGACTGGTTCGAAAGGAAAAACATCTCGGTTTTCCAGATGAAGATGCTGATCGAAGATGCCCGGGGCTTCTCTATCTCAGATGACGAGCCGTACGTCATTGTTGTTAATGAATCGGATGCGCCGGCTGCAAAGATCTTCACTCTTTTCCATGAGTACGGTCATATCCTTCTGAACGAACCTGCGGTATGCAACCGGGATAGCGATGAGGTTGAAGATAAAAGGATTAAAAAGATCGAAAACTGGTGCAACCGGTTTGCCGGAGCATTTTTAGTTCCGGAAGATTTCCTTAAAAAAGAGTTGAGTATCGAGACACTTCGTCAGACAACTCATTATTCCAGAATAGCCGGGTCGATCGCAAACAGGTTGAAAATCAGCAAAGAGTCTGCACTGATGCGATTGCTCACTCTTGACTATATTAGCCCATCCGAATTCAGAACCGAACGGGATAAAATTCGAGCAGATGCTGCGTTGAAGAAAGCGCAGATGAAAGAAAAACAGATGCAAAGTGCAAAAAAGAGTGGGCCTCCTCCGATCTCTCTTGATCAAAAGTGCCTTAATGAAAAAGGGCATCGTTTCATCTCGCTTGTATTAAAGAATTCTGATCTTGGATATATCACAAGCCGGGATGCTCTTGATTATCTCGATATTAAAATGAAAAATCTGGAAAAACTTCGGGCAGAATCGTGAGTGTCTGAATGCACGAGACTGAAAATCTGTATATTATTGATTCTTCTTCTCTCATTGAATTGCAAAGACGCTATCCTTCTGATATTTTTCCCAGTGTTTGGGAGCATATACATGAGCTCGCATTTGCTGGGAGACTGATTGCACCTATAGAAGTAAAAAAGGAACTTCTCGAAGGTTATGATATCCTGCTACAATGGGTAACTGATCACGATTTTGTTTTTAAGGAATTCGATGACGATCTCATCGTGAAAACTCAGGAAGTCTTAGGGCAATTTCCCCGGATTGCAGATTCTGAATCTGATAAATTGTATCATGCAGATCCGTTCGTTGTTTCTTTAGCTTTAGCAATGAAGAAACAACCTCAACAAACCTTGATAACATACAAGATTTGGGTCGTTACGAATGAAAAAGGAAAATTAAGTGGCAATCCAAATCTTCACCCGAATAATATGAAAAAGATCCCGGATGTCTGCGCCCACTTGGGCATTGACTGTATAGATCATTTCGGAATGTTCAGAGAAGAGAATTGGCTGTTTTAACAAAGCAGTATTTACTTACCGACGCCCTCTTCCAAAACCTCAATCTCCTCCGCCGTCAGCCCGTACAGCTCATACACCAGCGCATCGATCTTCACATCCGTCGCTTCGATCTCCTGCTGCACGAGCCGCGTCTCCTGATCCGTCTTCGCCTTCTGTAAATATTCGTGCAATCAGCGAAGAACTCTTGCGAGTTCTTCTCGAATCTGTCTCCGTCCTAGTAAGAAAAAAGTTTATGCAAAACAGCTATAATATTAATATATGCCATTTATTTTCGTTGCAGAAATAAAATATAATGAAGGTAAATGCATCCTTCATAGTTTAAAAGAATTAGTAGAGAAATTCCCTTATATTGAGGGGGGAATTTTAACAGGCAAATTTATTTGCACTTATATCGAAGGTCGACGTAAAAGCTTAAATGACGATTTTAAGTGTCATATAATACAACGTGACAAGGTTTTCGTGGGTGAATTGTTAGAGCCCAATCCATTACGAACAAAAGGGATTCCTATATCATCCAATATTCTAATTGTTGCCTATAAATATGAAAAAGAGTCTTCTCCAGGTGAACACATAGAATATCCGATACTTGAGAATTTAATGATTAAAAGTTACATCTATATCCCTTTTGAAGAAGACATCAAAAAAATATTGAAAGAAGAAGAAGCGGGATTGATTTTAGAGGGAACAACCTTTGATCAAATATTAGAGAAATCAGTAGCACTTTTAAAAAATGCCCTTATTTCATTTGAGCAAGAAAAGTATTCAGATATGAAAACTGCAAGTAGAAAGTGTCTAGAAGATTTTCGAGGAATCGTTAAGGAATGGGAAACTATTGATGGGAGTAGGAGTCTTTGTGAAAAATTAAATGGAATTCTTAATTCATTATATTCATTCGCCTCTATTGGTGGTGCTCACGAGGGACCGACATCCAGAGAAGATTCTGAATTAATACTAAAGCACACAACCGCACTATTACTCTACATTAACTCAATAAAAAAGAATCAAAGAGAGAAATATACTTATAAAATTGACACAACACGTTGATAGTCTAAGGCTAAATCTTTAATCTTTTTCTTACATCCTTCAATCATTATACACTTGTCTAATTAGACTCACTCATGATATGTGGATAAAAATCCCATTTTTTTCATAACTTCTTTAACATTAAAGATATTTCAGTACCCCTTGCTCTCCACCACCGCAATCTCCTCCTCCGTCACCCCTTTATTCTTACTTCTGAATTTGTTGCTCAACCCACTCTACAATTTTTTCACATCTGGCCAAGACATTTTTATACTCTTGTTCGTTAAGAGGTTTATCTGATAAGGAATATCTCCGGTTTCCTGCATATTCGGAAAGAGGTATTGCTATTCCGAGGTTTATGGGAGTTGTGAACGGACATGATAAACCCCCCTCAATTGTTACAAATGCAAGTGCTGATGCTTTGATATCATTAGGCAAAATAATTTGTTGCTTTTCCATTTCAGCGATGAGAATTTCAATTGAGTGTTTAGGAGGATAGGGAACTTTGCGATGTATCATCAATGCTTTGAAAGATTTTTCGATAGCTTGCTGACATAACGTACAGAGTGTTTCATACCGAGCATCATCGGATATTTTTCCAACTCGTGCAAAGGTTAGATCACTTTTTGCCATCGCAAGCATTTTATGAGCGTTTTCTGGTGGTTCGTAGATAGATCGTCTCGTCTTTTTCGCCATCAGTGACTTTCCTCCACCATCTCAATCTCCTCTGCCGTCAGCCCATACAGCTCGTACACCAGTGCATCGATCTAGAAACGAAAAACATGGAATTGAGTCTGTCTTCTGAGAGAATACCAATCACTGCCGTATATTATACATTTTGGATTAGACATATTTTTAAATTCATTTTTTTCTTTAATTAATTGATTTAAGCTAGATTTCATATCAATTTCCTCTAAATCTTCATCCGAATTCCAGATTGCAACAATCATCGTATCTGTTTTCTTCAGTCCAGAAAAATTCTGTATTTGCTTGAATCCTTTTATAATATCATCCCGACAATATTTTTCATCGCGAGTATAGTTACCATATTCTTCTAATTTTTCATTTGTTTCTGATTCGTTTGGAAGTACCTTCTTGGGGCCATCATGCTTATCATGAATATGTTTGATCTCCACAAATCCGCGAAATTCTGAATTGGCTATACATAAATCTGGGGTCTTTTCCTTCTTTGAACGAGGAATAAATTCTACGCTACATTTAGCGTGATGAAAATACGACACAAAGATAAGTGCTACAATAAAATCCCGTATATCCTTGAATCCCAAAGCGTCTTTGAAAAAAGACTTCGCTCCTTTAAATTGTTTAACCAAATTAATCAACGGAATGAATTCTGGTGCTTTATCTCCATATGCATCTCTCAATTTTGAGAAAATTTCTTCAATCAAATTAATTTCAGATTTTGATTTATTTTGATCCGTTTTCCTCAACAACCTCTATCTCCTCCGCCGTCAACCCATACAGCTCATACACCAGCGCATCGATCTTCACGTCCGTCGTCTCGATCTCCTGCTGCACGAGCCGCTTTTCCTGATCGGTTTTGGCTTTCTGCAAATATGCATGAAGTGAGAGCATCTGCGTCACAAGCTCGACCATCTTGTCGTGCCGGGATTTGTCCGCGAGCTTGTCGAAATCTGGGGTGTATATGGGGAGCTGTCCCATGTATTGATGTTTCCAACGATAGTAACCGCCTTGGATCTCAGAACTAATTCTTGAAAAGATAAAGGTGATTAATTTTGAATTAAGGATTCCAAGTAAATAATTAGAATTGTTACTTACTATGTAAGTTGTAGAATCAGAGAACGAATTCATTTCATCGATTGTAAATTGACCTGTCACTGCCATCTCTGGAAAAATGATTTTTTTCTTTTCAAATTCTTGATAATAACTAGATCCGAATCTTTGGAGTGCATACCATTCATAACGAATTTCTGTCTCTGCTGTATTTCTATTCATTAGTTGATTTTTAAATTGCAGGAGATGCTGATAAATCACAGGATATTGTTGCTTGAATTGGCTCTCTGCAATTCTTGAGGCTCCATTTATTGAGGGATCTTCATGCAATGGGAAATGCCACGGAATAAAAATAATAAATTTATCAGGGGTAATTGGTGAGTATCGTTTTACATCGCGACCCACAAGAAATGGCCGAATCATTTCGGCACTTTTTGGATCTTCTGAAATTAATCTTAATCGCGCTTTATTATCGATAACAAATGCTTTGTTGAAACCTGATGTAATTCCTCGGTAGATCCCCCCCATCACATACTCTTCCAACGGTTTCCCTGCATCCCGCAACTTCTTCAGCAAATTCTCTGTCCGCTTGTCGCCGAGCGTCCAGCCGCCGTCCGTGAGCGTCTTCTGGTCGATGGGGTGCCGGTGGGCTTTGACGTACTCCGCGAGGTCCGGGAAGTCGAGCGTGTCCACCTTCGAGACGCAGAACTCGCGGGATGGCTTTGCGTTGCTGACCCGGAGGATACAGGGGTAGGTGGTCGCGTCCTTAAAGACCGGGAGATCGCCGAAGTCCACGACCTCCTCGATCTGTTTTGCGAGCAGGAATTTGCGGAGCGGTTTGCCGTAGTTCGCCCGCATCCACTTGTTCGCCACGATGTACGAGAAGATCCCGCCGTCGCGCAGGAGCGAGATGCCCTTCTCGATGAAGTACGCGTACAGGTCGGCGGTCCCTTGGTACACCGCGTAACGGGACTGGAAGTATTCTTTCTGTTCCTTGATGGATTCCTGCCGGAGGTACGGCGGGTTGCCGATCACCGCGTCAAATCCGCCCGCCGCCATGACATGCGGGAACCCTGCCCTCCAGTCGAACGCGTTGACGCGCTTGCGCTCCTCCATGTTGAACGGGATCGCCTGCCGGTAGTCGAAGTAGTCCGGCGCGACGAGCGAGTTGCCGCACCGGATATTGCGGTGCAGGGATGGGAGCGCCCGCTCTGCCGTGAGCTTGAGCTGCTTCGAGACGTTCTCCTCGCTCTCCTCCTCAAGGACTTTTAAGAGCAGCGAGAGTTTTGTCACCTCGACCGCCTGCGTGTCGATGTCCACGCCGTAGATATTGTTGAGGAGGATGCGCTTGCGCTCCGCCGCTGTCAGCTTCCAGTCGCTGCGCAGCTTCGAGGGATCGCCACTCCATGCCTTATAGACCGGCAACTCGTAAACGCCTTCCTTCCTTGCCGCTTTTCCGGAAGCCGGCTCCGGCAGGAGCGCCCGGACTTCCGGCGATGTCGCGGGATGGTCGAGTAGGACCGGGACGAGTTTCTCGATATACCAGTCCCGGTGCCAGTCGAGGAGGTACTGGTACGCCCCGAGCAAAAACGATCCCGACCCGCACGCCGGATCGCAGATCCGTAAGGAAGCAACCTCGCGGGGCGTTTTCCTTTTCAGAAGTTCGCCCACGGTTTTTTCCACAATATAGTCCACGATGTACGACGGCGTGTAGAAGACTCCGCCGGCTTTGCGCACCTCCGGCTTGTCGTCAACGTCTGCACGGTGCGATGCCGTGAGCCGGATCACCTTCCCGAGGAACTGCTCGTACACGTGCCCCAGCATCTCCGCCGGGATCACCGAGAACTCGTACGGGCTCTCCGGGTAGTAGAGCCGGTGGATGATATTCTTCAGGACGTTATCGTCAATGACGAGTGACGGGGTGAGCGTGTCGGGAAGTTCGTCCCGGCTGGTCTCCTCCGAAAAATGGAACAGCCCGGAGTTGTACGTATCATCGGCAATCTGGAACAATGAACAGAGCCGCCCATACACCCCCTCGCCGTCCGCAAGGGTGCGCAGCGTCTCGTACTTCTCGATTCCCCGATCCTCGCAGATCCGTAAGAAAATGATCCGGTCGATGATCAGCTGGACGGCGGTGTTGAGTTGCTCGACCGTGAGCGCCGGGTTGCGCAGCGCAATGTTCCGGGCAAGTTTGAGCCGCCAGTCCTCGATATCCTCAAGGAACTTCTCGTCAACGCCAGCAGTCCCGTGCTTCTCGCCGTTCGTTGCAACGTACTTGTCATACGACCCTTTCAGGATCGCATCGGGCGAGAAGACGGACGCGATCCTGTCCCACCGTTCAAGGTAATTCTCAAACGTGAGGAACGCGATCCGGGCGGTTGCCGGTGTGTCCTCTTTCCGTATCGGCACGTTGCAGTCATAGACCGCGAACTCCTCGAAGTTCGTAAGGATCGAGAGTTTCAGCCCCGCGTTCCACGCGTACCGGCGCAGCTGGAGCGCAGAATCAAGGTCGTCCTTGATCGGGACAGCCGGCTTCTTCGCTTCGCAGATGAACTTGCGCATCCCCCCGACCCGGAACGAGTAATCGATGAACTTCGTCTGCCCCCGGATCCGGATCGGGTCTTCGTGGGCGACCTCCTTGTATGCCTCCGAGTACCCCTTGTTGTTGTCCACGTCCCAGCCGAGCGCCCGGAAGAACGGGTCGAGGAACTCACGGCGCAGCTCCGTCTCGTTCTTCTGTCCTTTATGGTACACGAACCGGTTGTCGGTATACCGCTGGACAAGGTCACGGATGGCTTCGGGAGCTGCCATTAAGATGAGTGTTGTGGTACGAGACGAAATATTTGTTGAACGGTAGTGTCAGAACCGGTCCGGCGGCAGGTGCATACACGGCCGTCCACGTTACAGAACCGTTAAGAACATTGCCCGCACCGATCAGGTATAACGGGACAAGGACTGGTAGACACATGAGAAAAGGGTTAAACCGGCTCCTGGTGATGTGGAAGCCAAACCGGAAATGGCTGCTGCTTTCCATCGTGCTCACGATCGGCGGGGCGATCGGCACGCTGGCGATACCGGCGCTCTCGCAGACGCTGATCGACAAGGGCATCAGCGGCAATGACCTGAACATGGTCATCCGGTACGGCGGGTACATGCTCATCTTAACGCTTGCCGCTGCTGCATGCCAGGTTGTCAATACGATCATCGCCGTCAAATTCTCGGAGCGGACCGCCCATTACCTGAGGACAAGCGCGTACGACCGGATCCAGGACCTGTCGTTTGGCAATCTCGACCGGTTCAGGCCAAGCGATCTTCTGGTCCGCTTAACAAACGACGTCCAGAACATCAAAATCGCCATCCAGCAGGGTATTTTAAACCTCCCGCTCGTGCCCGTCATGCTTATCATCACAATCCTGATGATTGCAGTGCATACGCCCTCGCTCTTCTGGCTCATGGTCATAATACTGATCGTTTTCTCCGCCCTGCTCGGTGCGTATCTCTGGCTCGTGCTGCCGGTCTTTGCCGTCCGGCAGGAGAGGTACGACGCGATGAGCAGCACCCTGCAGGAGAACATGACCGGCGTCCGCGTGGTCAAGGCGTTCGTGCGCCAGAAATACGAGAACGAGCGTTTTTCCGCGGTTGCCGGTGAAGTGCGGGCGGCGTCAACCCGTGCCCAGAACTACATCGCAGTCCTGATCCCGACGATGCTTCTGGTCGTCAACCTCTCCCTTGCTGCCATCTTCTCTATAGGCGGGATCCAGGTGCTCGAGGCTACCGGTTTTTCCACCGGTGAGGTGATTGCATCCATCCAGTACCTCTTCCTCCTCATCATGCCGTTCATGATCCTCGGGACGGTGCTGCCGGCGGTCTCTGCCGCCCGCCCGTCATTAAACCGGATCTTCGAGCTTCTCGACACTCCTGCAGATGTAAACGACAGCGGGCATCCTGCCGCCGTGGACCCGGCATCGGTGAAAGGCCGGCTTGTCTTCGACCATGTCAGCTTCGGGTATAAAGGCACGGAGGAAAAAGCCGGCCCGCCTGTCCTGCACGACATCAGCTTTACCGCTGAGCCGGGGGAGACGATCGGTTTTTTGGGCCCGACCGGGTGCGGTAAATCCACGCTCATGCACCTTGTCCCCCGTTTCTACGATGTGACCTCCGGGAAGATCACCATTGACGGGACTGACGTGCGGGAGATCCCGCAGGATACGCTCCGGAAAATTGTCGGGATCTGCCTCCAGCAGCCAAACCTCTTCTCCGGAACGATCCGCGACAACCTCCTGTTTGGAGCAGAAGACCAGTCGGAGGAGAACATGACCGCTGCTGCAGCGGACGCGGATGCAGACGGCTTTGTCCGGAACATCCCGCGGCAGTATGACGATGCAGTCGCCCGGCACGGGACAAACTTCTCGGGTGGCCAGCGCCAGCGTCTCGCGATTGCCCGGACGCTTGCCGCAGACCCGAAGATCCTGATCCTTGATGACAGCACGAGCGCCTGCGATGTGGCCACCGAGGCCCGGATACAGGACGCGATCAACCGGCGGTTTTTTCATGTCACAAAACTGCTGGTTGCGCAACGGATCAGCACCGTGATCTCCGCCGACCGGATAATCCTTCTGGAAAACGGCCGGGTCATCGCAACCGGGTGCCACGAGGACCTGCTCAGGTCAAGCCCGGAGTACCGGGAGATCTACGATTCCCAGCTGGGGAAGGGAATTGTCGGGGGTGGTGCAGCATGAGGGGCATGCCGGTTCATCTGGACGAAGAAGCCCTGCCGCCGATGGTCCCCACCGTGAAACGGTTCATGGGGTACATGGCCCCGCACCGGCTGAAGCTTGCCGTAATCATCATCCTCATGGCAGTATTTGCCCTCTTAAACGCTGTCTTCTCCCTGCTTTTGGGAACAGCGACCAACATCATCTCGGCCGGCCCCGGGCCGGTTGAGCCGTTACTCAAGGTCATCACATGGCTGGTCGCCGGCGGACTGGTCATCTGGGTGTCGGGTGCGGTCTCGCAGAAGCTGCTCTCGGACATATCGCAGGAAGCCCTGTACCGGCTCCGCATCGATCTCGTCGCCCACATCCAGACGATGTCACTTGACTTCTTTGACCGGCGCCCGATCGGTGAACTGATGAGCAGGGTGACAAACGACACGCAGGTGATCGAACAGTTCATTTCCATCGGGTCGCTCCAGACGGGACAGGCGGTGATGACGATCATCATAACGAGCATCGTCATGCTGCTTGTCAACCCGTCGCTGACTATCCTCTCCTACATCGTAGTACTGGCGCTGGTCGGTGT
>Ga0268277_1002364_pt1 | contig 11059 bp, 9 predicted proteins | sample saktaG_5_FD_190132 | JGI IMG/M metagenome (GOLD analysis project Ga0268277, IMG submission 190132) | Saline water microbial communities from Sakinaw Lake, British Columbia, Canada - sak_2010_1_5_50m | ecosystem: Environmental > Aquatic > Non-marine Saline and Alkaline > Saline ...
AAGGTTTAGATGCCGGGACTGCTTTTGAGATATTATCTATCGATATTGCTGATGTTGATGTAGGTAAAAATATTGGTGCAATGCTGCAGACTGATCAGGCAGAAGCTGATAAGAAGATTGCTCAGGCTAAGGCTGAGCAGAGAAGAGCATTAGCAGTAGCTCAAGAGCAAGAAATGAAAGCCAGAGTCCAAGAAATGAGGGCAAAGGTGGTAGAAGCAGAAGCAGAAGTTCCCAAAGCAATGGCAGAAGCTTTAAGAACCGGAAAGTTAGGAGTAATGGATTATTATAATTTGAAGAATATCGCTGCCGATACTGCTATGCGGGATAGTATTTCTGAAACCCCAAAGAAGAAAGAAAATAAATAAGATAACATTATTTTACTAAAAAAGGATAGAATAAACGATGTCATTAATTTCTTATATAATTATTTTCTATATTATAATAAATTTGTTAAGCCGGATAGGAAATAAGAAAAGAAGATCTTATAGCTTAATGCGGAAAGAAAAAGATAATTCCATCTCGGTATTTTCAGAATTTCAGAATGAGGCAGGATTGCTTGGGGAGAAGACTAATATAAAACAAGTTGACAATATAGAAAAAAAGGATAAGATTATTATAGATGACGAGGTTAAAGAATTTTATAAGGACAAAGGTAAGGATAAAGAGAAAGAGGTTTTAGATAAAAAACCGGTAGTAGAAGGTGGGGAAGAAATTTCATCTGTCTGGGAAAGTGGTTTGGAAATATATTTATCTGATAATATTCTGATTAACGGAATAATATTATCAGAAATAATTGCTCTGCCCAGGGCTCTAAGGCCTTATGATTTTCAGAGACATAAAAGATTGGGATAAATTAGTCGTTAGTGAAAAAAACTAGCGTGGAGCATTTAGCGTATAGGAACTTAAAATACAGTAATGAGTAATAAGTGATAAGTAACCTGTTTTAGGAATTAGGAAATTTAATCTTATTACTTATTACTTACTACTTATTACTGTATTTAATGAAAGCAGGGAAATATAATAGAACAAGATAAAAGCATAAGTGAAAGTATATTAATTAATAATAAAGATGAGCTAAGAGAACTTTTTGGACAATATGATGAAAATATTAAATTTATCAACCAGTATTTTTCCATAAGAATATCAACACAAAATGACAGCAAGTTAGTTGTTTCGGGGATAAAGAGCGAGACGGATAAGGCTGTAAAAATAATTGAAGGACTTCTCTCAATAATCAGAAAAGGGCATACACTTACTATGGCACAGGTGAAATACCATGTTGAAATGTCTGAGAATAACCAGCCTGTAGATTGGAAATTATTATATAAAGACGTGATTCGCGTTTTTAAAAAAGATAAAGAGATTAGACCAAAAACCTTAGGACAACAGAAATATATAGAAGCAGTTAGAAAGAATGATATTGTCTTTGCTATCGGACCTGCTGGGACGGGAAAGACTTACTTAGCAGTAGCCATTGCCCTGTCTGCCCTAAAGAATGAGGAAGTGGATAGAATAATTTTGGTTAGACCAGCGGTAGAAGCCGGGGAAAGTTTAGGTTATTTGCCCGGAGATTTACTGGAAAAGATAGACCCCTATTTTCGCCCCTTATATGATGCAATGTACGAGATGATGCCTTCCGAAAAATTCCAAAAGTATATGGAAAGAGGGATAATAGAAATAGCCCCTTTAGCCTATATGAGGGGAAGAACCTTAAATAATTCCTTTATTATCCTGGATGATGCTCAAAATACTACTTTGGGTCAGATGAAGATGTTTTTAACCCGATTTGGTTTTGGTTCTAAAGTTATAATTAACGGAGATATTACTCAGATAGATTTACCACTTAAAGAACATTCCGGATTAATAAGAGTGGAAAGGATACTTAAAAAGATAAAAGGTATCGAATTTGTATATCTTAATGATCGGGATGTGGTAAGACACAGATTGGTTCAGGAGATTATCCGTGCTTATGAAAGGGAAGATTTACGGAACCAGAAAAAGGAGTAATGCAATCTCATGAAACTATATGATAAATGGAATAAATGGAAAAGTGGAGATAAAATATCAGGTAAAAATATGCAAAAGAAAAAATTGATTGATAAAAATATAATACAAAAAATATCTATATTTTTTATTTTGTTAATCGCTATTACCCTCGTTCTGTCTATTAATTTTTTCCCGGATAAAATTCTTTTGAAAGAAGGGCAAATCTGCACGAAAGATATTCTGTCCCCGGGTGATTTTGAATTTGCAGATGTAGAAGCAACGCAAAATTTAAGAGGAAAAGCTGCCAAATCGATAAAAGAAGTGTACGATTTAAATTTAGCCAATATTGAAAATGTTGAAAAAGAAATAGATAGTTTCTTTTTAAAAATAGAAGAATACCAGGAAAAAATAGATGAATCATCTAAAGATACTACTGCCCCTATAGTGGAGACCGATAACAGATTGACAGATGTTGAACTAAACGAAATGGCTATGGCTAATGAAATAAATGAAGATTTAGGATTATATATTAGTGAACAGGTCATAGTAGGTTATCTCCAACTGGATAATTTATCTTTAGAGAAAATAAAGGTAGATATTAAAAGTTCCGTGAGAAAAATTATGGAACAAGGAATTAAAAAAGATGATTTAGAAAATGCTAAAAAACAATTAATTAGGGAGATTAGTGAGATTTCCCTTGATCATCATGATGCCCTGATTGCCAGCGAGATTGCTACCTCTTTGCTTTTGCCAAGTTTATTTTTAAATGAAGAAGATACAGAAAAAAGACGTCAGGAAGCCATCGCTTCAGTAGATGATGTTATAAGAACAATTCAAAAAGGGCAGATAATTATAAGAAAAGGAGAAGTGGCAACTTCGGAAGGTATCGCCATTCTTAATACTTTAGGTCTAAAAAATCCCAAGATAAATTTTTCCAATATCATAGGCATAATTATGATTACTGCGATCTGCCTTTTAGTGGTCTTTTTATATTTAAGCTACTTTTATCCTGACATTTACAAAAATGTAAACAAATTGATATTGCTGGGTATTATTTCTATTTTTGTTGTTTTACTCGCTAAAATAGCAAGTCAGGCATCAGGATATTTAATACCCAGTGCATCTGCCTCAATGTTAATTGCCATATCTTTAAGTCCCAATATTGCCATATTGCTTACCGTCATATTAAGCTTGTTAATAGGATTTATTCCGGGTGGTGGATTAAATTATATTTTAGTTTCGATAATTAGTGGAATTGTAGCTATATATAGTATTCGGAAAGCTACCCAAAGGTCAAGCCTGACCCGTGCAGGGTTAATTATTGCCGGAGTTAATATCATTACTATATCAGCTTTGGGTTTAATCAATAATGAAGGTTATTATCTAATTTTACAAAATAATTTATGGGGAGTGTTAAACGGTTTTTTAGCAGTCATTTTGACTATCGGAATTCTACCTTTCTTAGAAAGCTATTTCGATATTACTACCCCTTTTAAACTGATGGAATTATCTAATCCTAACCAGCCTTTATTAAAAAAGTTGATATTGGAAGCACCGGGGACATATCATCACAGTATAGTTGTAGGTAATCTATCTGAAACTGCCGCTGAAGAGATCGGGGGTAATGCCTTATTGGCTCGGGTTGGCGCAATTTATCATGATATAGGTAAAATAAAAAGACCTTATTTCTTTACTGAGAATCAAGAAGCATATAAAAATATTCATGATGAGATGGAACCCAGTTTAAGCGCTTTAGTAATTGCATCTCATGTTAAAGAAGGAATAGAATTGGCGAAAAAAAATAAACTCCCTAAGGATATAATTGATATAATTGCCCAACACCACGGAACCAATTTGATTACCTATTTCTTCCACAGAGCTTTAAAAGAAAATGGATCAGCTAATGATGCAGTCGCCGAAGAGAATTATCGTTATTCCGGACCAAAACCCCAGACTAAAGAAGCAGGAATTATTTTATTAGCTGATTCGCTGGAAGCAGCAACCAGAAGTTTAACCAATCCTACACCAACCAGAATAAAAACTTTGGTGAAAGAAATTATCCAGAAGAATTTAGAAAATGGCCAGTTGGAAGAATGCGATTTGACCTTGAAAGACTTGGATAAAATTGGAGATAGTTTTTCCCGGATTCTTACCGGAATGTTTCACAGCCGTGTGGAATATCCTGATGAGGATTTAATAAAAAAAATAAAAGAAGAGGGAAAAAAGAATGGAAATTCTAATAAAAAATCAGCAGAAAATAATAAAAATAAATCTAAGAAAAATAAAAGAAAAAATCAAAATGGCTCTGCAACATCTCAAAGTTGATGAAAAAACTGAAATCAGCGTTCTATTTACTGATGATAAATTTATCAGGTCACTGAATAATAAATATCGAGGGATTGATAAACCAACCGATGTTTTATCCTTTAGTTTAAGCGAAGGGTCTGTCAAAACTCCGGAATCAGAGAGTGATACACTTTTGGGAGATATAATTATCTCTGTTGAGACTGCCCAAAGGCAGGCAGATAAGTTAAATCATAGTAGAGAAAAAGAGTTAGCAGTATTGTTGATTCATGGATTATTGCATTTAACCGGTTATGATCACGAAAAAGATAAAGATTATAAAATTATGCGGGAAAAAGAGAGTGAAATCTTGAAAACATTTGCTTTGTAACCCGATATTTAATATACTAAAATTAGTTATTATATTTATTTACTTTTTTAAGTAATTTTAAAAAAAAGTAAATATGTAAAACAAATACTTAACATATATTCACCAAACAAAAAGTTTTAAAAAATGGGAGGTGGGGAATAAGTCTAAAAAAATTTGTTTTTTTTAGTATGACCAATTAAATTTTAAAAAATTAAAAGGAGAATCTATTAATGTTAAAAGGTAAGACAATATTAATTTTAGTATTAGCAATTGGTTTAGTAATGGGAATGCTTAGTTTCGGGATGGCAGCTGAAAAACAATTTGTTGCCATTGCTACCGGCGGAACCGGCGGAACTTATTATCCTCTGGGCGGAGCATTAGCGCAGTTGCTTTCCAATACTGTCGAAGGATTAATCGTGACTGCCCAAACTGGAAACGCTTCTAGAGCCAACTGTAACTTAATCAGCAGAGGTCAGATTGAAACTGCTTTTTCCCAGGCAAATGTTACTTATTGGAGTTATAGCGGTACAGGAATATATAGTAATGAGCCAGTCCTTACTAATTTAAGAGGTATTGCTGCTTTATATCCGGAAACTATTCATATAGTTGCTACCAAGGCTTCCGGAATTAAAACCGTAGAGGACCTCAAAGGAAAGAGCGTGGGAGTGGGTGCACCTAACAGCGGAACTGCTGCTGATGCTGAAATAATATTACAAGCTCATGGGATTACTTTTGATGATGTAAAAGTAGATTATATTGACTTTAATGAAGTTGCCCAACGCTTGATCGACGGGCAGATAGATGCTGGTTTTACCACTGCTGGATTTCCAACTTCCAGTATCATTAATATAGCTACCAAAAGAGATATTGTATTAATTCCCATTAGTGCAGAAAAGATAAAAGAATTAACGGATGCGATTCCTTATTACGGAGCTACAATTATCCCTGGTGGACTTTATAAAGGCGTAGCTGAAGATGTTCCAGCTCTTGCCACACCAGCTTTATGGATCTGTGATGCAAAACTTTCACCTACCTTGGTCTACAAAATGACCAAAGCTCTATGGGAAAACAGAGAAATATTAGAGAAAGTACATTCTCAAGGTAAAAATGTTACACTAGAAACTGCAATTGATGGAATAGGAATACCATTACATCCAGGTGCAGAATTATACTACAAAGAAGTTGGCCTGGTTAAATAATTTAGGAAAGTAAAATCCGGGTACCATAAAAATATATTCTCATTTTATGGTACCCGGAATCAATTTATATGTTAAAGAAAAAATATGTTGCTCTATTCGGATTACTTGTTATAATAATTTTTATTATAATATTATTTTTTATTCCGGTATATACTCTGGAACTCAGGCCTTTTCCTGATGGAGAAATAATTTTTAAACAAAAAGTCCAACCAGGGGATGAATTTATTTTAAAATATACTCACTCTGTTGCCTTAACTCCCGTGTGGGAGATATTTGTCATCAATAAAGATTATCAGATTGTATTAATTGAAACTGATTTTCTCGATCACGGAGCAGGACTTCCCTATACCGCTTTTGACAAGGAAATATTTGTGGAAGAGGAGGGCAGATTCAAAATAAAAAATATGCACAGGATTCTACCCACACCAATTTATTATAGAATTGGGGCGGTAAGTGAAAATATTTTTTATTTTAAAGACAAAGAAATTGATTTATCTTCATTAGTAGGAGATAAATTATTAACTATTGAAACTGTTAAAACTATTCTATTAAATTGTTTGTTAGGAGGAAATCTATAAATGGCAAAAGATGTTGAAACCGATAACAAGGAAATTGATGTTCAAAAGCTTATGGAACAATATGATTCAGAATCAAGAATTAGAAGACCTCTCGGTATCGCGGCTATAATCATTTCTATTATTGCTATATCTTTTTCGGCTTTCCAATTTTATACCGGAGGATTTGGCTTGTTGTTAGCCCTAAAACAGAGGGCATTTCATCTGGCCTTTACTTTGTGTTTAGCATTTCTAATTTACCCCGGTAGTAAAAAAAGTTTTGATAAAAATAAAAACAAAATTCCTTTTGCTGATATTATTTTGGCTATATTAGGAGCAGGCGTGTGTTATTATTTGGTTGCATTTTACGATGCTTTGGTAATACGCTCCGGTTTGCCTACTACGCTTGATTTAATTGTAGGGGGCTTGACTATCATATTAGTCTTGGAAGCAACCAGAAGAATTATCGGTTCTGCTCTTCCTATAGTAGTAACTGTATTTTTATTATATTCTTACTTTGGGCAGATAATGCCGGGATTCTTCGCTCATCGAGGATACTCGTTGGAAAGAATAATAGAACATTTATACTCAGGAACAGAAGGGATATTTGGCATTCCTTTAGGCGTATCTGCTTCTTTTGTCTTTCTTTTTATTCTGTTCGGTGCAGTTTTAAATAAGACCGGAATGGGTAAATTTTTTATTGATGTTGCTATGGCGGTTGCCGGTCATACCACCGGTGGACCGGCTAAGGTTGCGGTTATCGCCAGTGGATTTATGGGCTCTATCAATGGAAGCTCAGTGGCCAATACTGTAACTACCGGTAGTTTTACCATTCCTTTAATGAAGAGTATAGGTTATCGAAAAGATTTTGCCGGAGCAGTAGAGGCTGCTGCCTCTACCGGCGGGCAGATATTGCCTCCGGTTATGGGAGCAGCTGCCTTTGTAATGGCTGAATTTTTAGGGATTCCCTATATTAGAATAGCTGCTGCGGCAGTTATTCCAGCTGTAATATATTATATTGCCGTGATGACAATGGTTCATCTGGAAGCTTGTAAATACGGATTAAAAGGATTACCTAAAGAAAGACTTCCCAAATTAAACAAAGTATTAAAAGCTCGAGGTCATCTAATTATCCCTATACTTGGTTTAGTATATTTACTGGTAAGAGGATATACTCCCTTATTCTCCGCTTTTTGGGCCATTATAATGTGCCTGGCTATCAGTATGGTAAAGCCTGATACCCGCTTAAATTTAAAGAAATTAGGTGAGGCTTTTGAAGATGGAGCCAAGAGCGCCTTAGGTGTGGCAGCGGCTTGTGCCTGTGCCGGAATGGTAGTAGGAGCAGTAACTCTTACCGGCTTAGGATTAAAAATTGCTAATGGACTTGTGATGTTGGGTCAGGGAAATCTAATGTTAACCCTCTTCTTTACTATGATAGCCTCTATTTTATTAGGGATGGGACTCCCTACTACTGCAAAATATATAATTCTTTCTATCATGGCTGCACCTGCTTTGGTCGATTTAGGGGTAAACCCTTTGGCTGCCCATCTATTTATCCTTTACTTTGGAGTCATCGCTGACCTTACCCCGCCAGTGGCGGTAGCAGCTTACGCCGGAGCAGGAATATCCGGCGGTAATTCCATGAAGACCGGATTTATTGCCGTAAGATTAGCGGTAGCGGGATTTATGATTCCTTTTCTATTTGCCCTTGATCCCGGTCTGTTATTTATAGATAGCACAATTGGACATACTTTACTATTAATTGTTACTGCTTTAGCGGGAGTTTTGGCTTTAGGAGCAGCTGCTGGCGGATATCTACTGGATAATACTAAAATATATGAAAGAATTATATTAGTTATTAGCGCGCTTGCTTTGTTAACACCCAGTTTGTTAACTGATAGTGTGGGTATTATCTTGTTGGCTGGAGTAATAATCTTACAGAGGATGAGAGTATTGAAGAAAGCTCAACTTGCGTAGTGTAATTAAAAATACATAGGTTAATTTTGATTTTTAGTCATTTTGTAATTAAAACTGTTAGATTAGGAATCTAAAGATAAACAATAATTGATTCTTTTAGATTCCTAATCTAACTGAGTAAAAACAGATACATCATCTGGTTTAAATTAATTAAAATGGTCGATATTTTAGAATATACTTGACGGTTTTTTAAAAAGTTGCGGTGATTGTTTTTTGGATGACCCCCTTAATTTAATAATATTGATATTTGAAGTTATCACTTTGTTAGGTTTTATAATATTATCTGCCTTTTTTTCCGGTACAGAGACTGCTCTTTTCTCACTCAATAAACTGCAATTAAAAAAAATGCAAAAAGAAGAAGAGAATAGTTGGCGGATAAAATCAATTATCAGACTCCTTGATGACCCTCAAAGAACATTAATCTCTATCTTAATCGGGAATATGTTCGTAAACATTACCGCTTCCTCTTTGGCTACTTATTTGGCTATAAAACTTATGGGAAATATGGGTATAGGTATAGCCAGCGGAACAATGATTTTTATCATACTTGTTTTCGGAGAGATTGTCCCTAAATCATTAGCTGTTGCTAATGCCGAAGCCATATCCAAAAGAGTTGCCAGACCGATAGAAATAATTTCCAACGGGCTATTTCCCTTAATTAAATTTTTTAAAGTAATAGTTAGTGCTATGTATTACCTTTCTGGCAAAAAAAGCGTTAAAGAGAAAAAAGAAATTACTGAAGAAGATTTGATAACCCTGATAGATGCTGGTAAGGATGAGGGAGTGATAGAAGAGGAAGAGAATGAAATGATTAGAAATATATTTGAATTTAGCGATACTATGGTAAAAGAAGTAATGGTCCCCCGGGTAGATATAGCTTGCATCCCAGTGGATACTAAATTAAATTCAATATTAAAGTTAATTAAAAAAATAGGACATTCGAGAATCCCTGTATACGAAGAAACCATAGATAATATTATCGGAATATTGTATGCAAAGGACCTTTTAGGTATATATAAAAAATGGTATACTTCCAAAGAAAAGTTTGATTTAAAAGGGATAATAAGGGAGACTTACTTTGTTCCGGAAAATAAAAAAATAGACGAACTGTTGGATATTTTTCAGAAAGACAGAATTCAAATTGCCATTGCTATTGATGAATATGGTGGTACAGCAGGATTGATTACCATGGAGGATGTGGTAGAGGAAGTAGTGGGCGAGATAATTGATGAATACGATAAAGAGATAAAATTGTTTGAAATAGCTGAAGATAATGCGGTCATTGTTGATGCAATAATAAGCATTGACGAGATTAATGAAATTCTAAAAATCGAAATACCTGAAAATGGTTTCGAGACCCTGGGTGGTTTTATTTTTGATCTATTGGGCAGGGTACCTAAAAAAGGTGAAAAAATAAAGTATCAGAATTGTCAAATGATAATAGAACGGGTGGTAAAAAATAGGATTAGAAGAGTGAAGATAATAAAAGAACTACCGCAGAATGAAAGTAATATTCCAGGTAAAGATGTCTAGGAGGTAAGGAAATTTTGACAGAATGGTGGATTAAAGTCAGTCCTTTTATATTATTTATGTGTATATTCATTGCTGCTTTTTTTTCGGGTGCAGAAACTGCAGTTATCTCTACCAGTAAGCTGCATCTTAAATATTTAGCCAAGATAGGAGATAAAAAAGCTATAATAGTATATAATTTAATTAAAAAGCCCGATAAATTTCTAAGGATAGTTTTAATTGGAACCAATATAGCAATAATCATATCTTCTGCCGTTTCCTCTGCCCTGGCAATGCATATATGGGGTGACAGGGGAGTTACTATTTCAATATTACTTACTACTCTAATAATTTTAGTTTTTTGCGAGGTAATTCCTAAAACTATTGCTCAAAATAATTCACAAAAAATTTCGCTTAAGGCAGCTTACTGTTTAAAAATTTCCTCTTATATCCTTTTTCCCCTTGAAGTCTTTTTCAGTTGGATATCGAACTTTATCATTAGAATCTTTACCGGCAAGAAGTATGTACCTCTAAATGCTTTTTTCACTAAAAAAGATTTAAAGTTGTTTTTTGAAGTCGGCGAAAAGGAAGGCGCATTAGAGAAAAAGGAAAAAAGTATGATTGGGAGAATTTTAAATTTAAATGATATTTTTGTTAAGGATGTAATGATACCCCAAAAATATATGATAGCTGTTGAAGAAAATACTTGCTTAGAGGAAGCTGTAAAATTAATGAACAAAGAAGGTCTTTCCAGAATACCGGTTTATCAGAATAATATAAATAATATCATAGGTTTTATTTATGCCAAAGACTTCCTTATTGGAGATTTAAAAAAGAAACTAAGTAAAAGTATAAATTTATTAGGTTTAATCCATCCGCCTTACTTGGTTTCAGAAAATAAAAAAGTTACAACTCTTCTGAAAGAATTTCAGAGAAAGAAAGTTCATATTGCGGTAGCAATAAATAAAGATAAAAAAATATCCGGAGTAGTCACCATAGAAGATTTATTAGAGGAAATTTTTGGAGAAATAGAAGATGAATTTGATAAAATTAAATAATTATGAAATAATTTAGTAATTAAAGAAAGAGGATAAATTATGAAGAAAGAAATGTTGGATAAATCATTTTTATGCGGATTTATATGGTTATTTTTTGTTTTATTTACTTGTCTTACTATAAAT
>Ga0268277_1002368_pt1 | contig 11043 bp, 9 predicted proteins | sample saktaG_5_FD_190132 | JGI IMG/M metagenome (GOLD analysis project Ga0268277, IMG submission 190132) | Saline water microbial communities from Sakinaw Lake, British Columbia, Canada - sak_2010_1_5_50m | ecosystem: Environmental > Aquatic > Non-marine Saline and Alkaline > Saline ...
ACTTTTACCGAATGATCTTTATCGATTCGAAAAACAGTCTGTACAAGTCCTTTCCCAAAACTCGTTGCCCCGATGACAATTCCCCGATCCAGATCCTGAATAACTCCGGCTACAATCTCACTGGCCGATGCACTTCCCTGGTTTACCAATACCGCTAACTTTACTTCATTTGGTAAAAACGGTTTCTGGTCCGCAATAAACACCTTATTTGACATTGGTGTCCGTCCCTTTGTTAGTAAAAGGGTATCGCCAACATTCGTAAATAGTTCCGAAATTGCCAGTGCTTCAGCCAGAAGTCCGCCAGGATTACCCCGTAAGTCAAGGACCAGTCCCTGCATTTTTCGATCTTCCTTACGAAGAGTGCTAACTGATTCACGGATCTCCTGGGAGGCACCTTTCGAAAAGCCGGACAGTCGAATGTAACCGATATGATCGTTGAGCATTCCAGTATAACTGACATCGGTTATATTAATATTTTCCCGGTTCAGCGTGTATTCATTTAGTCCAGGAACTCCGGGCCTGCGAATAGTCAGAATGACCGATGTGCCGATTTTACCACGAATCAGTTTTGCTGATTTATCAAGGTCCATACCTACAGTTGATACGGAATCGATCTTGATTATCTGATCACCAGGAAAAATATTTGCCCTGCTGGCGGGACTGCCGTCCATTGGAGAAATCACGGTTAACGTGTCTTTCCGCGTACTGATCCGCAAACCAACACCACCGTATTTTCCATTTGTCAAGGTCTCCAGGGGTTCTTTCTCTTCTTTTGTTAAAAAGACGGTATACGGATCCAGTTCCTTCATCATTTCACGAATGCTATTCTCTGTAAATTTCTGGGCCTTTATGGGATCTACGTAATTGGTAAAGAGTTGCCGATAAACCTCATTATAGAGACGGACAGAGGTGGATATTTCCTTGTATATATCAGAGCTACCGACAGCAAGTAAAACCGTTGCTGACAGCAGTAATCCGATGATAATACTGTTTCTGCGTTTATTTTTGTTCATTTGTATTTCGTTTCCTTTAATGTTTTGACAGTTTTCCATATCTCCTTTGATAGCTCTTCCGGGCTTCGGTTGCCTTCAAGAACGATAAATCGCTCCGGTTCGTTCATCGCCATTTTAAGAAACCCGTCACGTACCCTTTTATGAAAATCCAGGGCTTCCTGTTCCAATCGATCCAAATTTTTATTACCAAAACGCAATTGTCGCTCTTCCAATGAAATATCAAGAATAAACGTCTTATCGGGAACCAATGAATCGGTTGCCGCTGCATTTAATTGTAAAATAAAATCAAGATCAATGCCACGGCCAAATCCCTGGTATGCCGTTGTGGAATCGAAAAAACGGTCGCAAATGACGACTTTCCCCAAGTCAAGTGCCGGAATAATCTGACTCTTCGTTAATTGATACCGACTGGCCGAATACAGCAATAGTTCCGCCATTGGAAGCATATTGTCGTGTTTTTTGTCCAGAAGGATATCCCGAATTTTCTCACCAATTTCCGTTCCACCAGGCTCCCGAAACAGTTGATAAGGAATTCCGACCTTTTCCAGGTGCTGAATTAACGCCGTTATCTGGGTTGTTTTGCCAGAACCGTCAATTCCTTCAAAAGTAATAAATATTCCATTTTTCATAGCAGTAAAGTTAACGATACTTCTTTAAAGAGAAAATCATTACGTGTGTTACTATCTATTTATTTTATTCTACAACTTCCGGTTTCGGACGCAAATCGTCCGGTAAAAACCGGTAACTCAGATATAAAAACGGGGTATCAATGGCCGCTACAACAATTTTAAGGAGATAAGTTGAGAAAACAATTTGCAGGACAACCTTCATGGGAAAAACCCCGATAAACGCAATCAATGAAAAAGTAATCGAATCAATCAATTGACTGGTCCATGTGGAAGCATTATTTCGCAGCCAGAGCATCCGGTTATTCGTAATTTTACGGATCATGTGGTACGCCCAGATATCATGGAACTGTGAAACGAGATACGCAATCATCGATGCCAGGACAATCCGCGGTGCAAAGGAGAAAATGGTCTTCATACCGTCATGGACAGTATCGTATTCCGATGGTTTGATCAATAGAATGAACTGAGAAGTTATCAAATAAAAAACCGCTGCAAAGAATCCAATCAGGACAGCCTTTCGTCCTGCCTCCTGGCCGTAATGTTCGCAGAGCATATCAGTTACCAGAAAGATAGCACCATATACAATATTCCCACCGGTAGCACTCAGGCCAAACAATTTAAACTGTTTTGTGACAAAAATATTGGCCAAAACAATACATACTGCTATATAGGCGTATAACCAGGTTTTACCCATTCGAAACGTAAACAGGGTCACACTGAGTATGACAATAATCATCAGGAAAAATGTAAGTTCGTTTGACATATCAAATTAAAAATGAAAATGTTAACAACTTATAAATTTTTATTTATTCTTCGTCCCAACTACCCATTTTTGAGAATTTTTCAATACGGAGCCGGACCAGTTCTTCCGCCGGTATTGCACAGAGTTCATCAAGGTTTTTTAAAATTGCACTTTTTAATTTTTTTGCCGTCGCATCCGGATTCCGATGAGCACTGCCATTGGGTTCGGTAATCAGTTCATCGGCCACACCGAGATCAAAGAGGTCCTTTGCAGTTACTTTCATCGACTCAGCCGCGATATTTGCTTTTCCGGCATCCCGATACAGGATTGATGCACATCCTTCCGGGCTGATGACCGAATACCAGGTATTTTCCAGCACAATATTACGGTCACCCACTCCGATTCCGAGCGCTCCACCGCTGGCCCCTTCACCGATAATGCAAATGAGAATAGGTGTTCGCAGACGGCTCATTTCAAAGAGGTTCCGGGCAATTGCTTCCGCCTGACCCCGCTCCTCAGCACCGATACCGGGATACGCGCCCTGAGTATCAATAAACGATATAATGGGTTTATGAAACTTCTCCGCTAGTTTCATCGCCCGCAAAGCTTTGCGGTACCCTTCAGGATGGGGTGAACCAAAATTGCGGTAGACATTCTCTTTGATATTGCGGCCCTTCTGATGACCAACAACAACCACCTTATACCTGTCAATGGTTGCAAACCCGGCAATAATTGACTTGTCATCAGCAAAATACCGATCCCCGTGAATCTCAATAAAATCAGAGCACATTTTATCCAGATAGTCCAATGTGTATGGACGATCCGGATGCCGTGCTAGCTGAACCCGTTGCCAACGATTTAGATTAGAGTAAGTTCGCTTCACCAGTTTATTGAGTTTTTCATCGAGTTTCTGAATCTCATCAATCAGATCCACGCCATTTATTCTTGACAGCTCGCGCATTTCGTCGATCTTCTGTTCAAGTTCCAGTATAGGTTTTTCAAATTCAAGCGTAAGTTTTGCCATAATATTCCAATTAAATATTTAATAGTGCTTTTAAAATAATCTCAACATCCAGAAACAAGGTATGATTCTGCATATAGTAATGTTCGTAATTCTGTTTATCTGTTTCATTTGGTTGATGGGTTTCCTGAAGCTGAAAAAGGCCTGTTAAACCCGGTTTGCAGCGTAGCCGACGGATATGCGGATTGGCAGTCAATAATTCACTGCCGACAAAACTCATTTTTCCGGTCAATATTGAAAATAGTAACGGGAATCGCACAATTGTCGGGTGGGCATGATTTCCGTTCCGTTTTGCAAAAATTACTCCAGGAAAAATAATACCTTCTTTGCCCAGAAAACGCTGTTTCTGGAACTTATACCCCGTCAGTAACGCATAGGGAACCATGAGCAATGACATTGAAAGTAATGCCAAAAGTGATAAACCAAAATCAAAAACTCGTTTTAAAAACCGGTTACTCAACCGGTACAGATTATATTCAACTTCAATTAGCGGAATGTCTTCAATTTTTTCGACACTCGACTTTCCAATGATATAATCCAAATTCTGGGGAACAATTTTTATATTCACCCTTACTTTTTTCAAACGATCAAGAATATTCAATATATCGTCGTTGCTGAACTCGTCAGTGGTAAAAATGATTTCTGTAGCTTTGTGAATTCTGATGATTTCGCCCAAATCATTCACAACACCTAAAAATGGAAACCCCAGGGTTTGTTTGAGCGCATATTTTTTATCCACAAAACCCAGTATTTCAAATCCATGTTCAATATGACTCTGCAGTTTTTTAGCTATCCGTTCCCCTTCACTGCCTGTTCCGGCAATAATTGTCCGGCGGGACAGAAGCGCCCGTGACAAGGGTGATTTCGGTGAAATAATCCGGCGGCGCTGAAGATACAGTAAAAATATCCGCCAGCCCGGCAAAAACAACATCACCAGTAAAAAACTCCAAATCAGAAGATGCGGAGAATAAATAAAACTTTTAAAAACCAGATTAAAAATCAGAGATGTGATAAAGGCGAGCACCGATGCAATCGCGGCCCGGGAATAGGACAGATCACGCCGTTGATACAGACCGATTGCATAACCCGTGCCCAGCCAGAGCAACAAATAGAAAATCAACATCGAAAAAACCAGGGATATATCACTGATCGGATAGGGTTGCAGAAAATGGGCCAACATAATTGCGGAAGTAACTGCCAGTCCGTCAACAAACAGGATCACATGTTTGTTCAGAAAGCGTCCGATGAGCGAAATAATTCCACGTACAAGGATGCCCATTCGTAAAGCGATATCGAAAATAAATGAATAGCTTTTACTGAAATGTTTCTTGACGAAGATATCCATCGCCCGATAAAAGGTGATAAAATTGTCAAAACTGGCCAGTTTGGCACTTTCGCCCTTGTAATGAATTATCTTCGTATCGGGAACATAATAAATTTCCCAGCCGGCTTCCTTGATCCGGTAGCAGTAGTCAAGATCTTCACCGTACATGAAGAATGTCTCATCAAGCCCCAATATTTTCTCAAATACGGTCCTTCTGAACATCAAAAAGGAGCCACTGATCGCATCTACCTCAATCAAGTCATCGGGATCTTCATAGGTAAGATTGTACTTTCCAAATAGTTTAATTTTCGGAAACAGCCGGCTTAACCCAAGTATCTTGGGCAACGCAACCTTCGGTGACGGAAAACTACGCCGACAAGCCAACTGCAGTGAGCCATCAGCATTCAATATCTTACAACCTGCGGCACCGGCATTGGGCACTTCTTCAAAGAAATTGATCATGGTTGAAATCGTATCTTCCTGAATCATCGTATCCGGATTCAGGAGCAGCAGATATTTACCGGAAGATACTTTCAAGCCCTGGTTACAGGCAGCAGCGAAACCTCGGTTGTCTTCGTTTTCAATTAAAATGATTTCAGGGAATTTGTATTTAATAATTTCTGTCGTCCCATCAACGGAATTGTTATCGACGACAATGATCTCGTGATTGATGCCGTTGAGGGAATTCTTCAGTGACAATATACTCTGCTGGAGAAACTCCTTTACATTATAGCTGACAATAATTACCGAAATTTTCATTAGTTTAGTTTACCTAACCAACTTAATAAATTCAGTTTCCAGACCATAAATACCGCTTCCCAAACAATGCCTTTGGACATTTTTGAATGACCTTCATTCCGTTCAGTAAAAACAATGGATACCTCAGAAAGTTTATTGCCCTTTTTCCACGCCCTAAAATTCATCTCAATCTGAAATGAATAGCCCGATGACTTAATCCGGTCCAGGTCGATGGATTCGAGCACTTTCCGGTTGAAACATTTAAAACCGGCTGTGGCGTCTTTTACCGGCATACGAGTAATAATCCGGGTGTAAAGATTAGCGGCATAACTCAATAACAACCGCTTGATTGGCCAGTTGACAACATTAACACCGTCATAATACCGGGAACCGATAGCCAGATCAGCGCCTTTTTTACAGGTGTCTATCAGGCGGGGAACATCCTCAGGATTATGGGACAGGTCGGCATCCATTTCCAGGATATACTGATAGCCCTTCTCCAATGCCCAACGGAATCCCTTCACGTAGGCGGTCCCAAGCCCCATTTTACGGGGCCGCTCGATTAAAAATATATTTTTATGGGATTTTTGCATTTCCTTGATTATCATTCCGGTCCCATCCGGACTATTATCATCGATAATCAGAATATCCAGATCAAGTTTCAAGTTATCGAGTTTTTCGATTACCGTATGAATATTTTCTTTCTCGTTATAAGTCGGAATAATGACAACTGATTCCACTAACTGTTTCCCTTCATCTTATTGAGTGATTCGATGACTGAATAGAACGGAACGTTCAGTTCCTTTTTAATTTTTTCACAAGTCAAACCGGTTTGATAAGGTCGCGGCGCTTTTTGATTCAATGCCCTAGTTGTTGTCTTACGAATTAACATTGGGTCCAGATCATAAACACCGGCAATTTTCAAGGCAAATTCGAAACGACTGATATAATCCTTTCCGGCATAATGGTATAAGCCGGTAACTTTTTGATCGATTATTTTCTGGATTGCTTCGGCCAACCCAAAACTCCAGGTAGGATTACCAAACTGGTCATTCACAATCGATATTATCTCAAAACGCCTCAGTTTCTCAATGACCCAGCTGACAAAACTCGCTTTCTGAATAGTTGTGTTCCCGTATAATACATTAGTCCGAATTATGACCCAGGAGATATTGGATTTTTGAATCATTTTTTCCGCATCCAACTTGGTCTGCCCGTAGTAATTGATCGGTTTTGTCGGTTGATCTTCGGCATAGGGTCCAGCACTTCCGTCAAACACATAATCTGTGGAAATGTGAATTAATTTGCTACCGGTTCCAGCCATCGCAGTTAATAGATTTCGAACGCCACCAGCATTGACATTCCAAGCGGTTTCACGGTTGATTTCGGAGCCATCCACATCGGTATAAGCCGCGCAATTGATAATCAGTTCCGGTTGGATTCGTTCAAAAATTTCTTTCACGGCCGCTTGATCAACAATATCCAATTTATGATAAACCGCCGAACAGTTGTATTCCAGACAATCCTGTAGATCACATGCCGTAATTATATGAGATTTGGATAGTTTTCTGACGCACTCTTCACCGAGCATTCCATTTGCGCCGGTAATCAGGATATTCATCGGTTTTATAATTTGGATCCTTTATTGCGAAATTCGTCGAGTTTAATCCGAAGCGTCTGATCGCTTAAGGCCAGGATTTTGGCCGCATAAACAACCGCGTTAATGACACCCGCTTTACCAATTGTCATCGTCGCCACCGGAATTCCTTTGGGCATCTGGACAATCGACAGCAAGGCATCTATTCCATTCAGTGATGATGCATCTAACGGTACACCAATGACCGGAAGATTCGTAATCGCCGCAACGACTCCCGGCAGGTGTGCGGCCATTCCGGCACAGGCAATGACAACCTGTGTGTCGTCTTTTTCGGCAATACTCATATAATTAACCAGTTCGTTGTGTTGACGATGCGCGGACAACACCTGAATATCACAGTCAAGATTAAAAAATTCAATGTACGGTTTAGCCGATTCCAGAACCGCCAAATCCGAGGTACTTCCCACAATTAAAGCTATTTTTGACATTTTCTCACTGACTCCAAATTAATTTACACGCCCCTGCATCAATAGGCAATTGATAATTCAACCCTGGGCTAGTTCAGGTTACCCGTTAATTTTCCTTGTCAACAGTCCTGAAAGTCCGGGCTATAATTTCCATTTGCCGGGTATAATTCACGGTTTTTTCTCCCGGTGAGTATACCAGCATATCAATGACATAAGTTTTATCACTATACTTGTCGTAAAAGGAATAAGTCACAAAAGGACCGCCCCGTGCCTCTTCTTCATGGTACCAGAGCCCCCACATGCGTAATGCATTCCAACCACCAAGTTCAACAAACTTATGCCCCAGAAACCGTTTCTCGGTTTTGATCTGACCATAGAGACTTCCAATCGCTTCCCGCTTCTGGAAAAGCCCGTTTGCGGTCAGCCATTCGGTTTTAATACCTTTTGCCCAGGAAATCGAAATCCAGCGATAAGGCAATGCTCGGCCCAGCCAGACAAAATTCTGGTTAGGATATTCGCGAATAATCTGGTAATCACTGGGCATCCGCATGGTCCATCCATATTTATTACCCAGTTTCCGGGACAGGTCTTTCTGTTCATAACGACCGAATAAGAACCGCGATTGGCGTTCGATATATTTCTGGTCGATTTTTGAATAAATCCAAGCCTGTCGTTCCATGATAAAATCCGACAGTTTATCCATGTCGTATCCGGCGGCGATAATTAAGGTTTGGACATCCTGCCAGGTATTCGGTAGCGCAAATAGCGCCACAGTGTCCTGCTTGATTGATTCCAGCCGCTCTTCACTCAGCAATCCTTTGATCAACCGGCGGGCCGTATCATTAACGTTCATATCAACCACAACAATCGTATGAGGATAATAAAGAAACTCCTTAAGTTGATCCAGAGGATGCCAGCTGGTCATATAATAATGTTGGAACTCTGGTGTCCGAATCCCGAAGGAAAAGGTCGTATCGATTGCCGTCTGGACTTTTTCCAGGACGGCATCGGAAGCAACAATATAAACCACATCGGACGGGCCCTTCGCCATGCGTTTGGCTCCGCAACCAGATAATAATGCGACAATCAGTAGTAAGAATACTGGATTTTTTCTCATCAATTCTTCTTCTCCCGGATGACTCTCAAACACGCCGGAAATTATAGGGAAATCATCGAAAAACCAAGGCTTTCCGATTCCAGCCTATCACAACAACAATGGATTTGGTCCCTCATTTCGCTTTATTTACTCGTCCCTAATAATCCATATATGTCGATAATAAAGCCTTCCGAAAGTTTCTTCTCTTGTTCCTGAGCACCTGCCCGACCAGATTGCCGGCAAGCAGACGGAAAGCCCCGGAACGAGATTTATTTATATCGGATTTATATATTAGCGATGAACTGGGAAAGGTTAGTGCTCTTGAAAATCCTAAATTTCCGCCTTATCTGACTTCGATATACTTCAATGGTCTTCACCGATAAATTGGTCAGATTGGCGATTTCTTTGGTATTCATTTTTAATTTCAGGAATGCGCACAGGCGTAGTTCCTTCGATGTCAGATCCGGGTATTTCTCATGCAGATTTTGATAATAATCCTCATGAATATCCAGTAGCGAATCAACTTTCGCGTCGGCCTGTTTTTTCTCACTCAGTGCGCTGTAATGTCGGCAGATGGCTTCAAATTCGGAAAACAGCTGGTCCTTAGTAACAATTTCTTTGGGCATAATTTCCCATCTGATAAGACGCCAATTTTATGTAGTAGCGCGGAAATAGCCCGCGCAATTTTATTTAAAGTAAATTATCGCTTTTGGATCGCAATCCGTTTCTTGAATTCGTATTTTTGGGCATCGGCCCGGGATGCATCAAGCACGGTCAGTTTGACTGTATAGTCACCGGCCACCATATAGGCATGCTTGGCGGCTTTACCGCTTGCAGTGATACCATCACCGAAATCCCATTGGTACAGCAGCATACGGTCAGAGATCTGGGTCTGGGCTTCAAAAAATACAATATCCCGTGCCCCGCCAATATACAGTACTTCGGGTGACACGTTGATTTCCACGATCGGATCCGGTAATACGGTGATGATAACCGTATAGTTGTTCGGCTGCCCAAAACCGATTTCCTTGTACCACACTTTGAATGTTGCCGTAAATTTACCGGCAGTTTTGTATTTATGTTCGACCGTCAGCCCGCTGCTCTTTTCGCCATCACCAAGTTCCCATTCGAAAGCAATCGGCACGTTGAAGGGATTGGAAACTGCGGGAACCATTTTAATCGTCTGTCCCAGATCGATAACCTGGTTATCTGGCAATTTTACTTCCGGCAGATCGTCAACAACAATTTTCTGGGCCAGGCTCCAGAGGTCACCACACTTGGCCTGAACCTGATACGTACCGGAATTCGAAAAGGATTTACTGGCGGTCAGTCCCTTGACTGTCGTCCCATCACTGAAGTACCATTCCGTATTTTCGGCCGTAGCGGTAATTATTTTCGTTGTCTTTAGTTTAAAATCCATGGCTTTACCGACAAACGCGGCGTCGGGACCACTGATAGCAATTTCAGAATAGTCAAGGATATCAACAGTGATACTGTCCAGCGCGAAATCGCAATAGGTTCTGCTATTATCTTCCACGTACAGACGGACTTTATAACTACCGGTTTTCTTGTACTGATGTTGTCCGGAAACGCCTTCTGCCTTTGACCCATCACCATAATCCCAGAGATAGGTTTTGATAAAACCATCCTGATCACTGCTCTTTTTTCCCGTGAAATTCAGTACTGTATTCAGATAACTGCGGTAGGTTTTTGCACTGCTGGGCTTATCATTTGAAGCAAATACTTCAATGGCGGCCTTTGGTGCGGCATTTATAGCAATCAATTGACTGGTTTCGGCATTATTGCAGCCTTGGTCGGAATCGGTCTGGATTTTCAGTTTTACGGTATAGCGGCCGTGGGACGTGTATTTATGGGCTATCGAATCACCAAGCCCGGTCGTACCATCACCAAAATCCCAATCGTAACTCACAATATTGGAATTGGCGGCATGGGATTCTGAGGCATCAAATGCTATTTCCTCCCCAACACAACCCTGTTCAATCATTGTAAAACTGGCTGTCGGCGCAGCAATGACCTTAACACTTAGTTCACTTTCAGAGGTATTCTCACAATCACCGATTTCCGGAACCATGATCATCAGTCTGACAGTATAGAGTCCGGCTTTTGTATAGACATGGGTTGGATTAATGCCGCCGCCCTGTTCACCATCACCGAAATCCCATTCATAACTTTTAATCAGACGATCACCGCCACGGGATTTGGACCCGTCAAACTGTACAACGGTGTTCGCGCAAACCGTCTGATCCTCGCCGGCATCCGCAACCGGAGCGTCAATCACATGGATCAGCAGATCGGATATTGACGAATTACAGGGCAGATTACTATCATCGGATACGGTCAGCCGGACCAGGTAATTACCGCCTCGTTTGAAGGAATGAATCGGATTGATTCCATC
>Ga0268277_1002371_pt1 | contig 11026 bp, 12 predicted proteins | sample saktaG_5_FD_190132 | JGI IMG/M metagenome (GOLD analysis project Ga0268277, IMG submission 190132) | Saline water microbial communities from Sakinaw Lake, British Columbia, Canada - sak_2010_1_5_50m | ecosystem: Environmental > Aquatic > Non-marine Saline and Alkaline > Saline ...
TGGCGGTATTATCCATCGGGTCCGTTCCCTTTGTATTGAGTTTTAAAACAAAAAACATTGAAAGGAAAATAGTATGAAAATCGCAATTCCCCTGACAGGTGGACAATTGTCTTCACACTTTGGACACTGTGAAGAATTTGGCATTTATGAAGTGAAAGAGGGCAACGTCGTAAAATCAGAGAAACTGGCACCTCCGGCCCATGAACCCGGCGTATTTCCACGTTGGTTGCATGAAATGGGCGTCACGGTCGTGATTGGCGGCGGTATGGGCAATCGGGCTCAGGATCTGTTTCACCAGAACAGTATCGATGTCTATTATGGTGTGACAATCACCGATCCCAATGAGATTGTGAAAACATATCTGGCCGGCGATCTTGAAAGTGGTGTGAATCTCTGCGATCATTAATCGTACTTATCCTCCCGGAGGTTCCCCGATTCTCGGGGCAGGCTTCACCTCCGGGAGAATAGAATTATTAGCTGATCCGGATATGCGCCAACGACATGATTTTCATTGAGTCGGAAATGTTCATCCCGACGCGTTTGTAGAACGGGTAATTCTTTTTATGGTCATGGAACATCGGTATAGAGTCGAGTACTTTGATTCCGATATTCCAGCTTCCCATTTCGTGAATATCCTGGATACCCCAGACCAGTTTGGCTGATTCGTCCATGCCGCCGCGTTTGATTACCATTTTATTGGCAAGATCCACGCCTCGGTCTGAACTGTAGTCAAAAATAATTTCCACGCCGGGAAACGTGTCTGCGAAGCGTTTAAAAAGTTGCTTGATATCCTTTTCTTCGAAATAATAGAGCACTCCGGCGAATATAAGCATCAGATGCTCTGTGACATTGATTGCACTAAACCATTCCTGATCAAATACAGAAGCGGCAATAAATTTTCGGCGGTCGGTTTCTGGAATGTACTGCTTTCGCAGATCAATGACATCCGGTAGATCGAGATCGAACCAGTGTAATTTGCCATTATCAATACGATCAAAGGTCGTATCGAGACCGCAGCCGGCATTGACAATCGTCGCTTCCGGATACCGGCTGATAAATGCTTTGATTTTCTGATCAAAATAGATACTTCGGGCGATCCAGGATGCCTGACTGATTTTGCTGATATTTTGGGTGATGGTGGTGAAATCATAAGGGATGGATTGGATAATTGAGAGCGCTGTCTTATCGATAAGAAGCGGTTTTTTCTTTTGAGTTTCTATTGCCCGGCCCCAGAGAGGCAGCAGCAATGTTTTTTGGATGTCGCCAAGTTCCAATGTGATTTTCTCAGGCATTGTCATTCCTCTCAATAATAAACACACACTATACTTTTACTGATTGTCTCTTTACAATAAAAGCTGCAACCAGCAGCTCCAGTCCTAAAAAGGCTGCTATAGAAGGTCCAAAGGAAAAATCACCGGCAAAAGAAGCGATGAGTCCGCCCAGAATCGCAATAATTCCCATAAGCCATGCCAGAACCAGACGGCTTGACCATTTTGTAAAAAAAAGTGCTGAAAAGGTTGACGGGATGATTAAAAAGGTGAAGACAACCAGAACGCCTCCCAGCCGCACCGAATAAGTAATCACAAATCCAAGACTAACGTAGAATAAAAAATCCCAAAATTCGGTCCTTGTACTTTTCCCGGATTGATTGTGATAATTTTGGGATATTTCCTTGAACCGTTTGCGAAAAATCCAATGGAAGAGTCCGATGATGCTATAAATCAGCACGCAGATGAATAGGTCATGCCAGCCGGCCCAGAGAATGTGACCGGTCAGCATTTCTTCCATGTGGATGTCACCACCGGAAGCCAACCCGAGCATGAATAGCGCCCCGGCAGCGGCGATGGCGTAAGTAACGCCGATAATGGCTTCCTGTGGGATTTGCTTAATTCTTTTTCGGGTAACTGCATAAAAATAGGAGGCGATAATAGTAAATCCTAACGCTAGGAGATAGGCTATCCAATTGTTTTCCTCCACATGCCAGATGAAGAAGGCCAGGGCTGACCCCACTGTTGCCATCTGCGCCAGGGCAATATCGATGAATATGATTTCCCGTTCCAGCACATGAATTCCAAAATAACTGAGAATGCCGATCATCGACAGACTAATGAGAAACGGGACAGCTATAAAATGAAAGATTTCGTGCATGATTTCTGATTCCTTAATTTTGTGTTGTGGCCGCCGGTAGTATAAGCCGTATGATGATGGCACCGAAGAAGAAAACACCCAATGCCAGTACTAGACTGGGACCATAGGGCAGATCGAAGTGATAGGATGAAAACAAACCTGCTATGGATGCCAGGAATCCGGTAGCCCAGCCAATATATAACGAGTGTTTCCAATCATGGGTGAAGAGCAGCGCGATAGCAGCCGGAATCATTAAAAAACTGTAAGCCAGCAACACTCCGGCGATCGGAACAATCAGTACGGTAATAATCCCCTGAGTGATAAAGAAAAGCAGGTCCCATCGGTTTTCATTTTTAATGACACTTCCTTCGGTAATTGAGATAAAGCGCTTACGAAAACGAAAATGAAACAGTCCCAGCAAAAGGTAACAAATAGCAGTTATCCAAACCAGTGGCCAGTTGATCCACAACATACAACCGGACAGTGTCTGGGTGACATAGGCTGCACCACCAGTCATTTTATCGGCTGCCAATAACGATGTCACTAGCGCCAGACCATAGGTAATTCCGATGACGGCTTCATGAGGGATCGATCGGTTTTTAGGCTTGACATAGGCCAAAATGTATGAACCGAAGAGTACCGCAAGAAAGGAAAGCAGATAAGAACCGATGGTTCCGCCTCTAATACCGATTCCGATACCCACGATGACGCCAAATGCTGCCAGTTGATCGAGCACTAAATCGCAAAAAATGATACCCCGCCGGATGATATGCAATCCTAAATAAGTGTGCACGGATGTGACGATAAAGAGCAGTATGATCTGAATTGCCAGAAATGATAGTGTTTGCAAAATAATCTCTCCTGAATTAATTGCCCATGGCTTTGTTAATCTGATCAATCCACAAATCAACCAGCTTAAAATTATCCTCGGTATTCGGAGCACCGCCGACCGAGAGCGGAAGGAGGAGAGGTGTTATGCCGGTCTTTGCAGCAATCGTCATAGGCTTGCGTTTTTCGAAATAATTAGCCACCAGCATGATCCGAATATCGCGGTCTTTGATCGTCCGGATCAGGTTTTCAACATGTTTGGGAGTCGGAGGGATACCCGGTTTGTCCTCAATGTAATTGACGACGATTAATCCGAAATCATGTGTAAAATAAACCCAGTTTTTATGATAAGCGATGACCTCTTCATCACGAAAAATTTCGGCTTTTCGGAGCCAGCCGCCCAAACGATTATATAGGGGTGTGCCTTGATAATTCTTATCAAGAAAATCAAATAAGGTGCCCGCGTTTAACAGGGCGGTCAGTTTATCGCCGCCTATCAGATCAACCAACTCATCACCGAACATGGCGCGATCAACTTTATCAACAAAGGCTTTTTGATTGGCGGTGTATTCGTCGGCATGGACAGGATCGACTTTTTGCAGACCGATCATGATGTTTTCACTGATCTGCTTCCAGTTGAGAGGGCTGGTATGGATATGGGGATTGCCATAAATATGAATATCACCCTCGGCCTGGCTCAGGGCTGTTGTTGGTTTTTGTAAAAGTTCAATGCCGTGTGACGTTGTGACGTAGCCGATGGCCCCGTCCATGATATTCTTGTTGCGGGCTTTGTCCTGAAGTGTCGTTGCCCACATTTCAAGGTCCAGTCCGGTGGTCACAAACATATCAGCATCCCGCAACTTCATTGCCAGGCTGGGTTTTGGCGGTACAAAATGGGGGTCCTGGTCGCCATGAGACAGATAATCCACGGTAATGTATGTTCCGCCAATTTCCCGGGCGATAGCAGCATAATCAGAGAAGGAAGTGACTACCTTCAGCGGATAATGATTTTCAGCCTGTATTGCATCAGGTAGCAGCAGAAGAAGGCTTATTAGGAATAGGGTTATATTTTTAATTGATCGCATATCGATTCCTTTCATTTCTGTTAATAGGCTTCGTGTTTGTGCGGTCCCATGGACCAGACAGTCTGCAGCATGATGCTATAATCATTCTCAGCATAGCTTCGTTGAGTGTAGCTGTATTGCAGTCGCAACATGACAAATTCGCTTTGCCAGAAATCGAGTGTGGGACTCAGATCCCATTCGGTTTTTTTTGCGGCATCCCAGGGCAATTCCGAATAACTGTACCGCAGTCCGACCCAATAGCGCATTCCCAGTCGATTGCTGATGTAGGAGTAGAAATTCAGACGGTCTCGATTACCTTGTGCGGTTTCCATACGACTGAATATGATTTCGTTGCGACATTCAATGGCCCGATAATGTTCGCGGCCAATTGGTACCCACTTGTAAGCGAGGTCTAATCCGGCGAGCTGTGTCTGGTATTTCAGGGCATTATCATTAAATCCCTGAGCACCGGACAGTCCGATTTCGATATAGCTATTTCGATTTACATCATAATAATTTTTAAGATGACCAACTAACAGGATATTATTACCTGTGTCACTGAAACAGATACCATCCCCACCGGTACTGATTTCAAGGTCAAGACTGTTGACGTGTGCTAAAAGTGGTGGTAAAAGAATATTGGCGCTTAGCCCTGTTCCAGCCAGACCATCCATACCGAACAGATTGGTCAGCGCACTCGGTCGGTCAATCTGGGGCAGACCATGAGTATGCCAGCGGTTGAGTATCCCGAATTGATGGAGAAATTTGCCGATTTTCAAGTTGATATTGGCCGGCAGGTTAAGCCATTCCATGTAAGCTTCTTCAATCTCGAGACTTCCATCGCCGGGAACACCCATGAAGAACTTGCCACGGGTAAATGGATCCAGAGGTGCGATGATATGAAATTCAGCTTCCCGCATTGTGAAGCGGTTGCGACCATCAGTAAATTCACTTGGCTCGATCAGCAGGGAACTGTTTCCTGACGTTATGCTGCCAACAAAATCACCGGTCAGGCTGATATTCGGATTTAATGCCTGGAGCTGTCGTTGCCCACCCCGGAAGACGCGAGTTGTCAGATTTTCGTCCTTCTTCTTTTCCTGGGCCATTGCCCCGGCGTCCTGCAGGAGTTCCTCCAGTTCGGAAACCGCCGCCTCTTTCTCTTTTTCGGCTTTTAAAATTTCAACCTGTTTCTTCAGAAGGTTGACTTCAGACTGAAGGTCTTCCATCGTGCTTTGCTGAGCCAGAAGCAGGCTGAAAGGTATGAACAATTGCATACATAGTATATGCAAAAATTTATTACGCATATTTTTCCCCTTTGTGGGTTTGAGAGTTCTAAATATTTAAGAGAGAATTAAGTTGGTGCCTATACGGCAATGGGGGGAGCGCGGGAAAAGTGTGAATCCTGAATAGCATTCTGGACTCGAAGGGTTTCTTCAAATTCAGTAAAAAATGTAATTTGTTCGACCGGATTCAGGAGATTATTGATAAAGCTGAGAACTTCGGAAAAATCAGACTGGGACTGGGATTCCCAGATACAGGCCGGGCAATCGTCATGAAATTCGAAGTCTTCATCATGATTATGGAAAATTGAACTGAAGGAAGAAATAATGAAATATAGGAATAGAAATGGAAGTAAAAATTTCTGTAAATATCTCCGATAAAATTGATTTGTATTTTGTGTGAATTTCATACTTCGAAAATACAGTTTTATAAATAACAGTGCAAGGATTTATATATCATTTTAGTAAATGGATCATATGTTGTATTCCCAAAATCGGATGTCGCCAGATCATGCGCGGACCGGCGAAACGCATGACTTCCCGAATCTGTCTGCGGTAGATATCACTATAGCAATGAACGGTACAGCGGCTGCAGGCTGGTTTGTTATAACCAAAAGGGCATTTTTCCAAACGCTTGTTGGAGTATTTCATGAGATCCTGACAATCCGGACATAACCCATTTTCCGGATGATGATGCGCCCTGCAGTACATGCGGATCATGATGTTTTTTGTGAGGATTTCTCTATTGAGTCGGTTCATTGCCGTAATGTTCATAATTCTCGTGTCGCAGAAATTATATTTCAGAAAAGGCAGAAATCTAAGACGGTTGATATTATCATTGCATTAAAATAGGGTGCCTGATGGATTATTTCCATAAAAATTAAAAGCTGTATTTTACTTTACAGTAAATCATATCATTGTCATCGTATTGAGCAAAGCGTCCTTCCCGACCTGTAAATATATTTGCTCCGAGTAAAATCTGAAATCCGTCGGTGAAATCATAGGTCAATTTCGGTCGGATCAGGGCGTCCTGGTTGCTTAAGCCAATATAGGAAAACAACTCTATCTTCAGGGTCTCGCGTAGAAAGGTTCGGCTGATTAGAATAGTAGCAGTATTTTCCAATTCATCATTCACAATTTGATTATCATAATTCAGAATTGCCTGCTGAATGACTTGGGAACTGATGCGTATTTCACCGATATTAAAATCCAGTCCCAGCAAATAATGCAGATAATTCTTTTTGATAATACCGTCAGTTGCCGATATGTCATCGGTCTGGAAGTATTTACCGCTGTAATAGGCGCTTTCACCACGAAATATTATTGCTCCAAGTGTGCTACTGAAACTACCGCCACCGATGCCCAGCCGATGATGTTGGGGAATCACTGTAATTGAAGACAACTGCAGAGTCGCAGGATCGATTGTTTTTTTGACATGCATTGTGGGATCATCGTCCCAGGCATAACCACCCATCACTTCAAAATCGATTACAGACGTCATGGCGGAAAACTTGGCAAAGAGTTCACTGTTTTCCAGACTGGGAGATACTGCTTTAAATGAATAATCAAAAATCGGAGCGATGGGAAAAACAGGTGTTTTGTACCAGATAGAACCGGCATTTGGCGCAACTGTGGCTGTAAACGCCGGAATCCAAACGGCTTCCAGTGTGTGATTACCGAGGTAGTAGTCTGCTTTCAGCGCCGTAATGCCCATACGAATCTCGTCGAAATCGGGCAGCAGAAATTCGCTTAGATTTTTTGGAGAAATGATATCAGTAATGAAAACGCCGTCCGCTTTTCCCCATATGATTTGCTGCTTGCCCAAGCGGAAATCCGTATGGTCAAAAAATATATCGAGGTAGGCTTCCCGCAGATTGATATCAAGATCCCTGTCGGAATTTTGATAAATATACGGATTTATACTGAATGCAACCTGGTTCCGGCTCTGCTCCAGTTTCAGATTAAATGTATTCTGGATAATGGAAAATTCGGTGTTTTCATTGAGCAGCATTCCGGTGTAGTTCCGGACGTAGCCATTCAGATTTACCGTCTCACCAAAGGAAGCAATTGTCAGGATAAAAAATGTTAACAGTACTGTCGGAATTATTTTGCTTACGGGCATCTTAGATTCCTCTTTTCATCATTCGCTCGGTAAACTGTGTATCCGAAATTCCGTTATCTATCGTTACATTACTGAGTTCCATATGGGTAGTGTGATTTTTTTGAATATTATGCATTTCGGTCTTAAGAATGATCCAGTAACCGCTGATAGATTTATAGTTTTTCACAGTGAGAATTTTCAGCAAGTCCTCATCTTCATCATAGAATTCCTTTTTCAATCCGATCCATTTGTCTTTGATAATCCATGTGACGGTGCGGGAATACATATAGTCTTCTCCCTTTGGAACGCTTTCGATAATGTAACAATTTTCGCCGCCAAGCACTTCTTCCCCGATAAATGTATGGGTGTCTTTGGATGGATGCCGGTCGCCAAGGTCGTCATAGGTGAAATCCGAGCCCATGAAATAATCGCTTTTACTATCGCTGGAGATTCGTTTTATCTTTTTTAAAGCCGGCAGATAAATCCACTGGTCATCGTCTTTTTCCTCATTGTTATAGCTCCAGTTCATGAATGATGTATTCCGAACGTCGGCCGGAGATTTAAAAAACATGATTTTCTTTTCTGAATCACCATAGTCTTTTGAGAATTGCTGGATTATTCTAATCCGTTCGTCGCCCCGTGAATTAATCAACGACATTGTCAATTCAGCTGCCTGGTCTTTGCCAGTTGGACGGTTATAGACTTTATTGATAACCTGCAGTCCGGTGAGATTCTCTTGAGAAAAGATAACAGTAGTCGTTATTAGAATAGTAAAAATGAGTGAATGTTGTGTCTTCATGGGATTAGCCTTTCCTGTTATTGAAATAGATATTGCTTTTATACAGCAGTAAAAACATGATGGTAATGGTGCCGACTAAACTGGTGAACATGTTTAGAGAAACCAGGGCACCCAGTTGGCGGTTTGGTGGGAATACTGAAAAGAGCAGGACAAGAAATCCGGCAATCACTACAAAAGCATTGAAAATAATGGCTCGTCCCGAATGACGCATTGTCAGGCTGATGGTTTTCTGTTTGTCATTTGTCTGCTGCGCGTAGATCTTGTAGCGTTCGATGAAGTGAACGGCGTAATCAATACCGATACCAACTGCGATGCTTGATAGCAAGGCAGTCGTAGTGCTGAGCGGAATATTCACCAATCCCATAATGCCGAAACTGATTAATGATGTCAGGATAATGGGGACTGAACCGATCAAACCGATAGATATTTTTTTAAACATCAACGACAAAAGGCCAATGATAATGCCCAGTGACATCAACAAGCTTTTTATCTGCCCTTCGAGGATTAAGTCAGTGAAAACCAGAGCCTTATATCCGGAACCGGCGAAATTTATTTTTAAATCCAAAGCCTCCAACTCCGGGCGATGACTCTCAATTTGGGCTATCACATTTTTAATCACTTTTGAGTTGTCACTTTTTATCTGGAATGTCAGGTTGGCTTTGGCAAAGTTATAGTCTATTACTTTCCATAGGTTCTCCGGGTCACCTGACATTTCATACAGTAGGAGGTATTGAGCGATGAGTTCCTTAGAATCAGGGATGATATTGTAAGCCTTATCGTCGGCGTGCATCACCTTGTTCATTCGTTTCAGATAATCTCCTAATGAGAATGAATTTCCCACCATTGACAGATTTTCAACATCCTCCTGCAATCGGCTGACTGCCCTCAGGACCTCCGGCTGTTTAAATTTATCCTGATCAACAGCTTCAATTATCACATTGAGCATACTCGTTCCACCGAAGTGTTCATTTATAAATTTATCGGTCATGACAATATCACTGTCTTTTTCGAATTTTTCCAGAAAGCTGGAATTGATCCAAACCTTGCTCACACCCCATAATGATATGACAATAATGACTGCGGTCAGAATCGGCGTGAGATATTTATACTTTACGATGGTGTCTGCAAACCGGTAAGATAATTGGTCCTCATTTCTTTGTTTGTTCTTGTGAGACCTTTTACGTTTTGGGAGGCCGAATGCCAGAATACCAGAAGGGATCAAGATCAATGAGAAGAACATTGCCGCTATGACACCGAATGCCGTGAATAAGCCGAAATATTTAATTGGATAGACTTCTGAGGTTAGCAGGGAGATAAATCCTACTGCCGTCGTAACTGACGTCATCATCACCGGTTTCCACATACCTTTCAGCATATCGGCCACGGCTTCACGTTTTGACGCGCCGGGATGTTTTGCCAAATAGAGGTCGAGATGACTGTAAAGATGAATTCCGTCTGCCACGCCAATCGCTATTAACATAACCGGTATCATTGTAGAAACTGCATAGATGGGAATGCCGATTGCGGCCATCAGCCCAAACGTCCAGATTACACTTAGCACGACGACCAGTAGTGTAAAGAATGAGTTTTTCAGACTGCGTAATACGAATAGAAGCACCAATATAATAACCAGAATAACGATGGGGACCATTTTTTTCATATCCCTTGGACCCAGATAGGCCATAGTGCCTTCAACAATCGGGGTTCCGGCAACATACAGTTTTTCCGGACCTTCAAAAGATTTTGCCATTTTTAGAATATCATCATAAAACTGCTGAGAAAAAACATCGTCTCCAATGTTAGCGACAATCACGGAAACGGTTTCATCCTCGGATACGATTCGGCCGAATATCATATCGTTGCTGCGTACATTCTGCTGTAATTTTGCCAAATCTTCTGCGGATGTCGGAGTTTTTTTATAAAAAGCCTTCACATCCATTCCGTATTCAGTTCCGACGATATTATCGGCAGTATAGAGGGATGTGACATCATCCTTATCGATTTCGGGCATTTTTCCCAATTTTCGGGTGATGTCTTTGATTTTACTCAATGTTCCGTGGTTGTAGATACCGTCTGGATTTTCAATGGCGATGATAATGCCGTCTTTGATATTGAATATTGACTCAGCTTGATCGCTATAAATGAAAGCCGGATGATTTTGAGGCATGTATTTATCTAAATCAGTTTCCATTCGGGATCTTGACGTCATTACCTGAGCTAAAAATATCGTAATAAGTAACAGAATGATAAGATTCATGACGGGAAATTTAAACAGTTTATCCAGACTGATTTTCATGATTTATTCCTTTGTTAAAATGCTTCTTAAGGACTGGGTCAAAATTTTTCCTTCCACATCCAATTCAAGCACAAATCCCGAAAGTCGCTACTGTGTGACCAATAATCGTAGCGATCCAATTGCCATATCTGTCAGCTGATCGGATTGGTGAATCTGCTGACCAGCGACGAGGAAAATATTGTAGAAGGGTGTGAAGTCGGTGATGTTCGTTATTTTCATTTAAGGTCCGCGTATTTTTTGTAATTGATTACTTTCCGGCCATCATTGCAGCGATGTCGGTTTTGACATCCCCGGTGGGTTTGATATCAAAATTATCAACCAGCACTTTGGCAACATTGGGTGACAGGAAGGCCGGCAAAGTGGGCCCGAGCCGGATACCTTTGATGCCCAGGAAGAGAAGCGCTAGAAGAACCGCCACGGCTTTCTGCTCATACCACGCGATATCGAAAGATATCGGAAGATCATTGATATCTTCCAGACCGAAGACTTCCTTCAGTTTCAGTGCGATCACTGCCAGTGAGTAGGAATCGT